>Ga0256913_10001001_pt1 | contig 14672 bp, 12 predicted proteins | sample Axial_MatmetaG_FD_185970 | JGI IMG/M metagenome (GOLD analysis project Ga0256913, IMG submission 185970) | Deep-sea worm associated microbial mat communities from Axial Seamount, Juan de Fuca Ridge, Pacific Ocean - Axial_Mat | ecosystem: Environmental > Aquatic > Marine > Oceanic > Microbial...
TCCACCAAAAGATTGAAAAAGCAAAGGAGCTTCTCGTTTACGATGAGCTTACCCTGAGCGAAATTGCCTGGCAGCTCGGCTACAGCAGTGTCCAGCATCTGTCGCGCCAGTTCAAAAAAGTAACAGGTTTAACCCCTTCACACTTCAAACAGGTAAAAGAGAACAGGAGAAAGCCTCTGGATGAGGTGTGAGTTTATTGGGGGTGCGACTTTGAGTCGCACCCCCAATAAAATCTGCTTAACTCCCTTTCTGGAAGGCCGGGAGGATCTCTCCCATCCAAAAATCGTATAACTCTTTTCAGAAATTGTATGACACGCGGGGGATACCTCTGCTCTATCTTTGTATCATACAAAAACAAAGAATATAAAATTAAAAAATACGATCATGGATTATTATTTCAGAAAAACAACAGACTACTCTTTTGAAGAGGCAATTGAAAAAGTAACAGAACTGCTTAAAGAAGAAGGGTTCGGCATCTTGTTCCGTATTAACATGGACGAAACACTTAAAGCAAAAATTGGTGCCGACTTTCCCAGATATACCACCATTGGTGCATGTAATCCAAAATTTGCGTTCAAGGCTCTGACTTCAGAAAACCTTATCGGTCTGATGTTGCCATGTAATGTGGTAATAAGCGAAACACCTGAGGGAAAAGTTGAAGTTGCCGCCATCGATGCGGTACAGTCGATGCTGGCAGTTGAGAATCCGGCAGTAAAAGAAACGGCACAGCAGATAGCTGAAAAACTGAAAACCGTAATCTCAAAATTACAAAGCTGTTCTTACAATCGCTCATCTTCAAATAAAAAACACCATGAACAATATCATAATAATTACCATTGAAAACCTGAAATGCAACGGTTGTGTTAGTACTATAAAATCAGCATTATTAAAATTTAATGAAGTTAATAATGTGAAGATCAACCTGTCAACATCATCGGTAGAAATTAATTTCACCGGTGATAAAGACAATGCCAAAAGATACAGGCAGGTTTTGGCTGAAATGGGCTATCCTGAAAAAGGTAACAACAACAGCATCTATGTCGTCAGGTCGTTTGTTAGTTGTGTCAGAGGGAGGATAAAGCTCTGACCGTATCACTGTCGTTCAAATATAACAGTAACAATCTAACAATATTTGTTGAAGATAGGGACGCCAGTTTAAACACAAAAGTTATGGATGTCATATTACAATCAACTATATCATGTCCGGTTTGCGGGCATAAAAAAGAAGAGACTATGCCAGAAGATGCATGTCAGTTTTTCTATGAATGTGAGACCTGCAAAACTATACTCAAACCAAAACAAGGCGACTGCTGCGTTTTCTGCTCTTACGGTACTGTGCCGTGTCCGCCGGTACAGAGGGACAACTCTTATAAATGCAACTGTTAATCTTTTCATTCCAAAAAATGATATCAAAACCAATATTTTATTGGATCTGTGCAACTACCAGAACCGGAAAATGGTCGGAAGGATACCTTAGGTCCTGTACTTCGGCAAGCACGCCATATTTTAAAACGACAATATTATCAGGGCTTGTGAAGATGTAATCAATTCTCTTACTGGGATTTTCGCAAACCTTAAAACCATTGTATGTGCCAAACGGCCCGTAAGGCTCCAGTTTTGTCACCTTTCTTGCATCACTCATGCTCTCTGACAAAAAAATGATGGGAGCCGAGTCCGGTAGAAGGTTGAAGTCTCCTGTTAAAAATACAGGTGAATTATCCCAGTTGAACTCATTGATCTTTTTTATTATCAGTTTTGCTGATTCCATACGTGCAGTATCTCCTCTGTGATCGAAATGTGTATTAAATACCCAGAATTTCCTTTGAGTCTTTTTGTCCTTTAATAAAACATAAGTACATATTCTGTTAAGCGAAGCATCCCAACCCCTCGACGGTTTATCGGGAGTTTCCGAGAGCCAGAAAGTCCCGCCTTTAAGTTTTTTAAATTTCTTTGAATTGTAGAACACAGCCGAGAACTCACCTTTGCCATTCTCTTTAACATCAGCCCTTCCTACACCTTCAAAATCATAATTTTTAAGATTCTCATCCAGAAATTTTACCTGATCTTCCAAACCTTCCTGAATCCCGAATATGTCAGGAGCAAAAAAAACTATCTGACCGAGCAGTTGGTCTTTTCTCTGATCCCATCTGTTCACCCCGTCGTTCACATTGTTATAACGTATGTTGTAAGTCATTATGCTGACCTGCTGACCAAATGCCGATGTTAAAACTGTTAGCGCCACAATAATTAAGTTAATTACTTTTTTCATAAACATTCTATTTTAAATAATCTTGATCAATCTTTTGCAATATTAATTTTTATGTCACTGAGACGTTGAAGAAAACCCCGTCTTTGATCACGAGATAAAGTTGTGTTCTGTTATCTCTGAAGTTTAATGCAGTCAACTCCCGGTTCAGCTTGTTGTTTCTGTCATAAATTATTTATCAGGTTAAAGATATATTATTGGTTTTAAAATACAATCGTCATTGTGGAATTCATTATTTCAAACTTCATTCATATTTAGTAAATTTGCTTTTGAACATAATATCAATATCGGGAATAAATGAAACGGGTACGAATAATTGTTGACGGAAGAGTACAAGGCGTTGGCTTTCGCTATTACGTTTCTAAAAAAGCGCAGGAACACGACATTAAAGGTTATGTGAGGAATATGTACGACGGAAGGGTTGAGATAGATGCAGAAGGTGAAAGTGACAACCTGCATCGTTTCATGACCGATTGTCGCAGGGGGCCGTCAATGGCAAGAGTGAACGAATTTATTGTTCACGACGTTCCTGAGTTCGGCTTCAGTAATTTTTCGATAAAAACTTAGGTTACGGTGCCGAATTTTTTATTTATGCAGGAATCTGTCCATTTTGTTCAGCAGTTCGTCTCTGTTTATGGGTTTTGAAACGAATTCAACATATCCGGCTTTCAGTATGTCTTCACTCTTGCTGGTAAAATCGGGTGGAGTCTGGGCGATTATCGGTACGTTAATACCTTCGTTTTTCATCTCCTGAACAAAATTTTCTCCGTTAAGTCCCGGCATCTGAACATCCATGAGTACCATGTTTATGTCATTTCTCTTTTTTAATAACTCACGGGCAGATTTTCCTGTGCGGGCTGAGATCACCGTTACTCCTGTTTTTTCAAGGTATTTTCTTAGCTGAAGATGTGCACTGCTGTTGTCGTCCACAAGCAATACCATCTTATCGGGCCATTCATAATTTTTATTAGGATCAACGTGATGAACCATCACAACCTCTTTTTCAGTTTTTTCTTCAGGCTTGTCATTGATCTTATCCTCTTCAACAGGGATCAATGGTACAGTGAAAAAGAATTCAGCTCCTTCGCCCGGTTCTGATAAAATACCTATTTCTCCGCCCATGGCTTCCACCAGTCGCTTGCAAATGGTCAATCCCAGACCTGTGCCACCGTATTTTTTCGAAACACTTTCATCAGCCTGTCTGAACTGGTCGAATATGATGCTGTGCTTTTCATGTACGATACCAATACCTGTGTCCCTTACATAAAAACGCATGAAATTATCGACCAATGTGTATCCGAACTCAACAAATCCATGTGTTGTAAATTTAAGTGCATTGCCCATCAGATTATTGAATATCTGTATCAGCCTGTTCTCATCGGCAAGAATATGCATTTTCCCTTGATTCTCAGGAGTGGAAAGGATAATGTTCACTTTGTCACCTTTTTCCGCTTTTGCCCTTTGTTTGAAGGTGGTAAAGATAGAGTTTAACATTTCATGCAGGTCGATCGCACTTCTCAATAGGTTCAATTGTCCGCTTTCAATGCGAGCCAGGTCAATGATGTCATTGATAAGCATCATCAGGTTATCTGAACTCTTGTTGATGATGTTAATGTACTCCTCTTTTTCTACTTCATCAATGGCATCTTCTTTAAGTAAGTTGGCAAATCCAACGATAGCATTCAAAGGCGTACGTATCTCATGGCTCATGTTGGCAAGAAAGGCGGATTTCAGCTTGTCGGCCGATTCTGCTTTGTCTTTTGCCACAAGAAGGTCCTGTTCGGCCTTTTTTCTTCTTGTGTAGTCACGTCCTACAACAAGTACTGAATTTGATTCACCGGCAACGTTCTTTTCCGGAGTTATTGTCCAGTCGAATACAAGATACCTACCACGGTAATGTATTACAAGTTCAATGCTGGAGGTGATTCTGTTCCTTAATACTTCATTTATTTTAGGCCATAAACCTTTTTTGAACTCCTCGGGAATATTATGGATCTCCGGGAATACTTTCCCTATTACATCTTCTGCCAGGAAACTATATTCCTCGAGGAATGAACTGTTGCTGTACAATACTTTCCCGTCATTGTCAAGCCTAATGATATGATCTCTGGAGTTCTCAGTCAGGGTTCTGAACTTCTCTTCGCTAAGCTGCAAAGCCTGCTTGTCTTTTATTCTGTTTGTTACATCATGAAGTGAGAAATAATATTGCTTTTCATGATCAAGTATTACTGAAGTTCCTGAAACTTCAAGAAAAACTGTCTCGCCTGAACGGTTAATGATCTGAATGTCTCCTTTGAATTCATCCTTCTCGTCGATGTAAGTAAAAGCCTTCAGGAATTTTAGTTTTTCTTTATTTTCAGGGAATATATCATCGAGTGAGATCTTGTTCAGTTCACTTTTTGTATACCCGAGAAGCTTTGTGCCTGCCTTATTTATGTAATTGAATTCATCAGGTTTACTGCAAATAAGAATCCCGTCGATAGTTGTTTCAATTATAGTTTTTATCCTGTTCTGGCTTTCGATTAAGTCTCTTTGGGCTTTTTTAATTTCTGAAATATCCTGTGCTATCATTAAAAAGCTGTCACCGTCATTGTCGTATGATGCAAGAGAACCGGTCAGTTGTACAGGAACACGCTTTCCATCTTTAGTAACAATGGTTATTTCCATTGTACCTATTCCTGATTTTTTCATCAACTCATAAAACTCCTCTGTCTTTTTTTCTCCCGTCTCTTCAAAATCATAAAGTACGCGGGGAGACTGACCTATCAGTTCATCTTTGATATATCCTGTTTCCCGAAGGACCTTGTCATTTACAAAGGTTATCTTTTTATTCTTAATTACACTTATGCCTACCGGTGCTGCACTGAGAATGTGCGAAAGGAATCCTTCTTTTTCTTTGATCTGTTCGTTTATTTTCAGTATGTTGGCATGATTTCGCCTATTCTCTTCATTTACCTGCCGGCGTTCGAAAGCACCTGCCAGTATTCCGGCTATTGTTTCCAGTGCATTTCGCTGAAGGGAAGTCCACTCCCTGTCTGTTTTGCAATCGTCAAAACCGATAAAACCCCAAAAGTGGTACTGTGATTTTATGGGGAATACCATCAGAGAAGATACATTACCCGTTTTGAACAGAAGACTTTGTTTTATTATAGCATTTTGCTTTTCCAGATTTGTGGATATGTAACCTTTTTCCAGCAGGGTTGTGTGCCATCCGGGGAGGTCGGTGCTGTAATTCAGCACCTGATGGTTTTCTTTCCTTGTCTGAATGCCGGTTTCGCACCATTCCGACAGAAATGTACAAAAACTTGTGTCAGCGGAATTTTCGTAAACATAAACCCTGTCAACTCCGAAAAACCTGCTTAAAGTATCGAGCGATGTTCTCAGCTGGTCACCAAAACTATCGGATGTAATGAACAGGTTAGAGATATTAAGTAACAATTCCTGCAGCCTGACATTCTCCTTTATGCCGACTTGTGCCTGTTGGTTTTCGATGGCATTACTGATAAGCTGGGATGTGACTTTCAGGATATTTACCTCGAACGGTATCCATTCACGCTCGAAACTGCATTCATCAAACCCCATGAATCCCCAGAATTCCCCATCGACCCAGAGAGGAAATGCCAGAACGGATAATATGTCCTGAAATTCTAATATTTCCCAGCATGACTCAGGCAATTGCTCTCTTATGTTTGAGACAACTATGGAGCCTTTTTCAATCAGTATTTTTTTCCAGTAAGGAAAGTTGTCATAATCGATATCGTCGAGCTTGCTTTTCTGCGACTCAACTCCCTGGTTTATCCATTCGTAGGTATTCCTGCACTTCCTGTTTTCGTCAAAATTTTCGAAAATGTAAACCCTGCTTACATCAATATATTCACCCAAGATTTTTAATACTTCGTCCAGCTTTTTTTCAAGCGGACGGGACGCCATAAGTATTGAAGATATTCTGACAGGCAGGAAGTCAATGCTTTGACCGGGATCACTTTCAGGGCCGCCTGCACGCATCATTCCCATTGCGCTTTTCGAAACACGTTTTATCATGCGTTTCAGGCGCTCATTTTCCATTAATATTTGTTCTGTATTCTTTTCCTGGTCTGTCAAAGCTTTTAGTTATCGTGAAAAATACAAACGGCTGCAAAAATACAATATTTCCAATAAGCCAATATAGAAAATCAAAAGAAACAGGCAATGGTCAAACTGAAATAAATATTAAAAGTTTCAACAAACTTATCAACAGGCATAAAAGAGCTAATGCGCAGGTTGACAGGAGATTGTGAAAATCCGGCAAAAAGTGGGCTTTTTTATTGTTGGAAAAATTCCAAAAAATGAACAAAAACAGGTCATTTTATGCAACTAATTTTTACAGGATACGTTAGAAACTACATCTTAATATTCAGTTTCCCTGATGATGTTGGTGAAATGCATGTTTTGTGGCATTTCAGATGTTGGTGAAATTCTGTGAAAAATAGAGAAATAAATAGAGGTTGTACACTTGTGAAGTGTTCTTATTTTCTTATTTTTGCGACAATAATTTAAGAGCATATAAATGAACGACTTGAAAAAAATAAAAAGTGCTTTAATTTCGGTTTACCACAAAGATGGTCTGGACGAAATTATTGATACATTGAATAATTTGGGTGTTAAGATATATTCTACCGGGGGAACCCAGTCCTTTATTGAGAGTTTAGGCGTTGAAGTAGCACCCGTAGAGGGGCTTACCGGTTACCCTTCAATTTTGGGCGGAAGAGTTAAGACACTTCATCCAAAGGTTTTCGGCGGCATCCTTGCCCGAAGGGATAACAGCGGCGATGTTGATCAACTTAAAGAATATGACATTCCGGAGCTTGACCTTGTAATAGTTGATCTTTATCCTTTTGAAGATACGGTTGCGTCGGGAGCACCTAACCAGGACATCATTGAAAAAATAGATATAGGCGGAATATCACTTATCAGAGCTGCGGCAAAGAACTATAAAGATGTTATCATTGTTGCTTCAAAAGATCAGTATCAGCCACTTCTTTCACTGCTTCGGGAAAAAGGAGGGGAATCCTCGACAGATGACCGTAAAGCATTTGCAAGAGATGCATTTGCCGTTTCTTCACATTACGATGCGGCCATCTTCAATTATTTCAACGAGGAAGAGGGTGCCGAAAGGATTAGTCTTAATAACGGGCATGTGTTGCGTTATGGAGAGAATCCTCATCAGCAGGCAACATTTTACAAATTCAAAAATACGGAAAAGGGTGCCGCTCTGGCAGATGCAAAGATTCTTCAGGGCAAGCCTTTATCATATAACAATCTTCTGGATGCCGATGCTTCATGGAAAGCAGCAAGCGATGCTTATCATTCAGTGACACATATTGAAAACAAAGTTGCCGTTGCTGTTGTCAAGCACCTGAATCCATGCGGGCTTGCAGTCAGTGATGACATTATGAAATCGCTTGAACTGGCTTGGGCCGGTGACCCGATAAGTGCTTTCGGCAGCATCATAACATTTACCGAAACAGTCACTAAAGAGATAGCTGAATGGTTTGCAAAAAGGTTTATTGAGATAGTCATAGCACCTGAGTTCACTCCTGAAGCATTAGACGTATTCAGTAAGAAGAAGAATCTTCGTCTTTTGGAAATCCCGGTGAAAGAAAATATTACCGGAGAAAAATTGTATCGTTCCATCAGTGGTGGAATGCTTGTTCAGGATGAGGATGAAGGAGAGGATAAAGAATTCCGTAATGTGACTAAGATTCAGTTTGCCGAAAATAAAATGAATCTTGCAAGATTTGGAGTGACAGCATGTAAATATCTGAAAAGTAATGCTATTGCTTTGGTTACTGAAAATGAGGACGGTTCATTCTGGCTTACGGGAGCCGGCATGGGACAACCCAACAGGTTAGACAGTCTTCGTCAGTTGACAATTCCGCGTTTCAACATGAAAGAGAATGTGAAGATGGAGGAGTCAGTTTTGATATCAGATGCATTTTTCCCTTTCCGCGACAGCATAGAGGCAGCCAATGAGTTTGGCGTTAAATATATCGTTGAGCCGGGAGGCAGTATCCGTGACGAAGAAGTTATTCAGGCTTGTGATGAGTTTAGAATAGCTATGGTATTCACCGGCACACGACATTTTAAACATTAAAAAACAAAACAGAGAAATGGGCTTATTTTCATTTTTAACACAAGAGATCGCAATCGACCTTGGAACAGCAAACACCATCATAATTCACAACGACCGCATTGTTGTTGATGAACCTTCGATTGTGGCGCTTGACCGTCATACCGATAAACTGGTTGCCATAGGGGAGAGGGCGCGTCAGATGCACGGCAAGACACACGACAGCATTTACACTATCCGTCCTTTACGCGATGGAGTGATCGCTGACTTTAACGCTGCCGAACAGATGATACGCGGCATGATCAAAATGATCAACCAGAAATCCAGATTTTTCACTCCTTCACTTACAATGGTTATATGTATCCCTTCCGGTAGTACTGAAGTGGAGATACGTGCCGTACGTGATTCTTCGGAACATGCAGGCGGGCGTGAAGTGTATATGATATATGAGCCTATGGCTGCAGCTTTGGGTATCGGGCTGGATGTTGAAAAGCCCGAGGGTAATATGATAGTTGACATAGGTGGTGGTACAACAGAGATCGCCGTGGTGTCGCTTGGAGGTATCGTAACCAATAAATCGATACGTATTGCAGGTGATGACCTTACGGCCGACATAATGGAGTACATGCGTCGTCAACACAATATTAAAGTTGGCGAGCGTACTGCTGAGGAGATCAAGCTTCATGTAGGTTCTGCATTGTCGGAACTTGAAGATCCACCATCGGATTACATAGTTCAGGGACCGAACCAGATGACAGCTCTTCCTATTGAGGTACCGGTTTCGTACCAAGAGATATCTCATTGTCTTGAAAAGTCGATCTCGAAGATAGAGACAGCTATTCTTTCAGCCCTTGAACAGACACCTCCCGAGCTTTATGCCGATATAGTGAACAACGGTATCTATCTTGCAGGTGGAGGTGCATTGCTGCGCGGACTGGATAAGCGATTGACAGAAAAAATAAACATACCTTTCCATATTGCTGAAGATCCGCTGCATGCAGTTGCGAGAGGCACAGGAATTGCCCTTAAGAACAGACACAGGGGGTTACCTTATTTGATAAGATAACCCCAAAACATAAAACCACTTCATTCAGGTGGTTTTTGTTTTTTACGAAGCTATTGAAAATAACATGAGAAATTTTCTCCTTTTCATATTCAGGAATCATTTTACTTTTCTCTTTTTAATACTGGAGATAGTTTCGTTCTACCTGTTGGTCAACTTTAACAGTTACCACCGGGCCACGTGGATATCGTCATCGAACAAGGTGTCGGGCAATATCTATCAAAGCTACAGTAATGCAACACAATATCTGATGTTGCAGCAAATAAACGAAGAACTGGCAAAGGAGAATGCTTATCTGCGGAGTCAGATGCCTGCATCATTCAAAGATTCGAAGGATTATTTCAGTTTGGTGTACGACAGTCTGAACAAAAGGCAGTATACCTACAGGTCGGCTAAAGTGATCAATAATTCGGTCAACAAGCATTTTAATTATCTTACGATAAATAAAGGTTCCTATAACGGAATAAAAAAGGAGATGGGGGTTATCTCTGCCAAAGGTGTTGTGGGAATAGTGAAAGATGTTACCATGCACTATTCATCGGTCATATCTTTGTTGAATACACGGCTTTCTATTTCGGCTAAACTTAAGGGTAAAGGATTTTTTGGTGCCCTTGGCTGGGATGGTAAGGATTACCGGTATGCATGGCTGAATGAGATACCTGTTCATGCTCCTGTTACGGTAGGTGACCTTGTGGTGACAAGCGGATACTCTGCTATTTTCCCTGAAGGTATACTGATAGGAACAGTTGAAGACGTAGAGAAAGATAAAGGGGAGAGTTTTTTCAGGATAAAAGTAAAGCTTAGCGTAGACTTCAAAGACCTCTCTTTTGTCGAGGTCATTAGCAATAATATGAGAGATGAGCAATTAGAATTAGAAAGCACGAATAATGATTAACAGACTACCGGGTTATATATTAAGTTTCTTTTTGCTGGTATTGTTACAGATCCTTGTGTTCAACAATATTCAGTTCAGCGGTTACGTGAATCCTTATGTATATATCCTGTTCATTTTTATGCTTCCGTTTGAGACACCAGGATACCTGTTGTTGATACTTGCTTTTATACTTGGGTTGATAATCGATCTTTTCAGTAACACTCCCGGTATGCACTCTTTTGCAACGGTGTTGATGGCATTTGTGAGGCCTTCATTGTTGCGTGCTATTGCACCAAGGGATGACTATCAGCCGGGGACGACTCCTTCATTGCATGACTACGGTTTTATCTGGTATTTTAAATATACCGTGACTTTGACCCTGATACATCATACAACACTTTTTTTTATTGAGGTTTACGACTTGTCATACATTCTGTCTACCATTTGGCGGATCATGGCAAGTTCAATATTCACATTGATATTTGTATTTATTGCACAACTATTTGTTTTTAAAAAGAATAAACGGAGATAACAGTGGGCGGGAATAACAACAGAGCTGTTTTTATCGGGATCTTTGTGATCCTGATCGGCGTTATTTTTGCGCTGAAACTGTTCGTGTTGCAGGTTGCCGACCCGTCGTACAAATTATCAGCCGAGAGTAATACACGCCGTAAAGTAATTCAGTTCCCGTCGCGGGGATTGATATACGACCGGAACGGTAAGCTGCTGGTGTCGAATCAGGCTGTGTACGATATCATGATAGTGCCTCAGGACCTTACTGCTTTCGATACTCTTGATTTTTGCGAATCGATAGGTGTTACGCCCGACGAACTGCGAAGCATGTTCGTGAATATGCGCAAACAGCTTAGGCAAAAAAAGATACTTCCTTACAAACCTTCGGTATTTTACAAGCAGTTGTCGGCAGAAAGGTATGGTCGTTTTCAGGAGAAGCTGTACAAGTTCAAGGGATTTTTCGTTCAGCGTCGTACTTTACGTAAATATGAATATCCGCTGGGAGCGCATGTTCTTGGTTATGTTGGTGAAGCAAACAAGAAACTTCTGAAAAAGGACACGTATTATTCTCAGGGCGACTATGTGGGAATAAGCGGCATCGAGAAAGTGTACGAAGAGCAATTGCGCGGGCATAAAGGTGTGAAATACGAGCTTGTTGATGTTCACGGAAGAATAAAGGGATCATATCGTAGCGGGCGGTTTGATGTCCCTGCCATTTCGGGGAATAACATAACACTTTCACTGGATATTGACCTTCAGCAATATGGGGAGATGTTGATGAAGAATAAGATAGGCAGTATTGTGGCCATTGAACCGCAAACAGGTCAGGTGCTGGCCATGGTATCTGCACCAACTTATGATCCGTCACTTCTGGTGGGAAAAGTAAGATCACACAATTTTGGAATATTGAGTGCTGATTCTCTGAAGCCTCTGTTCAACAGGGCTGTTCAGGCGCGGTACCCGCCCGGTTCAACATTTAAAACGCTTAATGCCCTCATAGGACTTCAGGAAGGAGTACTTACTCCTGCAACCGAATACTCCTGTAATATGGGTTACCATACCCGTTCATTGTCGGTAGGGTGTCACCATCATGCATCACCGCTTGATCTTTCGCATTCGATAATGATATCGTGTAATGCATATTATTGCCATGTTTTTCGCAATATACTTGATAATCCGCAATACGGAAGTGTTCAGGCCGGGCTCAATGCATGGAAAGATTTCATGGTAAAGTTCGGTTTCGGATACAAGTTGGGAGTGGATATTACCAATGAGGCACGGGGATTTATTCCTAACGCGGCTTATTACGACAAGATATACCGGGGAAGTTGGAGTTCGCTTACTGTGATCTCATTGGCAATCGGACAGGGAGAGATACTGACTACTCCCATCCAGATGGCCAATATGGCATCGATGCTGAGTAACCGCGGTACTTATTTTACACCTCATGTTATCAGGCAGATAGAGGATGCTGATATTCCTGAGAGGTTCAAGACAATACATAAAACGGGTATTGATACTGCTAATTTCACTCCTGTATTGACAGGGATGGAGCTTGCAGTTCAGGGAGGACCGGGATGTACAGCAGGAATTGCACGAATACCCGGGATCGTTGTTTGCGGGAAGACAGGTACAGCTCAGAACCCTCATGGCAAAGACCACTCTATTTTTATTGCGTTTGCTCCTAAAGATGATCCTAAGATCGCAGTTGCCGTTTATGTGGAGAACGGAGGGTTCGGAGCAACATGGGCAGCCCCGATAGCAAGTTTTATGATAGAGAAATATTTAACAGGAGAAATATCGAAGCGGAGAGGATGGCTTGAGAAACGTATTTTGGAAGGAGATCTGATTCATGGTAACAAGAAATAGTTATAAAACAAGTGTTGACTGGTTCACCATAGTGATATATGCACTTTTGGTGACTTTCGGCTGGATCAATATCTATGCAGCTAATTATTCTCCGGATTCTACGGTGTTCTTCGATATGAGCAGTGAACATTTCAAGCAACTTATCTGGATAGCTTTATCACTTGTTATCATTGGTATCATTTTTCTTATCGATAGTCAGTTTTTCGTAGAATTTGCCTATGTTTTCTATGGGTTCACCATATTTTTACTTATTACGGTACTGTTGTTCGGTAAAGAAATCAACGGTGCAAAATCGTGGTTTGAGGTAGGCCCTGTACGATTTCAGCCGGCTGAGCTAACAAAGGTTGCAACTGCACTGGCCCTTGCCAGACTATTGAGTCGTTTCGGGTTCGATATGTCGAAGCCGATGAATATATTAAAGATAGGGGCAATTATTTTCACGCCTGTGTTAATGATATTGCTGCAGAACGATACCGGATCGGCATTGGTTTACTTTGTCTTTATCCTGGTGCTTTTCAGGGAGGGGATGACAGGATATATTCTGTTTTTTGGTTTTATTGCTGCCATTGTTGCTGTTCTTACCCTGATTATTCCCAATATCTACATTTTTGCCCTGATTACAGCAACCATTCTTATAACTCTGTTTTACAACGGAGTGCGAAAGTGTCAGATCAAAGGACTGTTGTGGGGTGCTCTTGCGGCTGCTTTGCTTTATTTTGCAGGAAAGTTCCTGAAGATAAATCTGCTTCCTGATTATGTTATGCTTGCAGGTATAGCAGTATTGACAATATATCTGATTATCATTTCTTTTAAGAAACGATTACGTTTTATCCCGCTTTATCTTCTGATACTTTGGGGCGCAATAACTCTGGCATTTTCAGCCGATTACTTCTTTAACAAGGTGCTTAACGATTATCAACGTACACGGGTAAATGTTCTTTTGGGATTGGAGGAAGATCCTCTTGGGGCAGGTTACAATGTTAATCAATCGAAGATCGCTATTGGATCGGGAGGACTTACCGGTAAGGGATTTCTCGAAGGGACGCAAACCAAGTTTGATTTTGTGCCGGAACAAAGTACCGATTTTATTTTCTGTACAGTTGGTGAAGAGTGGGGATTTGCAGGTTCAATGTTCGTAATAATAGGATTTGTCACTCTAATACTGCGCCTTATTTTTCTTGCAGAACAACAACATTCTGATTTCAGCCGGATTTACGGCTATGGGGTTGCTTTGATCTTTTTCTTTCATTTTGCGGTCAATATAGGAATGACTATCGGACTTGCTCCCGTTATAGGTATTCCGTTGCCGTTTTTCAGTTATGGAGGATCATCTTTATGGGGATTTACCCTTTTACTGTTCATATTTCTGAAATTAGATACTAACAGAAATGAACTGATACGTTGATCAAGGCAATTACTGTTATGCCTGACACGTGTTTTTAACACTTTGAATTTCCCCTTTTTTTTATTAACTTCGTAATCCCGTTCCTCAAAAAAGGAATTTTTTTGCCGCTCAAGCTTCCGGTCAATAAATAAAATTTGCAGGTTGACATCCTTCATTGAGGGCTAGTGTTGAGCGTCTTTGTGACACCCTGTGCACAACGTTGCACATAAAAAAGAATGAGTATGAAGTATCAGATCTTTTCATTACATAATTTCAGGAGAATTCCACAAATAGCATTGTTACCTGAAGAGGAGCAGTTCAACATAGAAGTAGTAGGTCACGTGTTGCCTTTTAAGACCAATAATTATGTGATAAATGAGTTAGTAGACTGGAGCGATTACCGTAATGATCCGATGTTTATCCTTAATTTTCCTCAAAAAGGAATGTTACAACCGGAGGATTTCGCTCACATGGAGAGATTGATAAAAAGCGGGGTAGATAAAATAACGATAAAAAAAGAAGCAAATAAAATACGTCAGAAACTAAATCCGCATCCTGCAGGACAGCTTGAATACAATGTGCCTGAACTTAATG
>Ga0256913_10001002_pt1 | contig 14668 bp, 10 predicted proteins | sample Axial_MatmetaG_FD_185970 | JGI IMG/M metagenome (GOLD analysis project Ga0256913, IMG submission 185970) | Deep-sea worm associated microbial mat communities from Axial Seamount, Juan de Fuca Ridge, Pacific Ocean - Axial_Mat | ecosystem: Environmental > Aquatic > Marine > Oceanic > Microbial...
GAAGTGTGTGTGTTGAGCACCACAAAATCTTTTCCGTTGGCCAGCGGAAAACGAGTCAGAATGAAGCAGCGATCGAGTAAAAACAATTTGTCAGGCCACGAAGCAATTAAAGGATAAGCGTATCTCGTTGCTTCGTCAAACGGGTACTCCGAAAAAGTGATCATTCCGCCTTTCACCGGGCCCATCGGTTCATTGACGGGAACCGGAACAAAGGCCACATCATAATTCTTGGCAAAAACATATTGAGTGCCTTCTTTCACTTTGGTTATTTCTTCCACTTCGTTGAAATAATGGCTTCTTTTTGATTTCAGGTCAATCTCCTGCATCAGCCAGAAATCAACAGTGTCTGCCTTTTTTATAAATTGTTTGATCCCGTCCAAATATTTTCTGGCCATTTCCTTTGACGGGCGCACCTGTTTTCCTTCGTCATAAAAGAAATCCATCTCGGCACCCAGTCCGGCATAACCGATGTTCCAGCTGATTAATTTCAGCGTGTCCAGTTGTAACGGAGCCATATTTCCGTTGGTTTCTCCGGACATTAAGGTTTCAACTTTTTCCGGTTTGTAATCCACGATGGTGATATACAAAAGAAATCCTGCCAAAAACAAAACAACGATGATCACCAGCCATAAAAGAAATTTGAAAAACTTTTTCATGTATCTGAAATTTTCGGTTAAAGTATGAATAAATTAAAAATAATCCTACCTGAAGCACCGTGAACTGATATGACCGGTTCGCCAGACAAGGTTCAGAAACCAGGATTTTTTACAGATATGCTATATATCATAATGATGCAAAGAATATAAATTTAATACCTTTGCCACCTGACAAATAAGAAGCATATGCCTTTATTGGGAAGTATTATAAAGAGCGCTTATCAGTTGAGAAATGCTCCGGAGGAGAAGAAGCTGAAAACCATCGGTCCGGTAAAGGCTCAAAAGAAACAACTTGCCAGGCTATTGCGCAAAGCACAATTTACAGCCTTTGGCGAACACTATAAATTTAATCAGATACTTGGCAGCGAAAATATTGAAAAAGAATTCAAGAACTCCGTTCCTGTCCATGATTATAAATCCATTTACAAAAGATGGTGGTACCGGCTGCTGAACGGCGAGACTTATGTTACCTGGCCCGGGAAAGTAAAATATTTTGCCCTGAGTTCGGGCACTTCCGAAGCTTCCAGTAAATACATTCCGGTGACTTCCGAAATGCTCCGGAGTATTAAAAAAGCAAGCCTGCGGCAACTGGTATCCATGGTTAAATACGATTTCCCGCTGAATTTCTACGAAAAAGGTATTCTGATGATCGGGGGCAGTACGCACCTGCAATACAATGGTAATTATTACGAAGGTGACCTTTCGGGAATTACGGCAGGAAACATTCCTTTCTGGTTCCAGCATTTTTACAAACCCGGCAGAAAAATTTCCAAAGCCTCCGGCTGGGAGACAAAACTGCGGGAAATGGTGCGTAAAGCCCCTAACTGGGACATCGGTATCATTGTCGGCGTTCCGGCCTGGGTGCAAATACTGATGGAGCGGATCATAGAAGAATATCAAGTGGAAACCATCCACGACATCTGGCCAAACCTGAAAGTCTATGTGCATAGCGGTGTCTCTTTTAAGCCTTACATGAAGAGTTTTGAAAAGCTGGTCCGGTATCCGCTGATCTATAACGAATCTTATCTGGCTTCGGAAGGGTATATTGCTTACCAGAACAATCCGAATTCACGGGGCATGGAACTGGTACTGGACAATGGTATTTATTATGAATTTATTCCGTTTAACGAGGATAATTTCGATGACGATGGAAATATGCGTGAACACGTTGAGGTGCTTGGCATTAGTGAGGTGGAAGAGGATAAAGATTATGCCATTCTGTTATCTACCAATGCGGGAGCCTGGAGGTATCTTATCGGCGATACCGTTAAATTTATCAATAAAAAGAGGGCAGAGATCATCATTACGGGCAGGACAAAACATTTTATCAGTATCTGTGGAGAACATCTGTCCCTCGATAATATGACCCGTGCTATTGAGCTTCTGGAAAACGACCTGAATGTGAGTATCAAAGAATTTACATTGATGGGAATACGTTACGACAGTCTGTTCGCCCACAAATGGTATCTTGGGACTGACGACGAACTGGATCCGGAAACTGCCGGTAAAGTTCTGGATGCCCATCTGTCAAACCTGAATGATGACTACAGGGTAGAGCGCCTGGAAGCCATCAAAAATGTGTTTGTTCATGTCATTCCAAGCAAAGCCTTTTACGATTTTATGGAAATGAAAGGCAAAACAGGCAGTGCCAACAAATTTCCCCGCGTACTGAAAAACGACCGGATTACCGAATGGGAAGATTTTCTTAAAAAAGAAAAGTATATTTAACCTCCATGAATGCTTTTTTTGAAGGTGCGATACTGGGACTTACGCTGGCTTTCTTTTTTGGATTCGGCCCGGCTTTTTTTGCACTGATGCAAACGGCTCTGCATCGTGGTTTCCGGCAGGGTATCCTTTTGGCTTTTGGTGTCTTTCTGAATGATTTGATGGTGGTTGTACTTTCATTGCTGGGCTCGGTACATCTGATTAAAGGATCGGAAAATTATAAACTACTTGGTATTATCGGTGGTGCTATTTTGATTGTTTTCGGTATTGTCACTTTTTTAAAAAAGCCCGTTAAAAGAGAGAGCGATGAACCGTTTACCGACAAGAATCATTTGGCATTGTATATCGCTAAAGGGTTTCTGCTGAACCTGGCAAACCCTTTTGTCTGGCTTTTCTGGCTGGCTGTTACCGCCAGCGCTACTGCTACATACGAAGCTGATATGTATCGTCTTGCCGTTTTTTTCGGAACAGCTCTAAGTATCATTTTCAGTACGGACATATTGAAAGTTTTTCTGGCTTCCCGCCTAAAAAAAATATTCACCGATAAAGTATTGGCCTTTATTCATAAAGTGGCAGGCACAGGACTTGTCGGATTCGGTATTTTTTTAATTATCCGAGCTGTTTTTAACTTATAACCGGAAATAAAAAAGGGGCAAAAGCCCCCTTATTCTTTTCTTGTTTTTTTTGATAAGATTAGTTACTCTTTACCGCTTCGGCCGGTTCTGTCTTTTCAACCCGGATCGGTTTCGGCAAAGTTTTATGGATAGTGAGTTCATCTACAAGGTGCCCGGCCCCGGCAAACTTATCAATGATAAATAACACATATCTCACATCCACGACAATGGTACGTTGCAACCTGGGAGCAAAGGCGATATCGCTGCTCATGGCTTCCCAGTTACCGTCAAATGCCAGGCCTATGAGTTCTCCTTTGGCGTTGATGACCGGAGAACCGGAGTTACCACCTGTAATATCATTGTTGGTCAGGAAACAGACTACCATCCGGCCGTCTTTATTGGCATAAGGACCATAATCTTTGGTTTCGTATAATTCTTTCAGTTTGGCCGGAACAATAAATTCATCATTTTCAGGATCTTCTTTTTCCATTACACCGCTCAGATGCGTCACATAATCATAATGCACGGCATCTCTGGCATCGTAATCCTGCACCGTTCCGTAAGTAAACCTCATGGTTGAGTTGGCGTCAGGGTAAAACTTTTTGTCGGGCTGCATTTCCATAACACCTTCTTCCCATAAACGCTGCGCCGTTTTCATCTCATCACCCCGGTTTTTGTAATTTGATTGGGCTTCCATAATCTTTTCCATAAATCCTTCATAAAGCTTATATGCAGGATCTTTTTCAAAACCTTTCAGGCTCGGATCATCCAGAAAAGCCATCACTTTATCCGGACTTGTCAGAAACGAAGTTTTGAAAACATAGTCGGCCATAGCATTCATGTCGCCGTCGAATTTATCAACCAGTTTAGTTAAGTAATCGGGATAATATTCCGGAGCCATTTTATCCAAATAAAGTTGTGTCATAACCGCCAGCACATCCTGATCAGTCGGGGCATCATAATCTTTAAAATTTTCAGCAACGGCTTCTTTCAGACCGGCAACAGCCTGGTCAATTTGTTCCTGTTTTTTAGCTTTTTTCTTTTTATCTTTTTCTTCTTTTTGCTGCTGCATCAATGTTTGTAAACCTGTAAAATCTCCGGCATATTGAACTATCTGTGATCCACCCATACCTGTCAGGCTGGCGTAAATCAGCGGGACAATACCCGGCGCCCTGTCTTTATAAATACTTTCCATCGTGGGTAATACGTCTCCGTATTTTTCTTTTCTGGCTTCGTTTTTATTTACCCAATTAGTGAACTCTTCTTCAAAAGCTTTCTTTTCGCCCACAACATCCAGGTCTTGGACCCCTTTCTGCTGTCCGATAAAATATTTCCAGCCATTGGCAATGCCGGCATAAGCCGAAGCATATTTTATTCTGACTTCTTTATCAGCATCCATGTGTGTTTTCCAGACATCCAGTTTAGCACCCAGTCCTTCTATGATCGGAGGAAAATAATTATCCAGCTTATACTGTACTCCGGCAGAGGTCTGAAAACGTTCGGTACCACCGGGGAAACCCCAGATCATCGTAAAGTCACCTTTGTCAATACCATCCAGCGAGATTGGCAGATGATGCTTCGGCTTTAAAGGGACGTTATCCTTGGAATATTCAGCCGGAGATCCGTCAGGAGCCGTATAAATACGGAAAATGGTGAAATCGCCCGTATGACGTGGCCACATCCAGTTATCAGTGTCGCCACCAAATTTACCAATGGCCGACGGCGGAGCGCCCACCAGACGGACATCTTTGTAAACCTGGTAAACGAACATATAATAGGCGTTACCGGCAAAGAAACTCTTAATGACAACATTGTATTTGCCGTCTTCACTATTGGCTTTTTTCAATCTTTTCATAATTTTTCCGGCAATTTTTTGCCTTTCCATAACCGACATAGTATCGCTCAGTTTCGGGAGGATACTGTCGGTTACATCGGCCATACGGATGAGAACGGAAGCTGTCAGGTCTTCGTTGGGCAGTTCCTCTTCGCGGCTCATGGCCCAGAAACCATCGGCCAGATAATCATGTTCGATAGAGCTGTGTTTTTGTACAGCATCAAACCCGCAATGGTGATTCGTAAATAACAGGCCTTCGGAAGAAACAATTTCGGCTGTACAGAAAAAGCCTTCCGGTTTAGGATCATCGGCCAGACCGACAATAGCATCTTTCAGACTGGAATGATTGACACTGTATATTTCTTCAGGTGTCAGTTGCAGGCCGAGTTTTTGCATATCCGTATAGTTCAGGCGCTGAATAAGCATGGGGAGCCACATGCCTTCATCGGCTTTTAAGTTCATGCCCGATAAGAAGACGAGCATCATCATTACTAAAGTGAATTTTTTCATGTGTTTAAAATTTGGTGGTTATTTTCAATAATTTGACGGGATTATATATTTTAAGTTGCTTCTTTTCAGGAATTTATGGTTGCGTTGGCTTTACACTAAAACGACAAAGCAGTGCGAAATTAACAGTTTATTCTTAATTTATGATAAAATGTTTACAGGAAACGCGCTTATTAACTTTTTGTTGTTAGTTTTTTTCTTATGGTTGTCCTAATCAATGATATCCATAATGAAGTATTTACAGACAAGAACACATCATACGTAAATATGGCTGACTAATGGTATCAATCATCTGAGAATGGCTGAGCTAGTCCACCATAAATTTAGTTTTTTCTGATTTTTCTCCTGAGGATATTTCAAGAACATACATTCCCTTTGCAAATGTTTTGGTGTCGATACTGATTATATCCTGGTTGCAATAAGTTGCATTGAATAAACTATACCCCTTTGTATTTGTTATTCTTAATTTAACCCCTTTAGAAGATTCTCTTAAAACGACATTCAATACACCTTTCGCGGGATTGGGGTAAATGTTAAATAACTCAGTGCCCTTTTTTTGCTCGACACCACTAATAGTTGAGAAACTCAAAATGGCAAATGTTGCTTTATGGTCAGAAGGCCAGGGGAGATTTTCGGCCATAAAATTTTCGTTATAGGTGTAAGTAGTATCCGGTTGGTCAAAAGCATAGGACGCTCTTGGGCCGACTAATGAAACAAAATTGCTTTCAATACCATTGCCCTTATATAAAATATAATCTATACGGTCCCTCTCGTCGGCAAGAGGTGTCCAACTTGTGGAGCCTACCCCATCGGCAACAGAGGGCCAGGTAATACCGGGATTAGTCGTTTCGTTTGGGAAATAAGCTCTGTAAGCATCGGTAAAATCATTTTCTATCAGAGTCAAAACGTTTTGCCATGGTATGTTCAATCCATGATGGTCAAACATTTCCGAATTATTATCGCTCCAATCGGCATATGATGGTTCATTAAAATCGCCCATAAGAATCACAGGGTCGCTCTCATCCTGGACATTATTTAAGAAAGCTTCAATTTGCTCATCTCTTTTTGATTCCAGATTATACTCTAAAATATATGGAATATCCAGGACAGGATCGGGATTTCCATGGCCATCATCTATCATATCCCAATTGGGATAGCCTCCATTATATCCTCTGGGCAGGTAGCAAGCATAATAAGTGTAATCAAGGTGGGCAACAACTACTACCACAGTATCATTATTGATATTAATATCATATTTTACGATCGATCCTGCCTGGTCATAAATCAGGGAGGAAGCCGTTATGGGGTATTTACTAATTAAAGACACATCGCCACCAGTAAACTGACCCTCATAATGATAGCCTTCTGTTGATAGTGCATTAAGAATTTTTGTCGTCCAATCCTCGTTGTTATAATTACGTACTTCTATAAAGCCAACAATATCCGGGTTGACTTCGATAATGACATCTCTGATTTTATTCAACCCATTAGGCACTGATGTTCCTTCTTGCCAAACATTGAATTCCATAAAACTTACATTAGTTTGTGCTTGAGAATTCAAAACTTGTAACAATATACTTACTAATATTAATTGGAACAAATTTTTAATTTTATGAAATTTATATAAATTCAACATCTTAGCCACAAAAGTCACTATTTTATTTCAATAATAAAAGTAATTCTTTAGCAACTTTAAACGGGTTCTGTATCTATCTGTTACCTTTTCCTTTCTGGAGAATTTGGCACCTCAAATAAAGTAAGCCCTTTTATTCGAAGAGATTGTTTGTTGTACTTTTATCGTTCTCAAACAGCAAAGACTAGTGAATAAACCTGCTCGGGCAAATTGATTAAGGAAATTTTTAACTCCACAAAAGTCTTATAAGCGAATACTCATGAATTAAATATGAGCAGGCAGGCATCTTTTTTTATCAATACAACAGATATATTTTTTGCCGGTTTTTCCATCCTGCTTCATATTTACTGTCGGTAAAATAAATGATCAGGTCAGCAGCATATTTGGAATCGGTAAAATAAATTTTTTTGTCCGCATCGTATTTACTCTCCGTAAAAAACCACAATCCTTCGTTCCCATCAGCTTCATACTGGCTGGAAACCTTATAAACAAGCAAATCTGCATCGTATTTGCTGTCCGTTACATAAACCGTTACATCCGCATCATACTGACTGTCTGTTGAATAAATTTTCTGAGCATATCCGTTTGAGGAAGCAAAAAGAAGCAGCCATAACGGAATTAAAAAGATAATTGTCCTGGTTTTCATAAAGCGGTTTTTAGGGATAATCACAGCAAAAACCATGCAGTTTAATCTGTTCTACGGAACTATTTGTATTTCGGTTGCACAAAATCCGCTATTCACCGATTTACTCAGGCCGTTCGCCGAATTTATGTTTACTCGGGCGGTTATTCACCCTAGTTTTGCTCTCAGAAAATCATTAAAACTTTAAAAAAATGAAAACAACGATAAAATTATTCACCCTGACAGCCATGATCACTTTATTCTTTACGGTTATTACAACCATGGCTCAAATCGATTTTACCTCGGATGATGAGGCTTACATCAACGATATTCCTTTCAATACAGAAACCATCGCCGGTGAAGTGCAATTCGACAGAACCTATGGATTTATTATGGAAGAAGAAGATTACATTGACGACATTCCTTTTGATACGAAAGCCATCGCCTATGATATCTGCTGCGATCGCGAATTAAAAGAAAAGTATTCTTTTGAAGAAGAGGCCTACATTGACGATATCCCTTTTGACACGGAAAAGATCTATAATCAACTGCTCCGTGCCGGTAATACAAGCGCTTATTCACAGAATAACGCTGTTCATTGCAATCTAACACAGAAAAACACGAAAACAAGTACGCGTATTACATTATAATCTCCCTTCCGGAACACTGAACAAAACGTCCGGATTTTTTTCACAATAAGTGGTTTAGATGAAAAATCCCGCCCAAAAGGCGGGATTTTTTGAGGTACCGAGCGGATTCGAACCGCTGTAGCTGGTTTTGCAGACCAGAGCCTAGCCACTCGGCCACGGTACCTTTTAAAAAGGAACTGCAAATTTAATAAATTTCCCTGTTAAGCCGTACAAGTACGGTTTAATTTTTAGTCGTCAGAAGGAGAGCTCCAGAGCAACAAAGTCCATTTTGCCGCCCAGTGGCGGATTGAGTTTCCGGATTTTAATGCGGGCATGTTCCACGGCCGGGAATTCATGTTGAAGGCGATCAAGTATCCGCCTGCCCACGTGTTCCAATAATTTCGATGTGGTTTCCATCTCATCTTTCACCATCTGATAAACCATCTGATAATTGACCGTATCATGCAGGTTATCTGATTTTTCGGCAGTCGTGGTGTCCGTCTCCAAAAACAGGTCGATCCGGAATTTGGTACCGATTACCTGCTCCTCTTTGAAACAGCCGTGGTAAGCGAAAAACTCCATTCCTTCTATGGAAATAACAGACATAGCGATGATTTATTCGGTTTCTTTTTTACCCAGTGTGTTCAACCCGCGGTCGATGCGGTCCAGGGTTTCTTCTTTGCCTATGACAGCAATAATATCGAAAAGGTGAGGCCCTTTGGCGGCCCCTACGATCAACAGCCGGAAGGCGTTCATTACAGCCCCCATACCATATTCTTTGGCTTCGATCCACTCTTTCACGGCTTTCTCCGTATTTTCCGTAGTAAATTCGGTTACTTTGCTCAATACATCCTTTAATTCTGTCATTTGGTCAAAAGAATACGATTTCCAGCGTTTTTTGACCGTTTTGGGGTCATACTCCTCCGGGGCCGTAAAAAAGAACGACGACTGCTCCCAGAGCTCCTGAACAAAGTTTACACGTTCTTTAACCAACCCGATGATGAAAGCTACATCTTTGTCGCCCGGATCTGCATTTTTTTCTTTCAAAACCGGCAGAAATAGTTTTGCAAGTTCCTCATTGCTTTTATTTACCAGATAATGATGATTGAACCATTTGGCTTTTTCCTGGTCAAACCTGGCCCCCGATTTTCCAACCTTATCCAGTGAGAAAGCTTCCACGAGTTCTTCCAGTGTGAAAAATTCCCTGTCGTCGCCCGGATTCCATCCCAGCAAAGCCAGCATATTGATAAAGGCTTCCGGAAAATAGCCATCTTCCCTGTAGCCGCGTGAAACCTCACCGCTTTTCGGATCGGTCCACTGCAAAGGGAAAACGGGAAAACCTAAGCGGTCGCCGTCCCTTTTGCTCAGTTTTCCTTTACCGTCGGGTTTTAACAGAAGCGGCAGATGAGCAAATACCGGTGCTTCCCAGCCAAAGGCTTCGTATAACAAAACATGCAGCGGCAACGACGGCAGCCACTCTTCTCCCCTGATGACATGTGTTATCTGCATCAGGTGGTCGTCCACAACATTGGCCAGATGATAAGTGGGCATCCCGTCCGATTTGAAAAGAATTTTATCGTCCAGCACCTGGGTGTTCACCTCTACCCTGCCCCTGATTTCGTCGTTCATTTCCACTATTCTGTTTTCCGGCATTTTGAAACGAATGACATAGGGCGTCCCGTTGTTAATCAATTCTGTCACCTTTTGTTCGTCAAGTGTCAGGGAGTTATGCAGATTTTTACGCTGTTCGGCATCGTAAGTAAAAGTTTTCTTTTCAGCTTCAAACTGTTTCCTGATCTCCGTCAGCTCTTCAGGCGTATCGAAAGCATAATAAGCATTTCCGGATTGTATCAGCCTGTCGGCGTACTCACGATACATTTCTTTCCGCTCCGATTGGCGGTAAGGTCCGAATTCACCACCTTTGGTCACGCCTTCGTCGAAATCAATACCACACCATTTGAAAGATTCTATGATGTATTCTTCGGCACCGGGGACAAAACGGGTCTGGTCGGTGTCTTCAATCCTTAAAATAAAGGCTCCTCCGTTCTTGCGGGCAAACAGGTAATTATATAATGCCGTACGTACACCCCCCATGTGTAAAGGGCCTGTCGGACTTGGTGCAAATCGTACACGAACTGTTCTGGTTTCCATGAATGAACTTTTTTGAGCCGCAAAGGTACTAAATAGACTCTTTCACTGTTTTTAGCTGCTTTCTCTTCCGGCGTGCCCACCACAGAAAACCCCAGGGGGCCATAAACAGAGTAGGAATGGTTGAGTTGAGTGGTTCCGGCGTGCCTTTAAGTGAATGTACGGAATAGGTTAGAATCAAAGATATCGTTGTGGGAATCACCACTGCTGCCAGAATAGCCATGAATTCTTTTTTTATCATGGATGCCAGATTCTCACACAAACGGGTGAGCATACCCCCTACAAAAAAAGTGAATATTCCCTGTTTTAAGGCAGCCGTTATACCCCAGATCACACCGTGATCATAATTAATAAAAAACACAACGGTTCCAAGAATCAAAGCGCCAATGATTCCCATTTTCGGGTCGAAAAACACAAAATGCCCGAGATTGTTTTTAAAACGGATTTTTGTTCCCATTATTCAGATTTTGCCGTTTGCCGGAGTATAAATTTACTTGACAAATTTCCTGACTAACACGTCTGTACCATCATCAACAGAAACAAAATAAACTCCTTTGGCAAGGTCTGACACATTTAATCGGATATGTTTCTCGTAGCTTTCGGTTTCTGTCAATATTTTGCCCGATATATCCGTAACTTTTATTGTTTTGATATTTCCGGCAGGATTTAAGAAGTATACATGGAGATAATCACCGGCAGGAACCGGGCCGAGTGTGAAATAGACAGGTTTTTCCGTTTCTTCCACAATACTTACGGTAATGCTGTTTACCTGCTCCATGGTCCAGTCATCAGGGTCTATTTGAATAGTGGCTACTGTCTTTCCGGTATATACGGAAAACTCATTGATATTATCGGTTTGATGTATGGTAATGATTGTGTCGGAATAATCTGTAAAAACCAGTTTAACATCCAGCAACATATCAAAAAGCGGTGTCGAAGCGGACGTAGTCTGTGTGGAAGTCAGATAAAAATGATCATCCGTGGAATACCAGACAAAATCATAAATGGGATAACCTTCGCCGTAATACCACTGATCGAAAAACTGGTCGAAATCCATGCCGGTCACTTCTTCAGCCGTATTTTTAAAATCTTCACCGGTAGCCGTTCCGCCACCATATTCTGTCTGGAATGTTCCCAGTACATTGAAGAATAAAGCCGAATCCTGAATTTCGTGACGAAGCGTGTGAATGATGGCAGCCCCTTTATTGTAAGAAAGCCGGCCACTGAAAATCCGCCATTCATTGCCCGGATAAATTTCCTCTTCCGGAATATAAATGCTTCCTCCCAGCTCATTCATAGCGCTGCTTTGGTTATCCCTCATAAACGAATCACCTGAACTTTCTCCCTGTATGTAATACCGGCACAGGTAATCAGAATAAGTGGCAAAACCTTCATTAACCCAGATATCACTCCATGTAGCACAGGTAACGTTATCACCAAACCACATATGTCCCATTTCATGGGCAGCCAGGCCAAACCAGTAACTTCCCAGGGTTGTCATCGTCTGGTGTTCCATGCCTCCGCCAAGTTCTGTCAGGCAGGTTCCGTACTTCTCCTCCGAAAAGGGGTATAAAACATATAAATCAGAGTACAGTTCAATCATGCCTGCCATGGCATCAATACTGGCTCTTTTATCTTCCAGACACTGGGGTGTGTTGTAAATCAAATTTTGTATCAGCAACGAATCGTCCCCCATTTCAGCAGGATGGGCATAGATGCTGTAATCCTGATAATCGGAAACAGCAAACGAAATAAGGTAATAATCAATCGGATAGCTTGTTTTCCATTCGTATCTTGTATTTCCGTCGCCAAGATCCACAACATCTGTCAGGAGCCCTTCAGAGCCGGCCATATTATCCGAGCTTGTCGTCAGGAAAATCCAGGCGGAATCGGCTTTATCTTCCAGGTCCTGTTTAACCGGAAACCAGTCGGAAGCTGCAAAAGGCTCCGAAAGTGTCCAGGTAACATGTTTGTCATAGTTGTAGTTATAATCATTGTCAACTCCGACAAAGAAACTCCCCGAAGGAGGTGTGCCGCTGTAAAAAATCTGTGCCGATATCATGTTTCCCTGTGGAATTTCATCAACAGGTACAATTACGTTGTTTCCATCGTGGTAAAAATTACTACACTCGGTACCATTGACCAGTATCTGGCTGATGACCATTTCCGGAATCAGCTCAAAAGCAAATGTGTCCACAGCCACCAGTGCTTCCGCGTTGATGGTTGTATTACCTTCTATGTATGTTGATTGGTTGGAAACTATGATGTCCAGAAAATAAAACTTTACATCGTAATCGTCCATATAAGGGCTTTGCCAGTTATATAAATAATCCAGCGTCCTGCTCTGGTTCATGTATCGTGTCATGTGCGAACAGTACTGGCCTTCTTCGTTCATGGTATTCCATTGGGCTAACAAATTAAATGATATTGTGACCAGAATAATAAGGGTAAGTATTCGTTTCATATTTCAGGTGTTTACGGCAGTATGCCTAATTTATATCTTTGCAAAAGTAAAAAAATAGCCCGGTCAATATTTTTGACAAGCTTTATTTAACAACATGGTCAACGATCTGGACATAGTCAAACAGAAACTTAAAGGTTTCATCCGTAAATATTATAACAACCAAATTGTCCGTGGGTTGCTTATCAGTGTGTCCATTTTGCTGGTTTTGTTGCTGATTGTTGATTTGGTTGAATATTATTCCTGGTCGGACAGCACGATCAGAACGGTCATTTTTTACAGTTATCTGGCAATTACGGGATACGTTCTCGTGCGTTATGTTTTCATTCCATTGATTAAGCTGTTACAACTCGGCCCAACCATCAGTAATGAAGAGGCGGCGCGGATTATCGGTCAGCATTTCCCTGAGGTGGATGACAAACTGATCAACACACTTCAACTGGAAGAGAAGTTAAAGAGAGAACACGACAGGAAAGAGCTGGATCTTTTACTGGCAGGTGTCCGGCAAAAAGCAGCTGTTTTGAAGCCGGTCCCTTTCAAAAAGGCCGTTGACTTCAGGGCTAACCTGAAATATCTGAAATATCTGGTGCCTCCGGTACTTATTATTTTAACAATCCTGCTTATAGCCCCTGCTTTCATTACGGAACCCTCCGCCCGCATCATCAGGCATCAGACGGATTTTGAAAAACCCCTGCCTTATAAAATTATCTTACTGAACGATTCGCTGACCGTTTTGCAACATAACGATTTCACCGTAAATATCAGGGTGGACGGGGAAGAAATTCCGGCACGCATTAAACTTTCGGAGGGTTCTTTTTCATATAGAATTCCGGAAACGGAGCCCGGGTTTTACGCCTATACTTTCAGGGATGTGGAAAGTGATATCTATTTCACAATCAATACGGAAGAATACGAAAGTCAGGAATATCATCTGATGGTCAGGCCAAAACCGGTTATTTACAATATCAATGTGGCGCTGCACTACCCTGCTTATCTCGGCAAAAAAGACGATGTGATCGAAAATGCCGGTGACCTTGTCGTTCCCGAAGGAACATTGCTGACATGGAATATTTATACCAAAGACACGCGTAAAATCGTCTTCAGAACAGATAATGATCAACACCTGCTGAAATCACCCGACGGAAATGTTTTTACATATAAACAAAAAGCGCTGAACGAATTCCGCTATACTATTTACGGCCAAAACGACTTTGTCAGATATTCCGATTCGCTGAACTTTTTTGTCGAATTGATCAAAGATGAATACCCGGTCATCAAACTGGAAAAATATACGGATGAAAACATTCTCGGATTTACGCATTTTAACGGTTATATCAGCGACGACCATGGTTTTCACAGTTTGTATTTGTTTTATCAGAAAGATCAGGCTGTTGGCAATAAATGGCATAAAAAGGAACTTAAAATCGACCCTGACCTGGCCAGGCAGTTTATTCAATACACTGTCAGGGCCAACGATTTCGGACTTACTCCGGGGGAAAACATGAGTTATTATTTTGAGGTACAGGATAATGATGCCGTACATGGTTTTAAAGCCACCAAAACAAAAACATTTGCCCTGACTTTTCCTACCGAAGAAGAACTGGCCGACAACGTCAAAGAGAAATCGGATGACCTGAAGAAAGACCTTGAAGAAGCCAAAAAAGACATTACCGATCTTTCGGTGCAGATGGAAAAGATCCGGAACTCCCTCTACGAAAAGAAGGAACTGAACTGGATGGATAAACAGCAGCTCGACCTGATGCTTCAGAAAGAGGAAAGTTTGATGGATAAGATAGAGCAACTGAAAGAACTGAATGAGCAAATGAAAGAGCTGGAGCA
>Ga0256913_10001003_pt1 | contig 14653 bp, 11 predicted proteins | sample Axial_MatmetaG_FD_185970 | JGI IMG/M metagenome (GOLD analysis project Ga0256913, IMG submission 185970) | Deep-sea worm associated microbial mat communities from Axial Seamount, Juan de Fuca Ridge, Pacific Ocean - Axial_Mat | ecosystem: Environmental > Aquatic > Marine > Oceanic > Microbial...
TCTCGCCGTATATCACGGTATATTTCCCGTGATATACGAGACTCTCGCCGAAAAGGGTATGGAGATGGGACAGGAGTATGTATCGCTCTACAGAAAGATTCGTAGAGAGGGGATGTTTCTCTCGTGCGAACTCTCCAGAATCATCACATCACTGCGACGAGAGGGGGTAGAGGCGCTACCTTTCAAAGGTCCCGCTCTTTCGATGTTGGCATATGGTGATACCTACTCCAGACACTCGTCCGACCTGGATATCCTGATAGAGAAAAAAGATATTCGGAAGGTAATCTCGATCGTCTCTAAGCTCGGTTACGAATCGTCGTATCCGGTAGATTTTACGGAAGACTCCGTATGTATGGATATCATGGGAGATATCGTCTTTCTGAATAGGGAGAAGGGGTACAATATAGAGTTTCACTGGAGACTATTTGAAAAGAATCTCTATATGCGTATGGATACGGAGAGTGTATTCTCTTTTGCCGATGAGGTCGATCTATGTACGAAAGGGATAAAAAGCTTTTCCAGCGAATATCTCATCGTATATCTGGCGATGCATGGAGCCAAACATGGTTGGGAGAGGCTGAAATGGTTTTGTGATATGGATAGAGTGGTCCGCAGAGGCGGTATCGATTGGGAAGAGGTCGAGAGAATAGCGATAGAGTCGGGAGGTTACAGATCTCTATACTCTATCCTCTATGCGTGCAGGGAGCTTCTGGAGACACCTCTTCCTAAAATGGTGGAGGAGATAGTCGATCGCGAAGAGATCGCCGATATCGGGAGATACTCGATACGAATGGTCATACGAAACCTGGATGGAGGAGCGGGTGGAATAGGGGAGAAGATAGAGTTGCAGAGATATAGATTGTCGGTTGTCGACTCGTCACCTCATCCGCTCACATATACCGTAAGGTCACTCATGACCCTCTCCTATCTCGACTGTTCTGTACTGTCCCTGCCATCCTATCTGCGTTTTTTATACTATCCTCTTAGGGTTGTGAGACTGCTGAGAAAAAATCTATTTTAAAAAATCATGAGTTATCATTCTCCTCAGCCCCTCCTCCAGAGAGTATGGAGATTCGAATCCGCTCGAGTGCAATTTTTTCGTATCTATGGTCGTCTCCGCAGTGAATTTTTTGATCCTGATAGAGCTTATGGGAAAGTTTTTTCCGCTTACCGTGGAGAGAAAGTCGAAGAGATAGCCTCCCGCCACACCTATGGGATAGGGGATATGCAATAAGGGTCTCTTCATCCCCAGGGTGTCGTAGATGATATCCACTATCTCTCTCGAACTCAGATCAGGTTTTCCGGCGAAGTTGTATATTTCGCATCCCCTGTCGGCTTCGGTCAGTGAAGATAGAAATTCGGCTATATTTTCCACATATCCCATAGACTTTCTGTTTTTCCCATCTCCGATCATCAGAAATTTCCCCTCTTTTATCTGTCTGATCAGATTGTAAACATTGCCTCTGTTCCCCTCTCCGAATATGACCGAAGGTCTCACTATGGTCAGGGAGCGTTCCGTATCTTCATTCGCCCACGATTCGAAAATCTTTTCAGCCTCGTACTTGGTACGACCATATTCATTGAAAGGTCTGGGTTCACATTTCTCGTCGGGTGTCCCTCTGTTTAGCCCATATACCGCTACCGAGCTGGTAAAGACGACTCTTTTTATATCGCATTTACGAGCGGCGTTCACGATATTTTCAGCCCCCCCTATATTGGTCTGGGCATAGAGGGAGAGTGGTTTTACATCGTCAGCATGTTCAGCCGCGAGATTGTAGATGATATCGATACCTTCACACTCTTCGACGAGTCTCTCCCCGTCTCTGACATCGGCTTCTACGGTAAGTTCCGGATACTTCACGCTCTTTTGGATATCGTATATCTTTACATCGTGTCCATCGGAGAGTAGCTTCTCTACGACCCTCGTACCTATGAAACCGCTTCCTCCGGTTATCAAAATCTTCATTTATCGTCCTTTTTTCATCTATGGACTACTCTCTATATATTTTTGCGCTTTTTGTCTCTAATGATATCATATGCCATATTTCCCAAAGAGGGAGGCAGTAGTCTCATGATAAATTTGGCCACTATCTTCGGTAACTGTCCATAATATCCGAAATGTCTCAGATTGTTCCATGAAATTTTCAGTTCGGAAAGCGAATTCGTCAACGAATTTCGTTTGTTCATATAGTCGTCCGTTATTCGAAAGTACAATAGAGGTTCCGGTATGTTACTACAATTCAGATTCATTTTCAGAGCCCTGCTCCATAGTTCGTAATCCTGTGATTTCAAAATAGTCTCATCGTATTTGCCTACGATATCGAAGAAATCTTTTCTTAGACAGACCGTGGGGTGGTTGAACGGATTTCTGGCTATCGAATACTTGATAATGCTTTCGGTATCGTTCGGCATCTTTTTGTATCTGACCACCGTACCGCTGGAGTCGATTTCCAGAAGGTCGCTACCTGCCATCATGAGAGTGTCGTCACGATCGAAAAATTCGATACTTTTGGCGACCCTGTCTTTTCTGCATATATCGTCGGCATCCATTCTGAATATAAACTTTTCATCTCCGAGTTCATCTATGAGACGGTTGAGAGTGAAAGCCAATCCTCTGTTGCTGCTGTTTTCGACGATTTTGGTGAAAAGGTCTCTATTGTCATCTATATATTGCCGCAAATCGTCGTCGATTGCGCCGTCGATTCCCAGATAGATGTCTATATTTTCGAAACCGTAACTCTGAGAAACGATGGAATCTATAGCCATCTCGAAAAAATCTCTTCTATCCTGTCCGTATATGGATATGAGAAAAGCGACTCTCTCTTTCATGAGAACCTCTCTTCTATGTAGTTTATCATGGATTTGGCGAAAAGCTCGTCGATATCGATTTTGTCTCTTTTTTCCATCCAGCTTCTTCCATCGTATATATAGTGCCTGTCACTCATGAGAGCTGTTGTCAGCCCGAAGTGTAGAGCCTGGTACTCTATCAGTAGGCAATCTTCTCCATCCTCCATGATATCGAGAGAGACGAATGGAGTATCCAGCTTTTTCCTGCATTCGAGAGCGAAATTCAGAACTCGATGTGAAGGAGACTCTTCGAAAGTGAAAAGACCGCTGCCCGATGCCCTGAAATCCCCTTTTTTCGCATATCTTTTCAGACAGAAACATATATTGTCGAATACGAGAATTTTCCAATCGTATTCATAATTCTCTACCATTTTCTGAAATATGATTTTACCTATTTTTTTCGGATATCTGCCTCTGTACTTGATAGACCTGTAGATATATAGTAAAAAGTCGATATCGAATCTCGATCCCCTATACATATGTTTGTTTACAAAGGAGACGGCATCTTTTTCACTCTCGATCATCTCCACCCCCCTACTACCGAAACCACGATCCGTTTTGGCTATGAAAGGGTACTCCATACTCTTCAAAGCTTCGAGAGCCTCTTCGTAGGTTCCTATGACGAGAGAGTCGGGAGAGGGTATGGAGAGTCTTCTCTTTTCCATCTCCTGTAGAGATTTGTTTTCATGGGCGTAAAAGAGTGTTTTCTCCGGTATCAGAATACCGCCTCTCTTTTCGATGGACAATATTATGTCGGATATATAGTTTTTGTATATTTCATATTGGGAACTCGCATAATAGAAATAACTACCATCTATATCGTGGTAAGGACCGTTTACGAACTCTCCATATGTCATGCTGTTTACGATATATCCGTTTTTTTGAAAAGTATTCGTCAAAACTTCTATATCTATACTTTCACTCTCTTTTATCCTCTGCGGAACGATTCCTGAATGGTTCGATAGGATATATATCTCTCCACTCATATGACTATCCACTTTTCAGGTATCAGATTCGGTGACGATTTGTGTCTGGATGTCCACGAAGATGGAGCGATTACGATTTTGTCTCCGTTTTCATTGAGCCACGCTCCCCACCAGCTCAGAGTACTGTTTGCTATGATATTGTGATCGCATTCGCTCATCAGTACGATATCGTATTCGGGATTGTCGGCGTTGAAATCGACGAATATCGTTTCGTGTGAAAAGGATATATTCTCTCTCGTCCACTCGATATCGTCCGAAAAGACGACTATCGAGAACTCTTCGAATCTCTTTTCCATGAGGGAGACCGCTCTTTCGTAATACTCCATACCGCAGACTCCATGGAGCCGTCTCGTCTTGGGATTTTCCACATAGTCGCCTCTTCTGATATGCAGAGAGACTGATACGATATCCCCCGCGAGATACTTCAGAAGTTCCGAGGTTTTATCGTTGGGTTTTGTCCTGGGTTCGAGATCGTGGCGTATCGTCTCTTCGATATCTTCGAAATATCTGTAGCTCTGCCAATAGCCGTCGAGATATATATCGTCCAGTTTCTCTACCGAAGGATCGTAATCGAAAAGATATCTGTCGTAGTGAACTCCGCCTATCGTGGGCAGGCCGGACATCGCCATCTTCCTGATCACTTTTTCCAGGATACCGTTTCCTGTCTTTTTGAAACGGGAGATATCTTCTATATCCGCCAGAGGCGTCTCTATATGGTATCTATCCAGCATATACTCCCTGAGAGAGTAGTTTCGCATGGCGGATATATCGAGCCTGTATTCGACACCATGCTTCAGCGAGAGGCTCCTCCCTATCGCATACTGGAAGAGCTGATTCCCAAGACCTCCGTATATTTTACTTATTATCATGACTCACTCCTCGTGATTTTCGAGGTATCTCTTTTTCTGACTACCCTGGCGGGATTTCCATAACATACGCTCATGGGGGGGATATCTCCCGTTACGACACTTCCGGCTCCGATAACCGCACCTTTCCCTATATGTATGCCATCTCTCACGACGCAGTTGGCTCCCAGCCATACATCTTCATCTATCCTCACTCCCGTCGACTCTCCACCCTGAAATCTGATCGGTATTTCGGCCGAATCGAAAGAGTGGTGCCCACCGGCTATCATACATCCCGGTCCCACCATGACATATCTTCCCAGATAAACCTTCCCATATATGCTCACATTGGGATTTAACTGTACATAATCTCCTATTTCGATCTCGTCTCCCCATATGGTGACATTGTGGTTTATCTCGACATGTCTGCCTATGGAGAGAAGATTGTGGTTCCCTATCGAAGAGCATGGATGGATAAAGCTCCATAGGCCGTATCTCCTCATGAGCAGTCTATATATGGGGTATGTAGAGATGGAGTATATAGAGTAGATAATCCTCCTTGTACTCCAGTATGGTCTTCTGACCATTTTCTTCATCATGGAAGAGAGTCTCGTAAATCTATGGTAGTAGAAATCCTCTCCAAAGAGTCTATATGCGATATAACCGCTATATTGCAGGATATATGTGCCTATCAGATTTTTGTAATCTCCATGTTTTTTCGCATATCTCCACTTGTCTCTCAACCGTCTGGGTGCATATCTCGGATCGCTTCCCACCCCGTCGAGCTCCATTTTCGCTATCGTTCTATCTATCTTGAGATATTCGAAAATGGTATCGTTTTTCATCCGTCTCCATAGATCCATATCGCCGAATATCCTGTAGCCGTCGTCGAATCGGTATCTCTTCATCAGTTCCGTTTTGACGAAAGCGCCCTGGTGCGGTATCCACGGTTCGACATTCGCCATTCCGAGTCCCTTCCCCGATCTGTATGTGGCGACATTTCCACAAATGATGTTGTGTTTTTTAGACTGGGATGAAACGATATCGATGATATCTCTCAGTACGAAATCGTCGAAAAATCTATCCCCCGCATTCAAAAAATAGATATACTCTCCATGAGCGGACGATATCCCCTTGTTCATGGCATCGAAGATACCATTGTCTCTCTCTACGATAACGGTATCTATCTCATCTCCATACCTCTCTATCGTATCGATCGAACCATCATCGGACATACCGTCAACGATGATATATTGATATTCTTCTCTATCGCACTTTTGGGATACGACCGATCGTATCGTCCGCTCCAGGTCTTCTCGCATATTGAGATTTATCGTCACTATCGTTATCTTTTTCATCCTCTACTCCGGTAGATTTTCCGGTGATATATCGTATATCTCCGTTATCGGCAGATCATATATTCTGGTTATCTTCCCATGGAGAAGATAGTTGTATGTATCCACCCTGCTCGATAGTGTGACGAAGTTCAACAGAGACCATACGATTATCCCCGCAACGGCATATCTCCTCGGATGCGAATAGAAAAAGATGAAGTAGAGAATGGATATGGAGAAGAACATTTTGTACATCATCCCTATTCTGTCGGAGATGGCATCCATATGTGCCACCATCAGCATCAGCGTACCTCCGAGCATGGTAAAGAAGGCGAGGTATTTCAGCAGAAGGTCATTTCTGTCTCTATATCTGAAGAGCAAAAATGCGCCAAACAGCATCATGATGACGAATTTCATATATTGGAATATTCCTTTCTGAACCTCTTCATGTGAACTGTATGCATCGAACTTCATCATTATCGCGTTTAGAAAGTATGAGTTGACCAGAATCAGTATGAATATCACTATAAACAGCAGTGTTTTTCTGGGAATCGTCATTCTCGAGTAGACGACGATAAAGAGTATATAGCTGGCGAATAGAGTACTCAGGGCGTAGTGGGTCAGAGATGCCGATATAAAGAGAGGTATCGCCACTCTATGTCTCTCTTCGGATGCATGATAGAGAGCGTAGAGAGCTATCGAAAAACCGAGAGCCTGTCTGAATATATGCAGATAGTTGTATATGAACGGACTGCTCGAGAGGATGAAGATGAATCCTATCAGATAGTGGTTTTTCAAAATGAGCTTGAGAGAGTATAGAAGGAGCCCTATACTGAATAGATATTGGATAAATACGAAATCTCTGCCGTTGTAGCCGGTGAGGAGACCGACGCTCTTCATGAACAGTATATAGACGGGTTCGAAGTATCCGTCGTATCGGTCCGCTCCAAGAGATTTGTACGCACCCACATAGTTCAGTGAGTCGTCGCTGGCATTGAGAGAGAACTGTATGCCATACTCCCTGAGATAAAAGCTATACACTATCATCATCAATATGGTAATGAAGATATACCTATTATCCAGCTTGTCGTCGAGACTCATCCATACAGCTACGAACAGGAAGAAGTATATCGGCATGTATAGTGATAGTGCCAAACCTGTCATCAGAATCAGATATCCCATTTTATGGCCGGACTTCATAGCTCTATCCATCTGCTTCTCTCTTCCATTATCCTGTCATATAGGGATATATACTCTCTCGCCGCTCTTTCGCCGGAGTAGTGTTCACCGGCTCTTTTCGATGCGGAGAGCCCAATCTCATCGGCTCTATCGGACATCGCTATCCACTCTATCCCCTCTGCGAGGCTATCGGGTGCGAAAGGTTTTGCGAGATATCCATCCTTCTCGTGTCGGACTATATCGGCCGGTCCTGTCGCATCGAAACAGACTACGGGTGTACCGCACGCCATGGATTCGGCTATCGTCTTTCCGAAAGCCTCCATTCTGCTCGGAGCCACGAATATATCGGCACAGCTGTAAGCCAGTCTCAGAGATATGCTGTCGTGCAGATAACCGAAATCCATATATTCGAAACCGGTCTCATCGACTACCGATTTGTCGAGCTCTCCGAAAAAGCAGAGAAGGTATCTCTCTTTCGGCAGATATCTCAACGCTTCTATAAAGAGGTCGAAACCTTTGTAGAAAGCGTCGATACTTTTGGCTCCGGTCAAAAGTATCTTTTTATCGCTGTCGATACCCAATACAGACCTGGCGATTCTCTTGTCGATAGGAAAAAAAAGATCCGTATCTATGGCATTTTCTATCGTGGATATATCGAAATTCCTGAAAAGAGAGCTCTCCTCCGCCTGTCGGGATATCCATCGGCTTATACCTACGGGATAGATACTCTTAGGCAGGACTTTCATCTTTCTCGAGAGGATGAACCGGCTTATATCGTACTCTCTTTCACTTCCCAGACGGGGGCATCGCCCGCATCCATCCCTGAATCTGTCACACTCCATGGAGTAGTGGCATCCTCCCGTAAAGGGCCACATATCTCTGAGTGTCCAGACAATCGGTTTATCCACCTTTTTCAGGTCGGACAGATTTACGAATCCTCCATTTATCCAGTGTAGATGGATTATATCCGCATCTTCGTACTCTTCGCTATCTGTAAAGTCGGTTCCCACCATTCCCGAACTGAAACCTTTTATTCCCCTTTTGTAAAACGAAAAAGGCATTCTGTCGAGTCGGCTTCTCACTACCGATATGACTCTGTCTATATCGCTGTTTACCGTAGAGGTCACGCTGTCGTCCGAAAATGTCATGGCCGAATTCGTGAATATTCTGCTCTCCACCCCCTCGCGGAGCAGAGCCTTATGTAGCCAATAGGCTCCTCTCGCGGCTCCATTGTCGAGATTTCCGGCTACGATATGTAGAATTTTCATATCTCTATCCCATGCCTCTCTATCCAGTATAGGAAAATGAAGTTCTTCCAGTCCGATCTTTTCGATTCTCCTCTTCCTATTCTCTTGAGACTCTTTTCCACGAATCCGTCACCGAAGAGGTATCGGGCCGTTTCACTCTCGTAGGCTTTTTCGACCCGCTCTCTCAGGACACCGTTCATCCAGAGCGGAAAAGGCATCTCGAATCCACTCTTTTCTCTCTGAATCACCTCTCGCGGGAGAAGGTCTCGGACGCTATCTATAAAGATGGCTTTCTGTACTCTGCCGGATATCTTGAATCTATCCGGTAGAGATAGCGCCAACTCCACGAGTTCGTGGTCCAGAAGTACCGGTCTGAGCTCCAGAGAGTGAGCCATACTCGTGATATCGGAGTCTCTGAGGAGGGTATTTAGCATATAACCGTCTATCTCCGCCGCACTCACCCTCTGAATCACGGTTCCCACCCTTTTCTGTCGTGACTCCGTACGGTAGAGCCGGTCTCTCTCTTTCATGGAGAGTGGCGAAACGCTCCTCCTCGCTATCTCCAGAGCCATCTCGGGACTCTTTCCCCTCATCGCGTATGGACGGGTAAATCTGTTGGGCCTCATATCGTTCACCATATCGCCCAGCCGCCCCGCTATACCTCTGCGTTTCACGGACTCCGTGGATATGGTGGCGAAATGGCCATACCCTGCGAATATTTCATCTCCTCCGAGACCGCTCAGTGCGACTTTCAGTTCACCCGATGTCTCTTTGCTGACGATATATGTGTTGATTCCATCTATACTCGGCTGGTCGATACTCTCTATGAAATCGTCGAATATATCTTCGATATACCGTTCATCCACTTTCGTCGTATGGTGTATCGTACCTATGGTCGAGGCACTTCTCCGGGCTATATCGGTCTCGTCAGTCACGCCCGTCTCCCCATGAAAACCGATACTGAAAGTTTCCACTCTCCTGCCTCCGATTCTCTGCATCAGGGCGACAACGGCAGTGGAGTCCACCCCTCCACTCAAAAAGGCTCCCACATCCACATCGGCTACCATATGATACTTCGTCGCTCTCTCCAGGGTCTCTCTCGTCGCGCTAACCGCATCGTCGTAACTCTCTATCACGGGAAGGGAGAGGGCGTTTTCGAAATAGTCGTAATATCTGGATATGGAGTGTTCGAGACTCTCTATATCCACCGTCATGGAGTGAGAGGGCATGAGAGTGTAGAGATCTTCGAATATCGTGCGGGGTTGCCGTATACTGCCGTACGAGAAGTAGTCCATGACCGATATATCGTCTATGACGAGAGGTACGATATCGTTTTTCAAAAAAGGTTTCAATTCGGATGAAAAGCGGAAATGACCTTTCGAAAAGGTATATATCAGCGGTTTGACTCCGAATCTGTCTCTGGATAGAAACAGCTTTTTCCTATTTTTGTCGTAGATACAGAATGCGAACATTCCTCTCAGTAGTTTAGGAGTCTCCTCTTCGTATCTGATATATGTCCGGAGTATGACTTCCGTATCGGAATCTGTGGAAAATCTCTCTCCTTCCCCTTCGAGCCGTCTTCTGAGTTCACGGTAGTTGTATATCTCACCGTTGAATACTATGGTATATCCATTTATACTCATAGGCTGGTGGGCTTCCTGGGATAGGTCTATGATGGATAGCCTCGTATGCCCGAGAGTCAGTTTCACCGAATCGTCGTGCATGGTACCGCTGTCGTCCGGACCTCTATGTTTCAGTGAACTGGTGAAACTGTCCGCTTCGGCGCGGTATTTTTCACCGACTATTCCGAATATACCGCACACTCTACTACCCTCGAAAGATTTTTTTCGAATATTTCCGGCGAAAAGCCACTCTCAACATCCTCTCTGCCTCTGTCACCCATTCTTTTCAGCAGGTCTCTATCTCTATAGAGAGTCTCTATCCGCTTCGCTATCTCTTCGGGAACGGGTCGGCATAGAAATCCGTTTTTCCCATCTTTTATATAGTCCGTCTGACCTCCCGTATCGCATCCTATGACGGCCCTTCCCGTGGCACCGGCCTCTATATAGACGATTCCGAATCCCTCTCCTGTGGCGCTACCGTCCATTTTGATCTCGTAACAGCTCGGCATGACGAATAGATGTGATTTTCGGTAGAGCCTTTTCAACTCTTCGCTATCGACGGCGCCGTGAAAGCGGACTCTATCCTCTATGCCCAGCTCTCGGGAGAGTGATTTCAGGGAGTCTCTCCCATCTCCATCTCCGGCGATATCGTAGAGTATATCCATGCCTCTATCGATGAGAATACGCATGGACTCCATGACCACTTCATGTCCTTTATAGCTCTCACTCTTTTCGAGTCTGCCGACGGTCAGGATTCTGAATGGGAGTGAATCGTCGGTACGACTGTATATGAAATCGGTAGTATCTACGCAGTTGTTTACCACATCTACGAGTGAAGCGTCGATATCGAGATCCTCCACTATCCTCTCTTTTGTAAATCTGCTTACGGCTACGATTCTGTCGCATCTCGTTTTCAGGAGTTTTTCCACCTTTTTGCCATTTTTCCCAAAAACATCGATACCGTGGGTCCAGCAGACGACTCGATAACTTCTCTTCTCTCCTATATATTTCAGGATAAAGGGGTGCATCACTATGACGATATCGGGTTTCATCTCATCGAGGCGATTTTTCACCTTGCCGGGAGCCGATACCCTGTTGTATATCGCTCTAAAGAGTCTCCACCCTTCGCTCTTTTGATAATCTTTGAGTGAGAGTGTCTCTACCTCTTCTCTCCTCTTCAGAGAGTGGACGATATCGAGAGCCACTCTCTCTATCCCGCCGATTCTGTCGAAATCGAACGATATTACGGCTATCTTCATATTTCCGTTTTTCTATACATTGTAGTCGAACTCCAGTATCATCTGTTTTCTGCTGCCGGTATGGAGAGTATCTATGGTCACCAGCCGTCCGTCGGCGCTCTTTCTGGGGTGTAGATCCGCCCTGTAACCGGTATCGTCGTATATCGAAGCGAATCTTGCGATCTCTCTGTGGCCTTTTCCCGTGTCATATAGATAGAGTCTCCTGTATCCCCCCTCGTCGGCGTAAGTGTCCGTCAGCATCGTCTCTTCATCTATCCATATAAAATGGCCGTTGAGTGCCACTTTGTCGAGTAACCCCTCTCCTATCTTTTCATATTCACCATTTTGGATATGTAGATTATACACTACTCCGGTTGCCTTGAGCTCTTTTACCACTCTGTATGGCAGAAAAGGTTCCAATTTTTTATAAATCGGTCTCAATACTCTCTTGGCCATACCACTCTTTTTCATCCGGTCGAGTCGTTGAGGTATACTCTTGTCCAGAGATGAGAAGTCTCTACTCCATATGGTGAGGGTATCGTCGTCTCTCCAGTAGGAGTGGGAGTAGAAACGGATATCGGGATAACCGTTCAGCTCACCTCCACTCTCCGAATATGCGGTATAGAGTCGTGTCATATCCTTCCCCTCCGCTCTCCATCGGTGAAAAAACATAAATCTCTCTCCCGATGGGCTGTATTGTAGATGTTCGAGCCAGTTGTCGCATCTGTCGAACTCCTCGAGATGGTTATTGGATACGACCTCCTTCATCCCTACAATTTTCGTCGTCTTTCCCGTCCTCAAATCCATTTTGAATATACCGTCCTCTTCATGCCACGGACGATTCCACTTTTCGTTTTTCACTCCCATATAGTTGTATCCGGGTCTGCACCAGTAGAGCCTCTCATATTCGATACAGAGTGCCTCTTCCCCTTTCGGATGGATGGCATATATGGGGCGGGGAAGTGTCTTCGATATGCCACTTTCCACATCGTAAACGATAGAGACGAAACCATCTTTTCCCCGTGAATTGTAGATTATGCGGTCGTTGTATTCAGGTGGCATCCACTGGAGATGGCTCCCCTGTTGCCAATTCCAGGCACCCGTCTCTCCCACCTTCGTGAATTTTCCGCTTTCGAGATCGAAAAAACCGACTTCCGCTATATCCTCTTCCGTGGGCATTCTACCATCGAATCGTACTCTGTGGGAGAGCAGCCTCTTCCCATCCATACTCAGAGATGGTTTGTCGTAGTATCCGAAAAAGTAGCTGTATCCGTCGTCGGGAGTCTCGAACACTATTTTCGTGTCACCGAAAAGTTCATATTCTCTCATCTGTAGGCCTTCCACTGTATATACTTCTCTCCATCTTCGTGATAGATATAGTCTCCAACCATTATCTGTTCGATGATCCTTTTGAAGTTTTCGGTCATTCCGCCGATGCAGAAGTACGAGAGGCTCCTCTCTCTGCCTTTTTGCGCGTACTCTCTCCTGAGTGGAGGGTTCTCTATGAACTCTTCCAGCCTTTCACGGAGCTCGTCGCGATCGCCTTCGGTAAAAAGTAGCGCGCTATCTCCCAACTGCCAGGGTATGGAACCGCTGGTGGATGCCACTACCGGTAAACCGGTGGCCTGTGCCTGTACCGTGACGAGTGGAAAAGTGTCTATCCAATCCGGCATCGTTTTCGAACCGAGTACGAATATATCCATAGCGTTCATATATCCCGGGACATCTCCCTGCGCGACGAATCCCGTTACGGTCACCCTCTCGCTCATATCGGCCTCCGTCACTTGCGACTCTATCCAGTTTTTCAGATCTCCGTTGCCTACGAGAAGCAGACGGATATTGGAGTGGCTCTTGGAGAGTTGCAGAAATGTCGGTATCAACTCTCTGATTCCTTTGGCTTCGGTAAGACGCCCGACATAGCCAATCACTATCTCATCTTTGGCTATGGAGAGCCTCTTTCTATACTCGTCTCTCAGAGTGCTGTCCGGCCGAAACAGTTTCTCGTCCACACCTATTTGAGTCTGCATGTATATCGGTTTGCGATATCCGCCATCTCTCAGAGAGTCTAGGCATCCGGGGTAGTGTACGAGCGCGGCATCGGTGTTTTTCCGAATATTGTTCCACATAGCTCTTTTGACGGCTCTTTTCAGAGGATTGTTTTCTCTGGTGTAGGGGACTCCTCTCGCGTTCATAGAAAAGAATATCACTTTCGCTTTCGGTGCGTAGAGTTTTTTGTATAGATATATCTGATGGTGTATCAATATGGACTCTTCATGTACGATATATATCAAATCGGGCGATATCTTTCGTAAATGAGCATCTGTAGATTTGAATAGATACTTTCCCCAGTTTTTTCTGTCCGTAGTGGCTATCGGGTGTATATGGAAGTTTCCATCCGATTCGCTTTTCGTTTCATATATCGTTGCGTCATCTTCTCCGAACCATTCACTCTGCCATATCTCCGGTACGAGTAGATGTACTTCATACTTTTTGTCTTCGGCCAAAAGCCTCCATCTGTTTCTGTTTTCGGGGACGACGAGGGCATGCGAAACGATGGCTATCGTGATTTTTTTATCCGTTCGAGTAGTATTCACCGAACTCTCCTCTCTTTTTGTATCTATGTACGACGAAGAAGTGTGTCATATACAGGATGACGGAGATTATCAATGTGGATATGGCGGCCCCCGTCAAGCCATAGATATCGATGAAGTAGTAGTTGAGGTATATATTGAGCACTCCTCCCGCAATATTGACGGGTGTCGATATATAGTTGATTTCGAATATCTGATAGAAACCGCCCAGAAGCATACTCCCCATCTGAAAAAAAGATGCGAGTACGAGAATCCAAAGAAAATCTAGTGACTCTATATAGGAGTGTTCGATAAAACTACCGGTCAATATATATACGATGGCGTAGAGAAGTCCTCCTATGACGATGGACAAGATGAACGCTCCGGCCGTTATCTTGTAGACTCTGGAAAAAGATATGTCGAGATTCTTCTCTTTGAAGAGATAGGGTCTCCAGACATTCTGGAAGGTGTAGAATACCATCATAAGGATGGCCACCATCGTCATGGCGAAGCTGAAGATTCCGAGAGAGCTTTTGTCGAGAAGCTTTTCGATGGAAAAACGGTCACCGAAAACGATGAAAAAGTTCGCGAAACTCCCTACAGCCATGGGAGCGCCGTTGAAGATGATTCTTTTGTATATCTCCATGGACCTGTTGCGAAATCTCATACTCTTCAGGGATATGAATTTCGGATAGAATATGCAGAGTGATACGAATACGGCTATCGCCGTCGCCAGCAGTCTCGTCTCATCTTTCGGGCCAGACAGTAGATATAGCATGGAGATG
>Ga0256913_10001004_pt1 | contig 14639 bp, 6 predicted proteins | sample Axial_MatmetaG_FD_185970 | JGI IMG/M metagenome (GOLD analysis project Ga0256913, IMG submission 185970) | Deep-sea worm associated microbial mat communities from Axial Seamount, Juan de Fuca Ridge, Pacific Ocean - Axial_Mat | ecosystem: Environmental > Aquatic > Marine > Oceanic > Microbial...
CAATAGCTGAAAAGTAAACAAAAAGCCACCGCTGCCAGTAAATTTGCTAAAAATACAAAGCCTCCACTGAAAAGAAAAGAACTCACTCCTAAACTCGTTCAAACACTTTTCTTTTTTAATAACCTGAGTTAGATTAATACTGAGAATTAAATTATTAATCGAACTCAGGTTAATAGTTTCCGGTTTGTATTTTTTTAACGCAATTTCCTGAATGCGGATTAACCAGGTATAAAAAACAGTTCTATTTTTTAAGCGTGCTTTCACGACATCATAGAAATAACGTAGATTTTCAAATGTAATGAAGCGGTAAAAATTTAATCTGTTCGAAGCGACCAAAGGGAGCAAGTTCTTAAATTTTAGCGAAATGAAATGTAGAAAATAAGTTATTTATATGTGGTCTTGAATTTTTCTTTCTTTTGTTTCAAGACAAAAGGAAAAACAAAAAAATTAACAGCTTATAAATCGTAACATCTAAATTTTAAAAAAAAGTGTGGTTTGCCCCGATAAATCATATAAATCTGTGGCAAAGAAATCATAAAGTATCAGCGTAGATCTGCGTCAAAAAACCATTTAGCCATAAAACAATTTAGCAATTTAACCATAGAACCATAGAATTAAATATACAATACCCAACAAGGAATTATCAATAACCAGTAACTAGTAATAAAACTTTAGACCAAGACAAAAGACACTAGAAATTTGCAGAAAATCAAAGAATAAAAACAAAGAAGCACTCGAAGCAGAGTTTGGCGATTTGCTTTTTCTGTAATTAATGCAGCACGTTTATACGGTATTGACCCTGAATTAGATTTAGATTAACAATAAAATTTTCTTATCTAAAAAGAAAAGCTTAATTTCGTAGTATCAAAAATACAAGAATAAAATATGATAACTGCCAAAGAACTCATATCGGAAAATATACCAATAATAACACCATTGGAACAGGGAAAAACAGTGCTTAATTGGATGGAAATATACAAAGTATCGCAACTGCCAATTGTTGAAAACGATAAACTTTTTGCAATAATCTCTGAAAACGATATCTATAATTTAAACGAACCGGAAAAACCGGTTGGCGATTATCCTTTTAACGATAAACTATTATACATTTATGAATATCAACACATTTATGATGCAATAAATATTATGTCGGACAATAAGCTAACTGTTTTACCGGTGCTAGACGAAAATAAAACCTACGTTGGTTCAATAATGCTACAAGATATTTTACCTGCAATAAAACATATAACCTCAAGCGAAAACACAGGCGGAATTATTGTTTTAGAAATGCACCCAAACAATTACTCGCTAACCGAAATTGCAAATATTGTAGAAGCCGAAGAAGGTAAAATTGTAAGTCTTTACATAAACAATAATGTGAAATCGAACAAATTATATGTTAATTTAAAAATAAACAAAGACGATTTAACAACAATAATAAAAAGTTTAGAACGATATAATTACAAAGTAAAAGTAAGCTATTGCAACAATAATAGCTCCGATACAATATACGAAGATAGATACAATGAATTAATGCATTATTTAAATATTTAAAGCTTTAACTATAGTTAGATATATGTTTTATTATTAAAAAATAAATCTTGTAATAAAAGTTTAATTAATAACAAAATAATTATTAAATTGCGAGCTTAATTACTTTTTATTATAAAATGCAAAACTATAACCTAATTTAAGAATGAATAAAGCAATAACTTTTCTTTTCATAATTACTATTTTTAGATTTGTTTCGTATGCTCAAACAAATGATAATAACTTTAAAAAACAATACTTTAAAGCTGAAGAGCATATTGATTTAGAACAATATACTGAAGCTGCAAATATATTTACAGAGCTACTAAAAACTAATCCTGACAATGGCAATCTAAATTTTAAACTTGGATTTTGTCTAATGAATTCATCAATAGAAAACAAAAATGCCATAAAATACCTTCAAAAAGCATTAAAATCTGTTTCGTTAGAATATAATTACGATGATTACAAAGAGACTAAATCACCAACAGAAACTTATTTTTACTTAGCAAAATCGCAGCATTTCAACTATGAATTTGATGATGCAATAATGTTTTTTGAAAAATTTAAAATATATTTAACCGACGAAGATTTAGAATTAAAAAAGCAAATTGATAAAGAAATTGAAGAATGTGAAAATGGAAAAATATTAATAAAATATCCCGTTGAAATGAATATCACAAACCTAGGAAGCAATGTAAATTCCGAATTCGATGACCATAGTCCTATTTTCACAGCTGACGAAAGCACACTAATCTATACATCAAAACGCAAAAACGGAACTAACAATAAAATACACGAAGATGGACAATATTGGGAAAATATTTATATCTGTCACAAAAAAGATGATGGAAATTGGTCGGAACCAAAATCAATATCATCAAACATTAACAAAAATAAAAATATAGCAAGTAGTAGTTTAAGTGTAGATGGACAAGAAGCATTTTTATACGAAGACGACAAAGGTGATGGTAATATTTATATAACCCATTTAGAAGGAGAAGAATGGACAGTACCTGAAAAACTACCTGAAACAATAAACTCAAAAGCAAAAGAGTCACATGCATCTATATCTTCCGATGGTAGTACATTATATTTTTCGAGTAACAGAAAAGGAGGATTTGGAGGTAGCGATATATATATGGTAAAACGATTACCAAACGGAGAATGGGGAGAAGCAATAAATCTAGGACCTGAAATAAATACTGAATACGATGAAGAAAGTCCATTTATACACCCTGATAACGCAACTCTCTTTTTCAGTTCAAAAGGACACGACAATATGGGAGGTTTCGATATATTCTTTTCAATGAATGAAGGCGAAGGCTGGATGGAACCTACAAATATGGGATATCCTATAAACACAACCGGTGACGATGTTTTCTACTCTCCTACTCCAGATGGGAAAAGAGCATACTACTCATCTAAACAAAAAGACGGTTTCGGTGGAAATGATATATATTTAATTTCCCTACCGGGTAATAACGAAGTTCCTTTAACTGTTTTCTCAGGAGAGGTTCTACTAAACAATGGAGAAGCTCCAGAAAATGTAATAATTACAGTTACTGACGCCTCATCTTTAGAAGAAGTTGGAACATATACACCTAATAGTAAAACAGGTAAGTTTTTATTTATTCTTCAACCAGGAAATATTTATAATGTACTTTTCGAATCTAATGATAACCTGTACTATAACGAAACTATTGACGTAACAGAAAACCAATCATATAACAAAATAAATAAGGCAATTGTATTAGACCCTGTAATTATAGGAGCTTCATCAGGATCATATTATATAACTTTCGAAAAAGAGGAAGCAAAACTCAATATTATTTCTGAAAACGAATTAAATAATATCTCTAAATTTTTAAAGAAAAACCCAAAAGTAATTGTAGGAATAAAACCATTAACAACCGAAGAAAGTGAACTCTATAAAAAACGCCTTAAATTAATTAATGATTCATTAACAAGCAACGGAATTAACAAAGAAAGAATAACAAGTATTAGTAAAGTAAATCCTTCAGGTAAATCAATAAATATAATAATTAGAGAAATTAAACAAGAAAATGTTGTTGCTGAAACAGAAACAAAAAACACCAATGATGTAATTAAAATAAACGGAAATTACATAATAAGCTATATTTTATTTGATTTTGATAAATATGAAACAGATAAATACCAAAATACACTGGAAAATTTAGCAAAATATTTAAAAGAAAATAAAGAAGCAAAAATTGCAATATATGCTTATGCCGATGCTCAAGGAAGTTATAAATACAATTTAGACTTAACTAAAAAACGAGCTAATTTCGTAAAAAATTATTTACTAAAAAATGGAATTAACCAAACCCAAATCGAAACTTTCGCAAAAAGTAATACAGAATTAGTTAGTAAGAACATAAACAATGACAGTAGAAAATATAATAGAAGGGTTGATTTTAAAATAATTAAACCGGGAGAAACTGAATTAAAAATTGAAGAAATTTCAGTACCTGATAAATATAAATTATAAAATATTGTATATTCGCAGATTAAAATTTTTTTATTATGAAAATTAAAACATATTTAAGTATCGTATTGATAGCATTCACAATAAATGTCTTTGCTGATGGAGATCCAATTACAAATAAAGATATTTTTTGGAAGGCAGAAACTTCTTTTTATGACAAAGATTATAAAGAAGCCCTTGGTTTCTATAAACAACTATACAAAGGAGATTTAGTTGAAAATTCTAATCTTAATTATAGAATTGGAATTTGTTATTTAAAAGGATACCATAAGCAATCTGAAAAGATTAAAGCAATTCAATACCTTAAAAAAGCTGTAAAATCAGTAAGTAAAGATTATAAAGAAGGGGAATTAACAGAAACAAATGCTCCTGAAGATGCATATATTTATTTAGGAGATAGTTATTTAATAGCAAACAAACTAGACAATGCAATAAAAGCATACGAAGAATTTAAGACTGTAAGCGGAACAGAAGATGAATATTTTCTAAAAATTGTAAATCGTAAAATTGAAACATGTAAAAGTGCAAAAAAATTAAAAGCACTATCTGTGAAATATGAAGTTAGAAATTATGGTAAAGTAATAAATAATCAATTTGCAAATTATAATGGAGTACTTTCAGGCGACGGCAACGTATATGCATTCACTACTGATATGAAATTTTACGAAGCTGTTATGTATTCAAGAAAAGTTAATGGTGAATTTACAACTCCAATAAATTTTAACATCGAAGCGAAAGTAGAAGGAAGTATCCGTTCACTTTCACTAAATTCTGATGGAACAGAAATGTATCTTTTCAAAAAAAGAAATGCTGCAGAGCCAACAGGAAATATTTATGTAAGTTATTGGAAAGATGGAAAATGGTCAGAAATAAAAAAACTAAATAAAAATATCAATACTTCTAATTTAGAAATGCACGCTTCACTTTCTCCAGATGATAGTACCTTATATTTCTCCAGTAATCGCAAAGGCGGTTATGGAAGTTTAGATATTTACAAATCGAAACGTCAAAAAGATGGAACTTGGGGTAAAGCAGAAAACTTAGGTAACAATATTAATACTGAATTTGATGAGCGATCTCCATTTTTATTAAAAGATGGAAAAACTTTATATTTTAGTTCTCAAGGTCATCATTATAATATAGGAGGTAACGATTTTTTTATGTCGAAAAAAGATGACAATGGAAATTGGTCAGAACCTTTAAATTTCGGATTTCCTATTAATACTACTGATGATAATCTGTTCATGTATCCTACAGCAAAAAACAAAGCAATAATTGCTATGGCAACCGATGACGGATTTGGAGATTTAGATTTATATGAAATAAGCTTTTATCCGGAAGACAATCCTTCTATTATTGTAAAAGGAAAACTTGATAACCAAGGAAAAGAAATTGCAGTTGCTATTAAAAACGATAATGGAATAAAGAACACAACAACAAACACAAATGGTGAATTTGAAATTATTGTTCCTGCCGGTGATGCAAGTATAACACTAACAGCTGATAATATGGAACCTACAAATAAAGATATTACATCACCAAAAATTTATTGTCTAGCAGAAATTGATATTAGTGATACAAAACTAAAACACACTAATGTAATTACTGACAATAGCAATAACAACAATAATGATAATGACAATAGCAATAACAACAATAATGATAATGACAATAGCAAAACAACAAATACTAATTCTGCAGCAAATGCAGTAACAATAAAAACAATTCTTTTCGGGTTTAATAAAGATATTCCCGATGTACATTATAAAGACCTTGATCATTTAGCAGAATATTTAAATTCGGTAAATAATATTTTAATTGAAATTGATGGATATGCAGACCTTCAAGGAGATGAAGCTTATAATATTATTTTATCTGAAAGAAGAGCAAACTATGTAAAAAATTACTTAATAAAAAAAGGTGTGGATAAAAATAAACTTAGTGTTAAAGGATTTGGAAAAGCTAATCAAATATCATCTGACTTAAACCCAAGATCTAGGAAATATAACAGACGTGTTACATTTAAAGTTATTAGAGATGAAATTGGTAAAATTACATTCTTACCTGCCGAAGTTCCAGATAAATACAAAATAAAATAAAATTAGTATTAACCTAAGTTCGATTAATACTTTGTCCTCAGTTTCAAATAATTAGTTTTTAAACGAAACAAATTATTGTAACACTATCGGGATAATGTAAGATAATTTTGGTAAAGTTAGGAGCTAATTATTGAAATCTAAGAAGAAAATAATTAATAGAGCCCCCTTATATAAAAAAACTATTTATGGTATTATTTTTGTAATCTTATAACATTACCAATAAATATTTATTAACATTTCATAAAAATAATTGTGAAAAAACTGTTAATAAGTATCCGATTAAATACATATTTTTATACTTTTACAAATTATTAAAAAATTGAATAATATGAATAAAACAAATTATTTACTTATCGTACTGATTTTTATCTCTAACATTGTTCTATCTCAAAGTTTAGAAACTGTTATGTGGGGAGATAAAGCCGAATTAACAAAAAAAACATCTTTTCAAAAAATTGCAGGTGCTAATTCTGATGGTTTTTATGCCATAAGATCTAATGATGCAAGCCATATTACAAAAGATAAATTATGGTTAGAATACATATCTTTAACAACTTTAAATGTTGATGAGAGTAATGAAATTGCCTTACCATCTATTGGAGGAAAACAAAGTTATTATGAGGATATTTTCTATGTAAATGATAAAATAATTCTGTTTACTTCTATCGAAGATAAATCTAGAAATCAAAAATTACTTTATATCTCTTATTTAAACACTAATGGTACATTAAAAAACAAGCCCAAAGAAATTGGTGCAATACCTATAAGTAATTTTCCTGAAGATAATTTTGAATTTACATATCTAGAAGACACAAAAGAAATTATGGTAAAATACCATAAAAGCTTTACCCAGTACAATGGAGAAAAATATTTTATTAAAATATTTGATTCAAATCTAAAAGCAAATTTCAGTGAAGAATTTGTTTTTCCAGAAGAATTTATGGATAGAAAAGCTGAAATAGTTCAAGTTGAAAGAGGAAAAAGTGAAAATATTTATTTCCTAATTAAAGAAGAACAAGTAACAACAAGAAAAAATACATCTGCAAAATTTGATAATGTATTATTAGTTTATAACTTTCAAAAGAAAGAATTTAAATCATACAATATTGTTGTTGGAAAATACTTTGGAAAAGATTTGCACTTTGCTTTAGACAAAAATGAAATTGTAATTATTGCTGGAACATTTGAAGCAAAATCGGCAAGAACTCCAGGTTTGTTAGGTGGTATGTTTTATGTAAAAGTAAATCCTATGACAGAAAAAATATTAGCCCCTGCTAATCCAAAGCTTAGTTTTTATGACTTTATGAGAGATAAAAAACTTTTACCTACATTTAGCGATACCAGAACAGGTGAAACAAGTGAACAAAGAAATAGTTTTAAAATTAACAGCATAGAAATACTAGAAAATGGTGGTTTTATGATTGTTTCTGAAATATTCTACAAATCATTTAGAGAATTTAAAGATCCCGAAACTAAAGAAATAATAAAAGTAAAATATTATAACTATTTAGATTTACTAATTGGTTTTGTTGATAATGAAGGTAAATTTAAATGGGTAAAACGTTTTCCTAAAATGCAATTTAGCACAAAAGACGATGGTTATTTTTCTTCGTATGCAATTTGGACAAATGTTAATACTGTTAAATTAATGTATAATGATGATCCAAAAAATATTGATAATAAAAATCCGAATAAAATAAAAACTGTAAAATTTAACCCAAAAACAGCTCCTAAGGCCACTGCAATAATGCACAGTATTTATACCGATGGTAGTGAGCAAAAAACAACTATGTTTGAAGGTGATGATGGAAAATGTGCAATAGTACCACGAACATTTACTCATTTTACTGATGGGTTCTTAATTTACACCTTAAGTGGAAAAGAATATAGATTCTGTCAATTTGATTTTGAATAAAAAAAAGATTTAATATAAAAAAAGCCGATTAATAAACTAATTAATCGGCTTTTTTATTTAACACAGCTAATTTTTATAAATTACTTTTGCAAATTTCAATTGCAAGTTTATCTTTGCTAAAAATTATAAACTACATAACAATGAGTGATACAAAAATAACTACAGGTGGAGAATTTTTAATAAAAAATACAACCGCAAATAATATTTTTATACCGGAAGAATTCGATGAAGAACAAAGAATGATTTTTCAAACTTGTGAAGATTTCTTAGAAAAAGATATTTATCCAAACTTGAATAATATTGATAAAAAAGAAGATGGTTTAATGCGTAAACTTATCGGTAACGCAGGAGAATTAGGATTACTTGGAATTTCTGTACCGGAAGACTTAATGGGATTTGGACAATCATTTTTAACTACAATGTATGCTAACGAATCTATTGGCTCTTCGTATTCTTTTGCCGTTGCATTTATGGCACAAACAGGTATTGGAACATTACCACTTTTATATTACGGTAACGAAGAACAAAAACAAAAATACATACCCGGAATGGCAACCGGCGAACTAGCTGCAGCATATTGTTTAACCGAACCCGGAGCAGGTTCTGATGCAAATTCAGGAACTACAAAAGCAGTTTTATCAGAAGATGGGAAACACTACATTCTTAACGGACAAAAAATGTGGATAACAAATGCAGGTTTTGCCGATATATTAACAGTTTTTGCAAAAATAGATAACGACAGAATCCTTAGTGCATTTATTGTGGAACGCGATTGGGAAGGCGTTACTTTTAATCCTGAAGAAGAAAAAATGGGAATTAAAGGGTCATCTACAATGCAAATTTTCTTTAACGATGTAAAAGTTCCTGTAGAAAACCTATTAGGAAAACGCGGAGAAGGTTTTAGAATTGCTTTAAACATTCTTCATATCGGAAGAATCAAACTTGGAGTTAATGTTGTTGGAGCAGCAAAGAAAACAATTACTCACTCTGTTAACTATTCTAACGAACGTAAACAATTTGGAAAACATATTTCTAACTTTGGAGCAATTAAACACAAATTAGCCGAGCAAGTTATTAAAACCTATGCTGCCGAATCTGCTGTTTATAGAGCATCAAAAGATATCGACGAAGCAATTGAAGAATTATCAAACGAAGGAGCAGATTTTGGTAAAGCTCACATTGATGGTTCAGCTCGATTTGCTGTTGAATGTGCTGCACTTAAGGTTTTTGGCTCAGAAGTTCTAGATTATGTTGTTGATGAAGCTGTTCAAATATACGGAGGAATGGGATTCTCTGCAGAAATGCCTGTAGATAGAGCTTATCGCGATTCTAGAATTAACAGAATTTTTGAAGGAACAAACGAAATTAATCGTTTAATTGTTGTAGAAACAGCTATTAAATCAGCTCAAAAAGGAAACTACGATTTATTTTCTCACACAGAAGCTGCAATGAAAGAAATTGAAAAGCTTTCTGATAGCTTGACAGGTTCTGAAACATATTTTGAAGAAAAAGCAAAATATATCAATAATTTCAAAAAAGCAATTCATATAACAATTCAAGCAATGCACGATGTACTTGGTCGTAAAATGTTTGCCGAACAAGAAATAATGATGAATGTTTCTGATATGATTATACAACTTTATGTTGCAGAATCATTAATGCTAAGAGTTGAGAAGCTTTTTAGCTTAAAAGGTGAAAATAACATTAAAAAAGATATATTAAATGTGTTTATTTACGATTCTGCAGATATTATCCGCAAAGCAGGTAAAGACGCAATTAACTCTTTTACAGATATCGATTTTGGTGCTAAAATAAATAATGCTATTGAACATTTCACTAAAGTAGCTCCTGTAAACACAAAAGAAGCACGTCAAAATATTGCTAATTATATGATTGAAGAAAATAAATATAATTTCTAATAATATTAAATAATTAATCATATTATATGTAAAGCCCTAGTTCTATATAAACTAGGGCTTTTTTAATATCCGGTAATTTAAATATCTAAATTTTTTTTTTATTCTAAAATATCTTAACTTCGTAGTTCATTAAAACTTTAAAGTATTAAGAAATGAAGAAAAATATTATAATTATATTATTACTGTTTACAACAGTAATTTTTGCACAAAATCATAAATGTAGTAGAGCACATAATTATGAAAAAAGCACCACACTTCACAGCGATTCTATTGATATATTACACTACACAATAAATCTAAATATTACAGATTTCACTTCGCATACAATTGCCGGTAATACAGAATTAGAAATTACACCGGTTGTCGATAATGTAAATAATATTGCACTAGATTTATTACAACTTACAATTGATTCAATAAAAATAAACAATACCATAACAAATTATTCATATAATGATACCTTATTAAATATTAATACACTAACAAATTTAAATCAAACCGATACAGTTACAGTTACTGTATATTATCATGGTCATGCACAAATTGACGCATCAAATTGGGGTGGTTTTTATTTTGATAATAACTTTGCTTATAACCTAGGAGTTGGTTTTGATGCTAACCCACATAATTATGGTAGAGTTTGGTATCCATGTATTGATGATTTTATTGATAGAGCAACCTACACATTTAACATTACAACACCAGATACAAAAACTGCAGTTTGTAACGGTACACTAGAAAATGAAATTGATAATGGAGATGGAACAAAAACCTATACTTGGGAACTACATAATACAATTCCAACATATTTAGCATCAGTTGCAGTATCAAGCTACACGGCAGTTAAAGATACATTTAACGGTAGTTTAGGCGATATCCCAATAGCAATTTATGTACCATCTTCATATGTTGCAAATACACAATCATCATTCATAAATCTGAAACCTACTTTAACTGGTTTCGAAAGCGATTATGGTCCTTACAAATGGGAAAGAGTTGGATATGTAGGTGTTCCTTTTAATTCCGGAGCAATGGAACATGCAACAAATATTGCATATCCCTTAGCAACAATAAATGGTACACTTTCTTACGAAACACTCTATGCCCACGAACTTTCGCACCATTGGTTTGGCGATTTAGTAACTTGCAGAACCGCCGGAGATATGTGGCTTAACGAAGGTTGGGCTTCGTATTCTGAAGCAATTTTTAAAGAAAAAATATATGGATACTCAGCTTTTAATTCTTATGTAAAAAACAACCATAAAAATGTACTAAACCAAGCACATATTGATGATGGAGGATACCTTTCATTAATAAATGTACCACACGAATATACCTATGGAACAACCGTATATTACAAAGGTGCAGATGTTGCAAATACATTAAGAACTTACCTTGGTGATAACTTATTTTTCTCAGGAATTCAAAACTATTTAAATACTTTTCAATATTCTGATGCATCAAGTTATGATTTTCGTGATAACTTAAGCTCTTTTACAGGAGTTGACTTAACCGACTTCTTTGATGGCTGGGTGTTTCAAGAAGGATTTCCTCATTTTTCTGTAGACTCTTTCACTGTAAACAATATTGGTGGTGGAAACTACGAAGTAGAAGTATTTATGAAACAAAAAAAAGCTACAAATCCTAATTTAATAAACTCTAATAGAATTCCAGTTTCATTTATTAAAGATGATTGGACAAGTATAGATACATTAGTATATTTTGTTGGAGAAACAGGCTCTGAGATTTTCACAATACCTTTTAACCCAATTGGTGTTTGGTGCGATAAAGAAGCTATGATTTCTGATGCTACCTTAGATGATTATTTAGTAATAAAAGATGCAACTGGTATTATATTAAATTATAGTAATTTTACAATATTAACAAGTTCAATTGGAGATTCTGTTTTATTAAGAGTAGAACACAATTTGGCTGCACCTGATGGGTTTAAGACACAAATACCCGGATTAGTAATATCTAAAGAACATTATTGGCGTATTGATGGTGATATTGATAATGATTTTATATCTCAAGCAAAATTTGATTATAAAGCCAGTTTACACGATAGTATTCTAATGAAAAACAATTATGGAGATTCCTTAGTATTACTTTATAGAGTTGATAGAGCTCATGACTGGGAAATAACAAGTTTTACAAAAAACGGAGTTGATTTTTTTGGTTCTTTAAAAAAAGACACATTCCAACTTGGAGAATATTGTTTTGGAATATGGGATTGGGAAACTTATGTTAATATAAACGAACCAAACAAAACTACAAAAAGCGAATTAAAAATTTACCCAAATCCTACAAGTGGAATCTTCTCGGTAGAAAACAAAAAAATTGACAGTATTGTTATTTTTGATATTAAAGGAAATACTATCAAACAAATTAATAATATTGATAATAATTCCAATATTATTAAAATTGATATTAGCAAAGAAAAAAAAGGTATTTACTTTGTAAAAGCAAATATTTCAGGCAAAAATATTATTGGGAAAATAATTAAAGATTAATTAACCCGAATTATTCACCAAAAAGTTTTTGTAGACATGTAACCAAATCAATACATTAATTTTAATACGGATAAAACTTAAATAAATACAAAAACCCTCGAAACATAATACTTCGAGGGTTTTTTGTATACAATTTACAGCTAAAAACTATTCAGCTTTCTTGCCCATAAATGTTTTCATAAATAGGTCAATAAACACCATAATACCACCACCAATCATAAGTGTATCAGGTAAAATACGGAACCACATCCAAGCATCCATTTCTTGAATAGCTTCGCGAGTTCTAGTATAATAATATCCCATTTCAGCAGCTGCTTTTGTTTGTTCTAAACCAATTATTAATGTTGGTAAAGCAAACAACAACACACCAATTGTTAATGACCAGAATGCAATCTTACTCAGCTTTGTATTCCATACCCAACCATTTGCCATAGCGTTAGCACGCGATGTCATATAAAGGAAAGCTATTGAAATATAACCAAATGCACCAAGTAATGCAATATGTCCATGAGGCATAATTAAATATGTACCATGAGAATAATAAGAAATAGTAGGTGTGTTAATTACCATACCAAAGAAACCTGCACCAATCCAGTTTAAGATAGCAGAACCTGCAATCCACATAAATGGTGTTCCAAAAGCATTAGTTGTTCCTTCTGCTTTTTGTTCTCTTTGATTCTTCCAAGCTTCAATAATCATTAATGCAAGTGGTAATGGCTCAAGTGCAGAGAAAATACCTCCTATTGCAATCCAATACTCATCAAGTCCTTGCCAGAAATAATGATGACCTACACCAAGTGTTCCCGACATCATAATCAAAAATAATTCGAAGAACATTACACGCTCAGCAGTTTTCTGAGAAATTAAACCAAGCGAAACTGTCATAAATGCAATTACACCGGCAGCAAAAAGCTCGAAAGTTAATTCTACCCAAAGGTGAATTACCCACCAACGATAATAATCATCAACAGTAAAGTTTGGCATTACTTTGTGTATTGGCATCATACCTGCAATATATAATGTTGCTATACCAAATGCTGACCAAATAATTGTTCCAACTAGCGGATTATTGGTTGCTGATTTTTTAATTAAAGTTATAATTAATAAGAACCAAAAAACAAGTCCAACAACAAGTCCTATATCCCAAACACGACCAAGATTTAATAATTCACGACCTTCGTTTCCGAGCCAAAACCATGTTTCACGTAATTGACCTGTTGCACCCATATATAAACCTATTATTGAACCAACAGCTACAACTACTAATGCTAACCAAAGTACATCAACAAGCCAAGGAAATTTGTGGTCTTTGTTTGCAACCCAAGGAGCAATTAATAAACCACCTACTAACCAACCTACTGCAACCCAAAGAATTGCAAGTTGTGTATGAATAGAACGTATTACATTAAATGGTAAAATATCTTGCGAAAAAATAAAATCTTGTGTTGGGTCGGCATAAAGGTGAGCTAAATATGCTCCTAAAAATAGCTGTACAACAAAAAGTAGTGATACAATAGGTACATATTTTAATAGTTTCTTTTGAGATTTAAAAAGTTTTGTAACTTTTAATGCCGGCGATAAATCTTCTTTCCTGTCTTTTTTGAAAAGATATTCGTAAGATAAGAAAATTACAATAATTGTTAATGCCCAAAGTAATAAGAATTCCCAAAGAGATACAATATGATTATTGTAAGATGTATCTTGATCAACTAATGGCTCTGCAGGCCAATTGTTTGACCATGTTCTTTCCTCACCTACTTTACCTTCGGTTCCGGGGCGAATTGTTGATGCTACCATTTGCGACCAATCTACAAAAGCTGCAATTTTAACAGCTTCTTCTTTTAAAATTACTCCTCCGGGGAAAGCTCTCTCAGGATCACCTTCAACTAACATTTTTGTTAATTGCTCAACATTTTTTTTGTAAGCGGCAGCAGATGCATCGGTATATGTAACACCTTCTTCTAAAAGTTTTGTCTGCTCATGAAAATCTTGTTTCACTCGCTCTTTAACAGCACCTCTTTCAATATCGGTTAAGTCTTTTGAATGCTTACCGTACATTTCATTTCCATAAAAATCATACAAGAACTCTGCTCTGTGATGGAAAAATTCTGTCGAAAAATCGGGTCCCATATATGCACCCATTCCCAACATAGA
>Ga0256913_10001005_pt1 | contig 14638 bp, 12 predicted proteins | sample Axial_MatmetaG_FD_185970 | JGI IMG/M metagenome (GOLD analysis project Ga0256913, IMG submission 185970) | Deep-sea worm associated microbial mat communities from Axial Seamount, Juan de Fuca Ridge, Pacific Ocean - Axial_Mat | ecosystem: Environmental > Aquatic > Marine > Oceanic > Microbial...
AATATACAAAAACTATGCTAATAGATGTTAAAAAAATAAAAAAACTCAAAAAAAAAAAGCAACCTTGCAACTTTCTGAGGTGTCTATGGATAAATTTTAAGAAATAAAGATACATATTTAAATATAATTCTATATTTGCAACAAATTGTTAAACATAAATTAAATTATTATGAAATTAAAAGCTTTATTATTATCAATTGTCTTTCTGATGTCAGGGTATATTTTTGCCCAGCAGGTTGACAGAGAGAATGTCCTTTTGGAAATCGTAACAGGTACCTGGTGTTATTACTGTCCGGGCGCAGCAATGGGTGCCGAAGATTTAATTGCTAACGGCAAGCAGGTTGCTGTTATTGAGTATCATACCAGTGATAATTATGAAAACACTTATTCCGGAGCAAGAAGCAACTATTATAACGTATCTGGTGTTCCTTCCGCATTTTTTGATGGTGTTATAAGTGTTGTTGGAGGTAACCATACTTCAAGTATGTACGGATCATATCTCCCGAAGTATAATCAAAGAATTGCCATTCAATCACCCTTCACTATTGAAGCTGAAGGCACTAATGGAGGTTTGATTGATTATAATATCATTGTAACTGTTAACAAGGTTGCAGCTAATAGCAGTAGTAATTTAAAGCTAATGTGTGCCGTTACAGAATCCGGAATTCAGCAAAGCTGGCAGGGACAGGATCATCTTGAATGGGTTGAAAGGTTGATGGCACCGAATCAGTTCGGAACATCTCTCGACTTTACTTCGGGCAATACATTGGAAATACCGATTAACTTTACAATGAATCCAAGTTGGGTTAACGAAAATTGTGAGGTTGTATTCTTTGTGCAGGACTTAAGCACAAAAGAGGTTTTTCAAACCGTTAAATACGATATTTCTGAATTTGCATCAACAAACGATTATGATGTATCGTTAAAAGATGTTTATGTACCTCAGGCTGTTTGTAATAGCTCAATCGAGCCGTCTGTTTTCGTAACAAACTTCGGCTTGCTAAATCTGACAAGTTTTGATGTTGTTTACAGTGTTAATGGCGGTACACAACAAACATATTCCTGGACAGGCAATTTGGCTAATACTGAGTCGGAACTCGTTGACCTTCCTGCAATTGATGTTTCAGTTGCTGAAAACAACACAATAGAAGTAACGCTTGAGAATCCAAACGGTCAGGCCGACCAGTTCCCACAAAACAATTCAAAAACCGGCTCCTTCGATATGGCAGCCGATGTTTCTGCTGATGTTGCTTTAGCACTTAAGCTTGATGATAATCCCGGAGAAACAACTTGGGAAGTTAAAAACTCCGAAGGAACAATACTTTATTCGGGAGGTCCATATACAAATGCCGGTCAGTTTGTTGTCGAGTATTTTAACTTTGACCAAACTGATTGTTATTCATTTACAATCTATGATGAAGGTGGTGACGGGCTCACAGGTTCGGGAATATATAAGCTAGCTTACAATGGAAGTGAAATATTCGCTCAGGGTAAAGACTTCGGTTATATGTCAAGTGTAGAGTTCACGGCTCATCTTACAGGAGAAAATGAAATTAACGTTAATAACTCTGTTCAGATATATCCTAATCCGTTCACAGAAACAGCTTATGTAAGTTTTTCAACTTCTCAAACCGAAAAGGTTAGCGTAAATGTTTACAATTCTATCGGCAAACTTGTTTATACATTGAAAAATAAAGATTATTCAGCCGGTACACATACAATTTCGATTGACGGCAGCGAATTAAATAACGGAATGTATTTCGTTAATCTTAAAATCGGAGAAAACAGTTACAAACAAAAGTTAGTACTTACAAAATAGCCGGACGTAACACAAAGTAAGGCGGACAAATTGTCCGCCTTTTTTTATGTTCCGGTTGAAAATCTAATGATTATAAAACCTTGATTTGATATAAGAGTATATTTCACTAACCTTCATTTGGGCGGTTGCCGGGCCTGTTCGCACGTAAAAAATCTCATCGTTGTTGTGAGTCAGATAGGCGGGGACATTCGACGGTTTGACATCCACTCTTAAAATCTTGCTGCCGTCGGTTCCTTCAATCACCGCCCTGACAAAAGATGTATGCTGCATCCCAATCCTTTCCTGAATAAGTTTAGTCAGGTGCAAAAGAGTCTTGTCATCATCCTTGAATTTGTCATTTTTTAGTCCGAGAATATTTTTATCATCATCAACACCTATTATCAAAGTTCCTCCTGATGAATTCATAAATGCAGCAATGGTTTTAAGAGCTGCATGTTCCATCTCTTTGTCAAATTTTTTTGTATAGAGGTTATAGCGCAAAGTAGATTTAAACTCCACATAATCATTTTCACCGTTTTCGATAAGAGTATGCGTTGAAGTATTCTCAACAGTAGTGAGATACCGTGTTATAATCTTTGCCACCTCAACAACTATTTTCAATGCTATCTTCGGTGGAAACTTCTTTTCGTTGAACAAATCTTTTCCGCTAAGGCAAAAAAGCAAAGAGGGATCAACCGCTTTAATCGTTCCCGACCTGAAATGATGGTTTAAGACTGTTATCTCACCGAACACATCACCCTTCTCATAAATTTTATCATCCTGACCGGGCAGTTCCAGTTTAAGTTTTCCAAATCTTACAACATATAAAACCTGCTCAGTTGAAAGGCGGGCAAAAACCGTCTCATTTTCCGCTATTTGTTTAATATATAAATACCCGGCAACATGTTTTAACTCCTCATCTGTCAGTTCATTAAAGATGGAAACCGTTTTAAGGAACTCAAAATGTTCAGGTTCCAGGAAATCAATATCTCTTGCCATATAAATTTAAAATAGATTATCAATTAATTCATCATCAGCAATAACCGGAACAGTAACTTTAAGATTGGGTTCATCCTGCATTGCGCGTTTTATTGCAAAGAGGGCGCCGTCGTTTCTGGCCCAGCTTCTTCGTGCAATACCGTTGTTAACATCCCAGTAAAGCATCATTCTTAATCTGCGGTCGGCATCTTCGGAGCCGTCAAGCACCATCCCGAAACCGCCGTTTATCACTTCTCCCCATCCTACTCCTCCGCCGTTGTGAATTGACACCCAGGTAGCTCCCCTGAACGAATCGCCGATAACATTCTGTATTGCCATATCGGCAGTAAACTGCGAGCCGTCGTATATGTTTGAAGTTTCGCGATATGGTGAGTCTGTCCCCGAAACATCGTGGTGGTCACGACCAAGAACTACCGGTGCCGTTATTCTGCCCTCTTTGATTGCCTGATTGAAAGCAGCGGCTATTTTGGTTCTTCCTTCGCAATCGGCATACAGGATACGCGCCTGCGACCCAACTACAAGTTTGTTTTTCTTAGCTTCCCTGATCCATTTTATATTATCCTTCATCTGTTGCATAATTTCAGGCGGGGCAGTTGCCGCAATCTCTTCCATCACTTCTGCTGCAATATCATCCGTCAGATCCAGATCTTCGGGTTTTGAAGAGGTACATACCCAGCGGAAAGGTCCGAAACCGTAATCGAAGCACATAGGCCCCATAATATCCTGCACATAAGACGGATATCTGAAACTGCCGTCATCTTTCATAATATCGGCTCCTGCCCTGCCGGCTTCGAGCAGAAATGCATTTCCATAGTCGAAAAAATACATCCCTTTTGCCGTAAGGGTATTTATTGCTTTAACCTGACGCCTTAATGATTCCTGAACCTTTTTCTTAAACTCCTCAGGATTTTCGGCCATCATAATATTTGATTCCCCGAACGATAATCCGGCAGGGTAATAACCGCCTGCCCAGGGATTATGAAGTGATGTCTGATCGGATCCCAATTCGACGAAAATATCCTTTTCAACGAATTTTTCCCACAGGTCAACAATATTTCCTTCGTAAGCGAGAGAGACAGCTTCTTTACCGGCTTTTGCCTTTTTGATACGTTCAATCAGCTCATCAAGGTCATCATAAACCTCATCAACCCATCCCTGACTGTGCCTTTTCTCAACAGCTTTACGGTTAACTTCGGCAATAACGCCGACGGCTCCTGCAATAACGGCAGCCTTTGCCTGAGCACCCGACATCCCGCCAAGACCGGAAGATACAAACAGTTTCCCTGCCAGTCCTTCATTTCCCTTTTGTATCATCCTGCCTGCATTCAGTACCGTTATTGTTGTTCCGTGCACTATTCCCTGTGGCCCTATATACATATACGAACCGGCCGTCATTTGTCCGTATTGCGAGACTCCGAGAGCATTGAATCTCTCATAGTCATCGGGTTTTGAATAGTTCGGCACTACCATCCCGTTTGTTACAACCACACGGGGAGCATCTTTATGCGAAGGAAACAGTCCAACAGGGTTTCCCGAATACATTACCAAAGTCTGCTCATCGGTCATTTCGGCAAGATATTTCATTGTAAGCAGGTATTGCGCCCAGTTTTGGAACACCGCTCCGTTTCCGCCGTAAGTGATAAGTTCGTGAGGATGCTGTGCTACCGCCTCATCAAGATTATTACTTATCATAAGCATTATGGCAGCAGCCTGTTTCGATTTGTGCGGGTATTGATCGATACTTCTCGCATAAATTTTGTAATCCGGACGAAAGCGGTACATATATATCCTTCCGTATTCATCCAGCTCTTTTTTAAACTCCGGAGCAAGAACAGCGTGATGCTTTTTGTCGAAATAACGAAGTGCGTTTTTTACGGCAAGTTTTTTCTCCTCAGGAGTTAATATGTCCTTACGCTTCGGGGCATGACTTACATTAGGGTCATAGGGTCTGGGTGCGGGTAATTCATCCGGGATTCCTGTCAATATAGCTTTTTGAAAATCTGCAAGTTCCATATCTTTTATTTTTAATTTCAAACAAACGTCAAAATTACAATAAAATTATTGAATTCAGTATAAGGTAAAATTTTACCGTTAACTTATTTTATCCTACCGTTAACTGATTTGTCCTTGACAAAAGGGGTCTTATTGTTTTACATTTGCAAATGTCAATTTTTTAGAGCTTTTTATTAAAACAACCCTTAAGCAATGAACCCGATCCCGTCCGATTTAAATCAGACGGGATCTTTATGTATCAGTAAGAGTTTATTATTTTATTAAAAAATAATTGTACTGAAATGACAGGAAAACAGCAATCCGCAGGAAAGCTATATTTTATCTTTGGAATTTTTCAATATCTGATACAGGAATTCCCTTGCTCTGAAAAGCTGGGCTTTCACCGTACCGAGAGGAAGATTCAACTCCTCGGCAATTTCGTCGTAAGAATACTCTTTAAAATACCGTAACTCAATCAGTGTTCGGTAATGAGGCTTGAGTTTCTCCACTACCTCACGCATAAGCTTGATTTTTTGCTGCTTAACAATTTCCTCTTCGGGATTAAGCGTCTGTGATGGAATCCGGCTTGCCATTTCAGTACCGTCTTCATCATCATAATTCTGATCTATCGAAAAGGTATATTTCTTTTTCTTGCGAATGAAATCAATGCAATTATTTGATGCAATCTTAAATAACCAGGTACTGAATGCATAATCGGGAGTATATTGATGAAGCTTTTTAAATGCTTTTCCGAATGCTTCTATCGTCAGGTCTTCGGCATCGTGCGGATTATTTGTCATTTTAAGCAACATAAAATAGAGCGAATCACGATAATTGCCCATCAGTTCGGCATAAGCCTTTTGATCGCCATCATCTATGGCCAACTTAACCAGCCTGTAATCACGTAATGCCTTTTCAGTTAAATGCGTTGCTACTTCCATCTATTCTGCTTAACAAACAGGTTAGAAATTATAATAACCGGATACAGTATTAATAATATCACTTCAACAAGCGGCGAAATTAGTAATAATTTTTTTTCGTTTAACCTATTAAATGTTTTTTTATAAATAATTAATTGAGATAACACCCTTACGGCAAAGAGCGACAGCACCGTAACTGTCATAAAATTAGCCGGTAACAGGAAAAAAAACAGCAGATAAAACAAAAATGTGCTCATTGACCATGTTCCCAGTAGAAAAAGATGTTTGAGCTTATAATATTTACCTGCCGATAGATGCCGTCTCTTTTGCCTGAACCATGTTTCTACCGATTCCTGCGGTTTCGAATATGTAAAACTCTCTTTGCTGACACAGATTGCCGTATTGTCTTTGTTTGCAACTTTATTTACAAAAAGATCATCATCACCCGACGCCACATTATAATGCGAAATAAATCCTTTACTTTTTATAAATAGTTCCTTTTTATATGCAAGATTACGTCCGACCCCCATATAGGGTATGCCGCTCAATGCATACGAAAAGTACTGAAGGGCGGTAGCGGCTGTTTCGTAACGGATAATTTTGTTTAAAAAACCTTTGGTTTCATTGTAAGCACCATAACCGAGTACGATTTCCTTTTTTGTATTAAATCTGCCTGCCATTTCCCTGATCCAGCTCTTTCCTGCGGGACGGCAATCGGCATCCGTTAAAAGCAGATATTCGTTTTTGGCTGATTTAATACCGACGGACAAGGGAAATTTTTTACCTGAAAAGAAATTAAGATCCTGCATCAGAGTTATAATTTTAAGATTTCCGTACTTCCGCTCCATATCCTCAAGAAAGAATATGGTTTCATCGTCCGAAGCATCGTTAACAACAACAACCTCAAAATCGGGATAATCCTGATTAAGTATTAGCGGCAGATATTCCTTCAGATTGTGATACTCATTCTTTGCACAGATAATTACTGAGACAGGTATATCCGGCGAAACTTTTTTTCTCTCCTTGTAAAAAGCAAACCGGCTGAAAATCAGCCAAAAATAGGCTATCTGGATAATTGCCGATACAGCAAACACCCAAAAAACAACCGGATATATAAAACTAATCTCCATCTATGGTTTTTAATTTTTAGTAAAGCAAAAATATCCAATGATTCCGAATATCAAAAGAAAAGAAATAAAATATTGTTAACAATAGTACCTGTTAATTTTTATATTGTGAACCTTTCGGATGATAGCGGAATAGAAAGTTTATGAGTTTTAATATAGAATTCAATACCTTTGCCGGCAAAATAATCTTAGATTTATTTAATGCAGTTCAAGTTAGAAAAAACAGATACCGGATCATCGGCAAGGGCAGGGATTATTACTACCGGCCACGGTCAAATCAAAACACCGATATTTATGCCCGTGGGGACAACCGGGGCGGTTAAAGCCGTTCACATTAAAGAGCTGAGTGAAGATATTAAAGCGCAGATAATTCTCGGAAATACTTATCACCTGTACCTTAGACCCGGACTTGAGGTAATTGAAAATGCAGGCGGACTTCATAAATTCAACGGATGGGACAAACCCATTTTGACCGACAGTGGCGGTTATCAGGTATATTCGCTTGCCAATACGAGGAAACTGACCCGTGACGGTGTTTTGTTCAATTCTCATATTGACGGTTCAAAACATAATTTTACCCCCGAATATGTCATTGATATTCAAAGAGCTATCGGAGCTGATATTGTGATGGCTTTTGATGAGTGTACGCCATATCCTTGTGATTACGATTATGCAAGAAAATCTCTTGACCTTACACATCAATGGTTAAAAAGGTGTGTCACACATTTTGACAATACCGAACCGAAGTACGGACACAGCCAGGCTCTGTTTCCCATTGTTCAGGGTAGTGTTTATAAGGATTTGAGAAAAGAATCGGCAGAGGTAATCGCAGGTTACGGTGCCGACGGAAATGCAATAGGCGGTCTTTCGGTAGGTGAGCCGCACGAGATGATGTATGAAATGACCGATCTGGTTTGCCGCATACTTCCCGAAGACAAACCGCGTTATCTGATGGGTGTCGGTACACCTTTGAATATTCTGGAAAGTATTGCTCTCGGAATTGATATGTTCGACTGTGTGATGCCCACCCGGAATGCAAGGCACGGACTTCTTTATACTAAAAACGGTATAATCAACATAAAAAATGAAAAGTGGAAGAATGATTTCACTCCGTTGGATGAAGAGGGAACATCTTTTGTTGACAGACAATATTCAAAGGCGTTTTTACGTCATATGCTCATTTCGCAGGAGGTACTTGCAGGAATGATTGCCAGTTTGCATAATCTTGCTTTCTACCTGTGGTTAGTCAATGAAGCAAGAGAAAATATTCTGAAGGGTACTTTTACGGAATGGAAAAACAGAATGACACAACAGTTTGGAAGAAGGCTCTAAATTTCATTGCAAGCGTGAACGCTTGCTCATTAAAAGGGATATTTGAATTTGAAAAAGATTGACATTTATATTATTAAGAAGTTTCTCGGCACTTTCTTTTTTGCCATATCACTTCTTATTGTCATAGTCATCATTTTTGATATTTCGGAAAAGATTGACGATTTCATTGAAAAAGAGGCTCCGATTACCGAGATCATCTTTTCATATTATTTGAATTTTATCCCTTATTTTATAAACCTTTTCAGCTATCTCTTCACCTTTATTGCGGTTATTTTTTTTACATCTAAGATGGCCGCCGACAGCGAGATTGTTGCAATACTCGGCAGCGGCATAAGTTTTTGGCGATTTCTGCGACCATACCTTATTGCATCAACGGCTCTCGGGCTAATGTCGTTTTATCTTGCAAACTTCCTGATACCACAAACCAATAAAACGGAGATGGCTTTTGAAAAAAGATACTTGAAAAATCCATACCGAAACAGGGACTACAATATGCATATGCAGATAAAACCCGGCACTTTTGTATATCTTCAAAGCTATAATAATGAAACAAATACCGGCTATAAATTCTCTCTTGAAAAATTTAAAAATAACAAGCTTGTTTATAAACTGAATTCAAACCGGATATTATGGGACAGCATTTCAGGACTTTGGAAAATTAAAGATTATTATATCAGAACTTTTAGCGGAATGGATGAAACGCTAAGAAAAGGTAAGGAACTCGACACCCTGATAAACCTTGACCCACATGAGTTCTCATTTATCCTTGATGATCTGAAAACGCTAAATTACAATGAGCTAAGGACTTTTATTGAAAAAGAAAAGCTAAAAGGATCGGAAAACATAAAAGAGTATGAGGTCGAAAAACACAAAAGAATTGCTTTTCCGTTTGCAACTATCATACTGACAATGATTGGAGTGTCGCTATCAAGCAGGAAAGTGCGGGGAGGAATCGGGATGCATCTCGGACTTGGAATCACACTGACATTCGGGTTTATTCTGTTCCAGCAAATCTCAACCGTCTTCGCCACCCGTGGTGACCTTGATCCTGCCCTCGCAGTGTGGATACCCAATATCATTTTCGGTATTCTTGCTGTTTTCCTGCTTAGGATTGCTCCGAAATAATTTCACTTTCACAGCAAAACCCAACTCTATCTATTAGAAATAAAAGCTCTTTAATCTTTCATGTTTCGAAAGCCATTCTCATTATTTCAGGACAAGACCTAATCCTGGGTTTTGCCTTTTTGCCCCTCTAAATCTCCAATGCCGGGGAGACTATTGAAAGGATTGTCCGTTTTCGGTTACTTTCTCATTTCACTTTTCATGTGTTTATAATCTTGTAATGCATTGATTTATCTCCATTTACGTTTTGTCACGATTTTCGGCTTTCCTTCGACAAGCTCAGGACAAGCCATCGAAAATCCCGCCAAAACTTTTTCTAACATTCTACCAGGAGCTAATAATGTTTAACTCCTACGGAGTTTTACAATCATTTTTCTTTGTGTCTCCTTTCGGGGTCATAATTGTTTCATTTTTTTTTCTTTTTGTGACTAACCGGCTTTTCGTAAAACAATCAAATCATCCGTCGATGTTCCAAGCGTTTACGCTTGGAAATATATTAGCTGTCCGTGATATCATCTACAATGAAAGTTTCCTTTTATCTGACGATGTTACAATTATCGGAACCTCTATGAGGTTTTGTTTCGGAGTCTTCGTGGCATTATTTTTCTATTCTGTTGTTAATCCCGAAACGTACCTTTTTTTTGCCACAAAGGCACGAAGACACCAAGAAGCACAAAAGTTTATTTTTATTATTGGGTCTCAACAGATCGCCACACCCGCTAAAGCGGATTCGCAATGACGACATTTGTTTAACGTTCGGATAATTAAGTAGTTAAGGTTATTGCGAGGAATTTTAGGTTGCCCCTCTAAATCTCTCCCGAAGCTTCGGGAGAGTCTATTAAAAGTGGGTCCGTTTTCAGTTACTTTCTCATTTAGCATTCTGATTGTTTCATTAGTATCCGACGATAATTCCAATGAAAGAGCAGCCTCTCAATAGTCTCCTCACTTGGGGAGATTTAGAGGGGCCTATTCCACCTCCCCCTCCCATCTATCTTCCTCACCAGACAAACCACTCCCCAAAAACACCATCAAAATCAACACTATCTTTGAAAATTCCGTAAACGGCAGAGCCGCTGCCGCTCATTGAAGCATAGAGAGCTCCTGTTTTATAAAGCTTATCTTTTATCTCACCTATTTCGGGATGATTGTTAAAAACAGTCTTTTCAAAATCATTTTTCAGTTGTCCTTTCCAGCTTTCAACAGGTTGACTGACAATGCTTTTCAAATCGGGTAGACGGCTTGCCGGTTTCATCCGGGAATATGCTTCGGCGGTGTTAACGTGGGTATCAGGTTTCACAATTACAATATGATATTTTGAAAGGTCAATCTTTATTTCCTCAAAAACATCTCCCTTTCCGGTTGCAAGCACAGGCTTGTTCTCAATAAAAAAGGGACAGTCGCTTCCCAGTTTGGAAGCATAATTCCGCATTTCATCGTTATTAAGTTTCAGGCCGAAAAGGGAATTCAGGAGTTTAACGGCAAAAGCCCCGTCAGCAGAGCCGCCGCCAAGTCCGGCACCCATCGGAATTGCCTTATGCAAATGAATCTCCACAGGTTTCAGCCCGAAATCCTTTTTTAATAAGTTGTATGCTTTTACAACAAGATTATCACCGGTGTCTCCCGGTATTTGTAATCCGGAGGTTGTAAACGAAAACTTTCCCGAAGGAGAAATTATCATCTCAAGGATATCGCAAAGCGGCACGGGAAACATCACGGTCTCTATTGCATGAAAGCCATCGGATAATTTCCCGATAACTGTCAAACCTAAATTTATTTTACAAGTCGGAAACAGAAGCATAAATCAATTTTCATTTTAAAAGGATAAACTTTCATTGCACCAATATAATAGCATATAAACTGCATTTTATACAATCCGTTTTATCCGGGTTATGACTTAGGAGAAAAGAAATTCTCATACCAGTCAACAACGGCTTTTAAATCGACTAACACATTCATAATCAAATAGGTTCCTATTCCAATCAGGATTACTCCTACCAGTCTGTTCATCCATGTAAGAACATTAGCATTGATACGATGCTTGATACGATGAGAGATAAAACATTTCAGAATATCGGTGCTGAAGATGGTTAATAACACACCTGCAATAAACTCCAATATCTCAGTCTTGTGTTCAACACCGTATTTAGCGCTTATGGAAACCACAATAGTAATCCAAAGGAACCACATTCCCGGATTTGCGCCGTTGAGCACAAATCCCTTCATAAAATAGAGATAAGGTTTTTTGATATTATTATTGTTTTCCTGCTGATCATCGTGCTTAACACCTTTACGAGTAAAGGTATAGGTTCCGAAAATAATAAGTATTATCCCTCCAATTATACTAAAAAGGAAATTATCTCTGGGATCGTTACCGAGAAACTGTGTTGCGCCGAAATAGGCAAGAGTAAGAGCCATCAGGTCGCTTGTAAAAATACCAAAAGCTAAAAATGCACCCGACCTGAACCCCCTCTGGATACTTGTTTGAATGAGGGCGAAAAAGGCAGGCCCCAAAAGCACTGCAAAAGTCAAACCTACTAATACTCCTGACAAAAAATGCCCCATCGTTTTACTTATTTATGATAAGAAAAATCCTTCAGATATTTCTCCCATTCCAGATATAATTTTTTATTTAACACCCTTGGAAACTTATAAGCTCCCCCCTCTTTCCCCCTTATCTTCATCCATCCTGAAAATGCGTCGGCAGGGAGAATCTCCACAAAAACCTCCTTTATTGCTTCAATTCGTTCAACTCTATAATCATCATTCAGAATTTTCAGAAACTCATCTATCTTCTTCCTTGCAACTGCAGGGTCAATTTCATCATTACTTCCGAGGTACCATTTATGAGCAAAAAGAGATTCATACTCAATTCCGGCAACGGTAAATTCACGAATTTCCACATTAAGGTCATTCTCAAGCATTTCAATTGCCCTTGTCATATTATCAATTGAGAGGTGCTCACCACAAATGCTCAGAAAATGCTTTGTGCGTCCGGTAATTACAATTTCGCTGTTCACTTTGGAAACGAATCTTACAACATCACCTATCAAGTAACGCCAGGCACCCGAGCATGTTGAGAGAAGGATGGCATACTCCATACCCTCTTCCACATCCTTGATTGGAATTGTTTCAGGATTACTCTTTATATTACCCTCATCATCAAAATTCAAATTATTATAAGGCACGAATTCAAAGAATATCCCATTATCAAGAATCAACTCCATCCCATTCGACTCCATTTCACTCTGAAAAGCTATATAACCTTCGGAAGCGAGATATGACTCCTGAAAGATAACCTTCTTACCAAAGAGTTTTTCAAAGCTTTTCACATAAGGACCGAGAGTCACACCGCTATGCACATAAACCTTCAGATTAGGCCAAATATCATGAATGGTTTTTACATTGTAATATTCAATGATTTTCTCCAGAATAATCTGTATCCACGCAGGAACACCCACGATAACACCGATATCCCATCCTTTGGCTTTTTTAACAATTTCGTTAAGCTTAGTTGACCATTCACGCTCTTTCGAAATCCTTTTTCCAGGTTTATAAAAATGCTGAAACCAGAATGGAAGGCTGCCTGCCGATATTCCCGAAAGGTCGCCCTCATAATATGTTCCGTTATACTGGAGGTGAGTACTTCCTCCGATCATCAAAATACCCTTCTCATAAAACTCCTTGGGAAAATCATATTTGACAGAAGATACTAACTGCCTGACACTTGCCCGGCGTATTGCTTTAATCATATCTCCTGTTACAGGTACCTGTTTACTTGATGCCTCGGATGTACCTGAAGTAAGTGCAAAATACTTTACCCTGCCCGGCCAGGTAACGAAAGGCTCACCGTTAAGCGCCCTGAACCACCATTGTCTGAACATTGAATTGTAGTCATAAACAGGAACCGTGTCCTGAAATGCCTTAACAACATCCTGTTGATTAAGCATCTCCGAAAATCCATAATATTCACCAAATGCCGTGAACTGAGCCTTTTTCAGCAGCTTCTTCAATACCTTAACCTGTGTGGTATATGGATCGGTCTGCATCATCTTCTTGGCATCTATGGGGATGCTCCTCAATTCATAAGCTTTCTTTATAATAGAGCCGAGTATGGGCATATTTTTTGTTTTAAACGGTTTATTACTTATTGCCGGGTTATGTTAGTCCGGCTCTTTTAACGAGAACACTAACCTGTTGTTTTGAAATGTTATCAAGCTGACTTTTTATCTACTTCCGGTACCTCAACATAATCCGACGTTTTAATAAATTCTATAAAAGTCTGAAATTTATTGTCCTTTATATTTAAAGTTAGTTGTACCATTACATCAACATTAATAGAACTCGCAAAAGTACAAAATATTAAAATAGAACTGTTCAGAATTTTAATAAAACAATTGTTTTAAACCCTAATATTTCTTTTTTTACGTAATAGGGATATTTAACTTTTGAAGTAGCTTTTCTGTTTTTTTAGTAATCTCAGCCAGATACCACGTACCATTGATTTTCACTTTTCTAATTTCTTTTAAGAATTTAATAAAATCCATAGGAGAATATTTTCCAATCAAATCATACTTTGCAAGTAATTGATATATCCGGTAATACCAATGCAAACTTATATGATTAATGAACATCCAGGTTTCAAGAGCTTTTTCATTCTGCATATAACTGCTATCGGCTTCCAATATATTTTTTAACACATCCGTCATTTCTTCTATCTGCACCCGGCTTTTATAGTTGATGTAAACTGTTTCCGGCGTCTTGCCTGTATTATGTAGCATAGCAATCGTACCAAAATGATGCTGCTTTTGAAAAAATGTCTCCATATTGTATTGTTCGGGTAAGGATTCTACTCTGCTCAAATAATCTCTGCTTTCTTCAAGCTTAAGTTGCTCGTCTAAATATAAATTTACTTTCAACTTATCAATGACGTAAGAGTAATACCATATAACCCTCCCCTGAAACTTAAAAAAACCATCAAATACCTCTTTACTTCCATCTTCTATTTTCCGATAGCTTATCAATCTACTGTCTCTCTTTAACGGAATAATAAATCTCAATTGTTCTCCAAGCAGCTCTTCAACATTCTTCTTGGAATAAAAACCCTTATCTGCAATCACTGCCGCATCTTTTACCTTTAATTCCTCAAGACATAACTTAAACGCTTTGACATCCTTAACATTGCCCGGAAGAATTCTGTAATACAAAGGTAGTTGCAAATCAACTGAAAATGCAAACATAAGATTGGTCAATGAATCATAAGTTCCCTTTTTACTTCTCGAATATTGCGTTATTCCCATCATTTTGGATTTGCTTAATAAATCAGTACCATCAAACAGAATGGTGTTTTG
>Ga0256913_10001007_pt1 | contig 14635 bp, 10 predicted proteins | sample Axial_MatmetaG_FD_185970 | JGI IMG/M metagenome (GOLD analysis project Ga0256913, IMG submission 185970) | Deep-sea worm associated microbial mat communities from Axial Seamount, Juan de Fuca Ridge, Pacific Ocean - Axial_Mat | ecosystem: Environmental > Aquatic > Marine > Oceanic > Microbial...
CCCTGTAAAGGATTCCTCCCGGAAAACCAGTTGTGGAATCCAGCCTGTTGCAACGTAAACCCTAAGCCTGTACACCATCCATGGGAAAGACTCTTATAATTGCCGAGAAACCAAGCGTGGCCGCTGACATTGTCAAGGCCCTGCCCGGTACGTTTACCCGTACCAAGACCCATTATGAGGGCAAAGACTATATAGTCTCCTATGCCATCGGCCATCTGGTTTCCATAGCCTATCCCGAAGAGATTGATCCCAGATTCAAGAAGTGGAGCCTGGACAACCTGCCCATTCTGCCGTCGCCCTTTCCCCTGACCGTCCTGCCCGGCACCAAAACCCAGTTCAATGCCCTTGCCAAACTGATCCGCCGCCGGGACGTGGATGTGATTGTCAACGGCTGTGACGCGGGACGGGAAGGCGAACTGATATTCAAGTATATTCTGAAAATGTCCATGACCAGATCCGTGGAAAAAAAGACCATCCACAGGCTCTGGCTGCAGTCCATGACCCTTGATGCCATCCGTGACGGGCTTTCCCGTCTGCGTGCCAACGAGGAGATGCTGCCCCTCGAGGATGCGGCCCTGTGCCGCTCCCAGGCCGACTGGCTGATCGGGATCAATGCCACCCGGGCCCTGACCTGCTACAATTCCCGTTTTGGCGGTTTCCGTAAGACCCCATGCGGCCGGGTCCAGACGCCGACCCTGTCCATGCTGGTGAAACGGGAGGCCCAGCGGCGCGCCTTTGTGCCCACGGATTATTATGAACTGCATGCCACCTTTCTCTGTGAGGGGGACGGTTATGAAGGGGTGTGGATTGACCTTGATTTTGCCAGGGACGAGAGCAAGCCGCATGGTCGCCGAAATCGTCTCTGGGACCGGGAAAAGGCTGCGGCTATTGTCGAAAAATGCACAGGCGGCCTGGCCGAGGTCACGGAAACCAGCAAGAAATCGACCCAGGGCTCGCCGCCGCTCTATGACCTGACCCTGCTGCAGCGGGAGGCCAACTCTCGTTTCGGTTTTTCCGCCAAAAATACCCTGGCCATTGCCCAGGCCCTGTATGAACGCCATAAACTGATTACCTATCCGCGCACCGACAGCCGCTGTCTGCCCGAGGATTATCTCGGCACCGTGAAAGAGGTGGTCACCAGGCAGCAGGAGTGGCAGTTCGGCAGGTTTGCGGCCGAGGCCCTGCAGAAAAAATACATCAAGAAGACAAAACGTATTTTTAATGACAAAAAGATTTCCGATCACTTTGCCATCATCCCCACCGGCCAGTTGCCAGCCAGTCTGAGCGAGCCGGAACAGAAGATCTATCAGATGATCGTGCAGCGTTTTCTGGCCGTGTTCTTCCCGGCCGCTGTTTTTCATAATACAACCCGTTTGTCGGTGGTTGAGGAGGAAACCTTTCTCACCGAAGGCAAGATCCTGGTCGAGCCCGGCTGGAAGGCCGTCTACGGAGTGACAGCCGGCAGTGGCGAGGGCAACCTTGCCCCCCTTGCCAAGGATGCGCCGGTCGTCTGCGAGGAGATCGAGCTTAAGGAACTGGCCACCAGGCCGCCGCCCCGGTTCACCGAGGCAACCCTGCTCTCGGCCATGGAACATTCCGGCAAGTTGATTGATGACGAGGAACTGGCCGAGGCCATGAAGGAGCGCGGCCTGGGTACCCCGGCCACCAGGGCGGCGATCATCGAAAAGCTGATTAACGAAAAGTATGTCCATCGGGAGGGGCGGGAACTGGTGCCCACGGGCAAGGCCTTTGAACTGCTGTCCCTGCTGACCGAAAAGAATATTGATGTGCTTGCCTCGCCCGAACTGACCGGTGAGTGGGAGTACAAGCTCAACCAGATCCTGAAAGGGGCCTTGACCCGGGAGCAGTTCATGGACGAGATCCGCGCCATGACCAGCTCCATTGTCACCAAGGTCAAGCAGGTGGAAGATGAGCAGAAGAACGAGGCGTCCTTTTCGCCGGTTGACGGGATCAGGTTTTTTGAAACCGGTTCCGCCTACCAGTCCGAGGACAGGAAAATCATGATCCGCAAGGTCCTGGGCGGCCGGGTCATGGATGAGGACGAGGTGGTGCGGCTGATCAAGGGCGAGACCATTGGTCCGTATGATGATTTCCGTTCCAAAAAGGGCAAACCCTTTACCGCTTCGGTGCGATTGAATAACTCCAAGGTGGAATTTCTCTTTGCCGATTCCACGGACCAGCTGAATGTGGAGGAAATCAAACAGCAGAAATCCCTGGGCCGCTCGCCCATCGACAAGACAGAGGTCTTTGAAACTCCGGCGGCGTTCATGTCCGAATCGGCCCTGGAAGGGGATCGGGAAAGGGGGTTGCGTATTTCCAAAATGATCCTTGGCCGGCGTATTGATCAGGATCATATAGAACAGCTCCTTGCCAAAGGAAAAACTGACCTGATCACCGGCTTTATCTCAAAGAAAAAACGACCCTTTGATGCCTATCTTCTTCTTGATGGCAAGGGTAAACTTGGCTTTGAATTTCCGCCCCGCAAGAGGCGGGGTCGAAAAAAAGACAGCACAAAGGGATGAACAGCCGATGCGGAAACTGAAAAAAGAATATACGGAAAAAAGCGGCCTTGAGCTGGCAGCCATCTGCGCCCGGGTGGCCGATGACAAAAAGGCCGAGGATATTGTGGTGCTTGATGTGCGGGGGCTTTCTTCGTTCACCGACTATTTTGTTATCATGAGCGGCCGTTCCACCCGCCATGTCCAGGGGTTGGCCGAGGCCATGGAGGCGGAGCTGCGCTCCAAAAGGATATCGGGCAAGCACAGCGAGGGCCTCAAGGAGGGTATCTGGGTGCTGCTTGATTTTGATGACGTAATGGTCCATATCTTTTACCATGAAAAGCGGACCTTTTATGATCTTGAGGGATTGTGGCACGATGCACCCCGTCTTGATCCGGGCGCTCTTTCAGGTTAATCCGCATTTTCAGTCAGATCGCCTGTGAGAAATACGGGTCAAAGCGTCTGATACTGACAAGGGAGACAGGCCGATGGCCGAAAATACACCGTTGTTGCTGGCGATCCTGGACGGCTGGGGCGTAGCTGAGCCCGGCCCGGCCAATGCCGTTGCCCTGGCTGATACGCCGAACATGGACCGGTGGACCAGGGAATATCCCCGTACCACCCTGGTTGCCCACAACGGCATGGTGGGGCTGCCGGAAGGGCAGATGGGCAATTCCGAGGTCGGCCATCTTAACATCGGTGCCGGCCGTATTGTCTACCAGGACTACACCCGGATCAATCTGGCCATTGAAAAGGGGGAGCTGCGCACCAATCCGGCCCTGACCAGGGTGATGGAAAAGGTCAAAAGCGCCGGTTCCACCCTGCACCTGCTTGGCCTGCTTTCCGATGGCGGCGTTCATTCTCATATCCGTCATCTTTTTGCCCTTCTGGAAATGTGCGTTGAATGCGGCCTGGAACAGGTCGCTGTTCACTGTTTCATGGATGGCCGTGACACGCCGCCTTCTTCGGGACTCGGCTATATGGAGCAGCTTCTAAAAGAGATACGCCGGATCGGCTGCGGTCGGGTGGCGACCATCAGCGGCCGTTACTGGGCCATGGACAGGGATAGACGCTGGGACCGGGTGGAAAAGGCCTGGCAGGCCATGGTGGACGGCCGGGGGCGGATGGAGCAGGATCCAGTTGCCGCGATCGAGCATGCCTACGGGCAGGACGAAACCGATGAGTTCATCAAGCCCACGGTGCTGGTCGGCGGTGATGGCAACCCGGTCGCCTCCATTGGCGATAACGACGGGATCATCTTTTATAATTTCCGGGCTGATCGGGCCCGGGAACTGTGCCACGCATTCGGCGATGCTGATTTTGCTGAATTTCCTGTTTCGCATCGGCCCCGCCTGCTCGAACTGGTCACCATGACCGAGTATGAGGCCGAGTTCACCTTTCCGGTGGCCTTTCCTCCCCTGTCGCTGACCCATATTCTGGGCGAGGAGTTGAGCCGCCATGGCCTGCATCAGCTGCGCATTGCCGAAACCGAGAAATATGCCCATGTCACCTACTTCTTTAACGGCGGCCGCGAGGAACCCTTTGCCGGCGAGGAACGGATTCTGATCGATTCGCCGCGCGATGTGGCAACCTATGACCAGAAACCGGAGATGAGCGCCGGGGCGGTCACCGATGCCCTGCTGGCGGCCCTGGCGGAAAATGATCGGGCGGGTACACCATTTGATGTTATTATCCTCAACTTTGCCAATGGCGACATGGTTGGCCATACCGGGATACTCGAGGCCGCGATCCAGGCCTGTGAAACCGTGGACAGGTGCCTGGGACGAATCGAGGCCGCGATCCGGGCCAGGGGCGGCACTGTGCTGGTCACCGCCGATCACGGCAATGCAGAGCAGATGAAAGATCCGGATACGGGCGAACCCTATACGGCCCACACCCTTAATCCGGTCCCGCTTGTTCTGGTGGCGGACCGGTTCAAGGGCTGCCGGCTGGAACAGGGCGGGGCGCTCAAGGACATTGCCCCGACCATGCTTTCCCTGCTCGGCCTGCCCATCCCGGAAGAGATGGCGGAAGGGCGTAGTCTGCTTGAATGTAACCCCCCATCCCGGCGGGCCGGGACAACGAAGGGATGAAAGCCGGTGCCCTCAATAACGGACATGACCGGGCTTGCATATAAAATTGTGATTACCATCAATCCTCAGAAAACAAGTTGGGCTGGATGACGGCAGTTGAGCCCTGGTGGTTATCACGTTTACCAAACCTGTAGGATGGGCATCGCCCATCAAAGATGATACCAAACCATATCCTGGAACGTCTGTTTGGTGTTGGGCAATGCCCAACCTACACTATGATGTTGAGGATAGATGGCGATTGCTGAGGATTGGTGGTACTCTCATATAACATTGTGATTATACCACCAATCCTCGGAAAACAGGAAAGGACGGGGCGGGATTTTGATCGGCCATGTTGGATATGGCGCAGAGCGCCAGGAAAAACGTTACACCGCGAAGCGGTGTAACGAGGAAAGACTGGGAACGTTCCCCGTTCATTCCCGCGAAGGCGGGAATCCATGAGTGCGGGAGATGTCGTTGTTACCCATATTCGGCCTTGCGCGGGAATGGCTCGCTTCATCAAATCCATGTCTTCTTTCGAGGATAGATGGCGATTGCTGAGGATTGGTGGTACTCACATATAAAATAGAGTATCGAAGACAACAGAGACGATTGTAGAGAGAAGACCATGAAATATATCAGCACCAGGGGCGGCATCGAGCCCATTTCCTTTCAGGATGCGGTCATGATGGGCCTTGCCCGTGACGGCGGCCTGCTTCTGCCCAAGACCCTGCCCACCATTGACCGGACAAAACTCAACTCCTGGCGTAATCTTCCCTATCTCTACCTGGCAGTCGATATCCTCTCCCTGTTCATCGATGATATCTCCAGTCTTGATCTCGATGTCCTGGTGGAAAAGAGTTATGCCCGCTTTGCCAATCCACAGATCACGCCGCTGCGCAAGGTGGGCGATATCTACGTGATGGAGCTCTTTCACGGGCCGACCCTGGCATTCAAGGACATTGCCCTGCAGCTGCTCGGCAACCTCTTCGAGCATATCCTGTCCGAAACCTGGCAGCGGATGAACATCATCGGCGCCACCTCCGGCGATACCGGCTCAGCGGCCATATATGGCGTGCGGGGCAAGGAAAATATCAATATTTTCATCCTGCACCCGGATGGCCGGACCAGCCCGATTCAGGCCCTGCAGATGACCACGGTTCTGGACGAAAACGTCTTCAACCTGGCCATTCGCGGCACCTTTGATGATGCCCAGGCCATTGTCAAGGAGATCTTCGGCGACCTGGAGTTCAAGGACCAGTACCATCTCGGCGCCATCAACTCCATCAACTGGGCCCGGGTCCTGGCCCAGGTGGTCTATTATGTTTACGGGTTCTGCAAGGTATGGAAAACCGGGGCCGAGTCCGTCGACTTTAGCGTGCCGACCGGCAATTTCGGTGATATTTTTGCCGGTTTTATCGCCAAGAAACTTCTGCCCGAGGGCTGCATCGACAAGTTGATCCTGGCCACCAATGAAAATGATATCCTGACCCGCTTTGTCAACCAGGGCGATTATTCGCTGGCCGGTTCGGTGCGGCACACCTCAAGTCCATCCATGGACATCCAGGTGGCCTCCAACTTTGAGCGGTATCTCTATTACCTGCGCGATGAAAACCCGGACCGGGTCCGGGAGGATATGGCCGCCTTTTCCGAGACCGGCCGTCTTGATCTGAGCGATCAACTTGATCGGGTGAGCCGGGATTTTCTCTCCTGTTCGGTCAGCGAGCAGGAGACCCTGGCCACCATCGGCGAGGTGGACAAGGATGAAAACTATCTCCTTGATCCCCATACCGCGGTGGGCTACCGGGCGGCCCGAAAGCTGCGTGATCCGGACCGGCCCGTGATCTGCCTGGCCACGGCCCATCCGGCCAAGTTTGGCGAGGCCGTGGAAAAGGCGACCGGCAGACCGGTGCAGCTGCCGCCCGCCCTGGCCGGCCTTGCCGATAGAGAGAGCCGCTGCGAGGTCATGGACCCGGACCGGGAGCAGGTGAAAGAATATATCCGCAAGCATGCCCTGAATTGACGCGGATTTTTGAAGGGAATGAACGGCTCCGCTTCTTCGCATCGACAGCAGGTTGAAGAAACAGTCGCTTTCCTGCGCGACAGGGTGGGGGAGCCACCTGACATTCTCATTCAGCTCGGCACCGGCTTAAGCGGCGTGGCCGAGGCCGTTGATGAAGCCCTTGTCCTGCCCTATGGTGATATCCCCCACTTTCCCCGCTCAACGGTACGCAGTCATGCCGGCAACCTGATTGTCGGACATCTGGCCGGACGCCGGGTAGCCCTGCTGCAGGGCCGGTTTCATTATTACGAGGGGTATTCCACCGCCGAGGTGGCCTTCCCCATCCGGGTGCTGTCGGTGTTCGGCGTGCGCACGGCGATCATCACCAATGCGGCCGGCGGCCTCAACCCGGATTTTTCGCCCGGCATGCTCATGGTTTTTCGGGATCATCTCTACCTTTTACCGGAGAATCCGCTCCGTGGTCCCAATGTGGACGAATGGGGTCCCCGTTTTCCGGATCTTTCCAGCCCGTATGATGATGACCTTTCCCGGCTTGCCTTTGCCGCGGCCGAAGAACTGGGCCTGGCAAGACCGGCCAGCGGCACCTATGGCTGCATACCGGGGCCGAGCCTGGAAACACCGGCCGAAACCCGCTATCTGCGCATGATCGGTGCGGACGCGGTGGGCATGTCGTCCCTGCCCGAGGTCCTGGTCGCCATTCATGGCGGACTCAGGGTCCTGGGTATTTCGGTGATCGCCAATGTCAATGATCCGGACAACTTTACGCCCATCCTCCTTGAGGACATCATTGCCGCGGCAGAGCAGGCCGGCGCGGATCTGGCCCGTCTTGTCACCGTCATTGTGAGGAACCTGGAACCATGAATCCAAAAGAGTTGCTGGTAAGCGGCAGGTATCTGGTCACCATGGATCACGACGACCGGATACTGGAAGAAGGTGCCCTTCTTATCCGGGACGATACCATTGTCGATATCGGTCCGGCCGGGGATCTGGCGGCCCGCTATCCGGGTGCGGAAAGGGTTGATGAACCACATGGCCTGATCATGCCCGGCCTGATCAATGTCCATACCCACGCCGCCATGAGCTGCTTTCGCGGTCTGGCCGATGACCTGCCGCTCATGCAGTGGCTGCAGGAGTATATCTTTCCCCGCGAGGCCCGGTTGACCGGTGAGATGGTCTATGTCTCCACCCTGCTCTCCATCTGCGAGATGATCCGTTCCGGTACCACCACCTTCGTCGATATGTATCTCTTTGCCGGGGACGTGGCCCGGGCCGCCGCCCAATCCGGGATGCGGGCCTGGCTGGGCGAGGCCCTCTATGACTTTCCCTCGCCCTGTTATGGTGAACTGGACAACGGCTTTGCCTGCATGGAGGAGCTGTTTGACCGCTACCGGCAGCATGACCTGATCAATATTTCCATGACCCCGCACGCGGTCTATACCTGCTCGCCACCCCTGCTTGAACGGGTACGTGACATGGCCGCGGCTCACAACGCCCTGGTCCAGATCCATCTCTCCGAAACAGAGGATGAGATCTCCACCTGCCGGGAACAGTACGGCACGCGGCCGGTGCAGCACCTGGACCGGCTCGGCCTGTTGCACGAGCGTCTTGTCGCCGCCCATTGCGTCCACCTTGATAACGACGAGATAGAGCTCCTTGCCCGGCGGGGCGTCAAGGTGGCGCACTGCCCGGAATCGAACATGAAACTGGCCTCGGGCACGGCTCCGGTTGTCCGGATGCTTGCCGCCGGCCTGTGCCTGGGGATCGGCACGGATGGAAGCGCCTCCAATAATGATGTGGATATGTTCGGCGAGATGGCCACCGCAGCCAAGCTGCACAAGGTGGTGCGCCTGGATCCCACGGCCATGAATGCCCGCACCACGGCCCGGGCCGCCACAGTGGGCGGGGCAGGTTGCCTGGGCATGGAAAAAGAGATAGGCAGCTTTGAGGTGGGGGCAAAGGCGGACCTGATCGTTCTGGATTGTGATCAACCCCATCTGACCCCGGTCTATAACCCCGTATCCCATCTTGTCTACGCGGTGCGGGGCAGTGATGTGATCCATTCCATGGTAGCCGGACGCTGGCTGATGCGGGAGCGGAAAATTCTGACCCTGGATGAGAAGGCCATACTGGCCGAGGTGAGAGACCTGGCCGGGCAATTACAGGCTATGTAACCACCATTCCGGTACACCTGGACAACAAGGGACGCAGGCCGGTGCCCCTCAATAACGGACAGGACCGGGCTTTCATATACAACAGGGAGTTGACACTGCCACGGCCTTGGTCTATGGTAGGTTTTATCAATAATGCTGTTTTTCAACTTTTATTTTTGTGAAGAGAGGTGCGGCCATGTTTGGTCTGGGAATGCCTGAACTGATCATTATTCTGGTCATCATTGTCATTATTTTCGGTGCCGGCAAACTGCCGGAAATAGGTTCCGGCATCGGCAAGGGAATTCGTAATTTCAAGGACGCCACCCGAGCCGATGATAAACCAAAATCCATTGAAGAGGACGGTACGGACAAAGAATCGTAACCGCATTTTTTATTTTTCCCCATGAGGAATTCCCATGTTTGGACTAGGAACCCCTGAGCTGGTCATTATTCTCGGTATAGCCTTTCTCGTCTTTGGCGGCAAAAAACTGCCTGAAATCGGGTCCGGTCTGGGCAAGGCCATTACCTCGTTCAAGAAGGGCCTCAACGAAGCCGAAGAGGTGGGCGTTGATCTCAAAAAAAACCTGCCCGGAGCCAGGGAAGCCGCCGAGCTCAAGGAAAAGGTTGACAAGGCCCGTGATATCTCCCGGGTATTGACCAAGTAACCCCCATCCCGGGGGGATGAAAGCCAGTGCCCCTCAATAACGGCCATGACCGGGCTTTCATAAAAAATCAGTAACTGCTTCTATGCCCTCCGGCCGGGGAGCGGTCCCGGCCGGATTTTTTTGTCTTTCCCGCAGCCCTGCCGGTGCATTTCCGGCCCGTTGCGTCCGGTTTTCATCCCCCTTTGTTCTTGACACTGCTTTACTTTTTTTGTATTCGTCCCTTCCACAACCTTTCTGCAAGCTCCTCCCGGTATCACCCGATGTCCTTTGCAATAAACCGTCCCGGTTTGTCGCGTTACTGCGGGACCTGCCGGATCGACGGCCTTGCCAGTGTGCGGTTTCGGAAAATAAAGGCATGTAACTTACCTGTCCCCGCTACGACTGTTGTAGCGATGCGGATAATTTGTAAGCAGATGCTTTTGTATTCAATGTTTCATTATTTGCAGGAGTAATCCATGTGTCGATTAGCGTTAAAATCGTCGGACACACCCTTTTCTCCCTATGAGGTTCTACTGGCCATGGAGGCCATGCAGGAGGGATATGACGGTTCCGGTCTGGGGCTGCTCATGCGCGGTGTCCAGTTTGCCGACTTCAACTACGAGCCCGAAAATCAGGTTATCCTCTCCGGTATCGCCCACACCGAAGAGGCCCTGTCCCGTTTGAACGGGATCATGGAGTCGCGCGGATTTGAACAGAAGTATGACCATGAGTTCACGGTCAGACCAGAGCTGATCGAGGCCAGGGATCGTTTCAAGTATATTGTCCGGGTCTATAAGAAACCTGCTGACATGGAAGAGGCCCAGCTTGAGGATTATCTCATGCACACCCGGCTGATGCTGCGCCGCGACGGCGAGGAGCATGGCGGCGATCTGACCGTGTTTTCCTTCTGGTCGGACGTGGTGATGATCAAGGAGGTGGGCTGGCCCCTGGAGGTCGGTGATGCCCTGTCACTTTTCGACAACCGGATCATGGCCCGGGTCGTCATGGCCCAGGGCCGCCAGAACACCAACTACGGCATCAATCTCTACGCCTGCCACCCCTTCTTTATCCAGGGCATCTCCACCATGACCAATGGCGAGAACACGGCCTTTGTTCCCATCAAGGAGTGGCTGGAGGGAAAGAATATTCCCGGTTACATGGGCTATCAGAGCGATTCCGAGGTCTTCACCCATATCCTTCACTATGTGACCAAAAAACTGAAACTGCCCCTGGAAGTGTATAAGCATGTCATCACCCCGCTTAAGCCTGAAGAGCTTGAATCGCATCCCCAGGGTGATTTCCTGCAGGGATTGCGCATTGCCTGCCGCCGCCTGATCATTGACGGCCCCAATGCGGTTATTGCCACCCTGCCGGACGAAACCTGCATGCTGGTCATGGATGCCAAGAAGATGCGGCCGGCCACGGTGGGCGGCAAGCCCGGCACCTGGGCGATCGCTTCTGAGATGTGCGGCGTGCAGGCCATGGTTCCGGATCGGGATCCGGCCTTTGATTTCCAGCCCATGCGTGAACATACCGTTATTATTCCACCAGATCGTAAGGAACTTTTGATATGGACTCAGTTCGATCCGTTTACACTACCCCAAGCAGCCTGACCTACTGCGACCTGCCCTGGATCATCCAGCATCGCGAGGATCGCTGCACCCTGTGCGGCCGCTGCACGGCCGTCTGCCCGGTCAATGCCATTTACCTGACCTACCGTCGGCAGCGGGTGCCCAAGCTGGACGTGCTCAAGAAAAAGCGGGGCAACGAGTACCGCCACTTTGTCGGTATCCGTCAGCACACTTCGATTGAGAAGAAATGCATTGGCTGCGGCATGTGTTCCTCGGTCTGTCCCAATGAGGCCATCGGGCCGGTGCCCAACACCAACGAGCATCGCACGGTCTTTCATCAGAACCAGAAGGGCGATGCCTGGAAACGGGGCGGCCGCCGCAACAGGAGCGGTGCCACCATCCTGGACCGGATCGCGTTCGACCGAATCTCCATGCTCACCGATCCGGCCCTGGACGCGGGCCGGCATGAATTCAGCCTTAATACCATTCTCGGCAGGGTCCTGCCGCCCGAGGAATTCCTGCGCCGCAAGATGGCCGGCGAGTGGATCCCGCCCACCCGGGAGATCTTTCCCTTTGTCATCGGCTCCATGTCCTTCGGCGCCCTGTCGCCCAACATGTGGCTGGGGCTTCTCCAGGGCGTGGCCTACTGTAACGAGGTGCTTGGCATTCCCGTGGTCATGGCCACGGGCGAGGGCGGCTGTCCGCCCTGGGTGCTGAAAAGCCCGTTTTTGAAATACATCATTCTCCAGATCGCATCCGGTTATTTTGGCTGGGATGAGATTATCCGCGCCATTCCGGACATGCAGTGCGATCCGGCCGCCATCGAGATCAAGTATGGCCAGGGCGCCAAACCCGGTGACGGCGGCCTGCTGATGTGGTTCAAGGTCTCCAATCTCATCGCCCGTCTGCGCGGCGTGCCCGAAGGCGTGGACCTGCCCTCGCCGCCGGTGCATCAGACGCTCTACTCCATCGAGGAGAGCGTCATGAAGATGATCCAGACCCTGTCCATGGCCTTTGGCTTCCGGGTACCGGTGTATCCCAAGATTTCCGGGTCCACCTCGGCCAAGGCCGTGCTCAACAACCTGGTCCGCAATCCCTATGCGGGGGGGCTGCTTATAGACGGCATTGACGGCGGCACGGGCGCGGCCTACAACGTGTCCATGGATGCCACCGGTCATCCCATCGCCTCCAACCTGCGTGAGTGTTATCAGGATCTGGTTGCCCAGGGCCGCCAGAACGAGATTCCGCTCTTTGCCGCCGGCGGTATCGGCAAAAACGGCAACGTGACCCAGAACGGCATGGCCCTGATCATGCTCGGCGCCTCGGGCGTGCACATGGGCAAGTACATCATGCAGGCCTGCGCCGGTTGTCTTGGCAATGAAAAAGGCCGCTGCAACGTCTGCAACCTGGGCATCTGTCCCAAGGGGATCACCTCGCAGAATCCCAAGCTGTACCGGCGGCTCGATCCCGATGACGTGGCCCAGCGGGTGGCGGATGTGTTCACTGCTATCCGCACCGAGATGAAGAAGATCATGGCGCCCCTTGGCCGGTCCCAGTCCCTGCCCATCGGTATGTCAGACGCCCTGGGTATTGATGATGCCGATGTGGCCCAGCGTCTGAACATTAAATACATCTGTTAACTGGTTCGACCGTGATCAGGCCGTTTCGACGTCTGGATATTTTAAGACACGCGTAGGTGCGTGTTGTCACCATATGCAAGTAAGAACAAGCCAATGAGTACACAAGAAAAAAAGGTATTACGACTGAGCGGCAAGGACTCTCAGGGACATCGCCTCACCTCCAAGATCTTTGAAGAAGAGGTGCGCGGCGCGGCGGCCTCGGCCGATGAGCTGATTCTTGAGTCCTTTGGCCAGCATAATATCGGTCTTCGCCTTGGTACACCCGAACATCCCCTTACCATCCGTATTCAGGGACCGGTCGGACAGCGGCTGGGCTGCATGGGCCAGCCGGGTACCACTATTATCTGTGAAGGGGCGGCATCCGATGACGTGGGTTACCTGAATATCGGCGCTGACGTCGTTGTCCGGGGTAATGCCACCAACGGGGCCTGCAATGCCATGGCCGGCGGCCGGGTGATGATCGGCGGTTCCATTGGTGCCCGCGGTCTCACCATGACCAAGTGGAACCCGGAGTATGAGCGGCCCGAGATGTGGGTACTTGGTTCGGTGGGTGACACCTTTGCCGAGTTCAACTGCGGCGGTATTGGCGTGGTGTGCGGCGTGGAGGCCAAGAATTCCGACAATATTCTTGGCTACCGGCCCTGCGTGGGCATGGTCGGCGGCTGGATTTATTTTCACGGCAAAATTGATGACTCCTTTTCCAAGGCCAATGCCAAGCTCATCGAGCCCGATGATGAGCAGTGGCAGTGGCTTGTCGAGCGGCTGCCCGAGTACCTGGAAAAGATAGGGCGGCCGGAACTCCTTGATACCCTTGCCAGGCGCGAGGAGTGGCGTCTTTTGATGGCTATTCCCCCGCAGGAGCGGGCCCTGATGTCTTCCGGTCCCATGCCCATGGCCGAATTCTCGCGCCGCGTCTGGAGCCAGGGCTTTGGCGGCGGCGATCCGCTTCGCGACCTGGCGCCTGGCCTGGAGCGCTCCCTAATCGGGGTGATCGAGTCGGGCGAGTTCAGGCGGCGCAAGCCCTTCTGGGCCAACCGGGATTCGGCCGCGCCCTGTACCTATTACTGCCCCATGCACATTCCGACCATTGACCGGCTGCGGTTGATCCGGGAGGGTAAGACCGACGAGGCGTACGAAATGCTCCTGCGCTACACGCCGTTTCCTGCCTCGGTCTGCGGCACCATCTGCCCCAATCTCTGTATCCAGAACTGTTCCCGGCAAAAGGTTGACTATTCCATCGACGTGCAGGTGCTCGGCCGGGCCGTGCATACGGCAGAGCCGCCCAGGCCGCAGCCGTCCATTGGCAGGAAGGTGGCCATTGTCGGCGGCGGTCCCGGTGGCATGGGCGTTGCCTGGCACCTGGCCTTAAACGGTGTCGAGGCCCACATCTTTGAACGCGATATCCAGCTTGGCGGCAAGCTTGCCCAGACCATTCCCTGGGAGCGTCTTTCCAAGGCGGTCTGGGAAATGGAGATTGAGCGGTTCATGAAAGAAGAGAACATCACTGTTCACTTCGGCGTCGAGATGACCAGGGAAAAACTGGAAGAGCTGAAAAAGGAATATGACTATGTGGTCATTGCCGTGGGCACCCATCAGCCCAAGATCATTCCCTTTCCCGGCCATGAGCGGGTTATTCCGGCCCTGGATTATCTCAAGGCGGCCAAAAGCGACAAGCCCTTGCCCACCGGCAGGCAGGTCGTGATCATCGGCGCCGGCAATGTGGGTTGTGACGTGGCGGCCGAGGCCTATCGGCTCGGTGCCGAACAGGTGACCATGGTCGATATCCAGAAGCCGCTGGCCTTTGGCAAGGAAAGGGACGCGGCCGAGGCCCTGGGCGCGGTCTTCAAGTGGCCGGTGATGACAAAAGAAGTGACCGAAGAAGGCTTGGTTACCGACAAGGGTGAACTGATCCCGGCCCAGACCGTGATTATTTCCATCGGCGATGTTCCCAAACTGCCGTTTCTGCCCGACAGTGTCGAGGTGGTCAATGTGGCGGGCGGCTCCTGGATCAAGACC
>Ga0256913_10001008_pt1 | contig 14630 bp, 9 predicted proteins | sample Axial_MatmetaG_FD_185970 | JGI IMG/M metagenome (GOLD analysis project Ga0256913, IMG submission 185970) | Deep-sea worm associated microbial mat communities from Axial Seamount, Juan de Fuca Ridge, Pacific Ocean - Axial_Mat | ecosystem: Environmental > Aquatic > Marine > Oceanic > Microbial...
AACATTTCCAAAAACTGTGTATTTTGGTGAGCCCGATTTAGTAGTTACATTTATGATACCAGATTGTGCTTGACCATATTTTGCTTCGTAACCACCAACTTGGAAAGAAATTTGATCAACGGCAGCGTCACTGACCTGACTGTAGTTAGTACCCCACATCTGGTCATTTTGAACAACACCGTCAACGACATAAACAACTTCGCCGCCTCTACCACCACGAATATTCAAAGTAGCGTTACCGGCAGCACCACCACTACCTTCAGCTTTTACAACACCAGCTTGTAGAGATGCATAATTTTCAACACCTCTTACTGGCAATCTGCCAATTGTTTCAGAGTCAATTACCTTAACTGTATTAGTTGATTTCTTTTCAAAAAACTTTTCGTCTGTTACAACGACCTCCTCCATCGCAATTCCAGGAGATAAACTTTCGTTTAATTCGTAGGTAATGCCTCCAACAATTCTAACATCTTTCACTACTTTAGAACTGTAACCAACAAAACTTATCTGAACATCATACGTTCCCGGCGTTATATTCAATATAAAATAATTTCCGTCGATATCGCATGCTGCCCCGAGTGAAGTATTCAATATTACAACGTTTGCACCTATTAACGGTTCTCCTGTTTCAGCATCTACAACTCGTCCTGCTAACTTACCGGTACCAACTTGAGCAAATAGAGTTGAAGATAATAGAACAGAAATAAACAGAAATATTGAAAAAGTAAGGAACTTTTTCATATCTACTCCAAATTTTATTTGATAAAATAACTAAATACTATATTTACTATGAGTAGTCTCAATTCAAGTTCTTTTTGTCCTGATATATATAAAGCAATTTCTCCCTATTCGGGAGAAACTGCTAATAATTCTCAGTAGAGAAATGATTACTTAATAAGCATCATTTTTCTTGTACTAGTAAATTGACCAGCTTTGATTGTGTAGAAATATACACCAGAAGCTAAACTACCAGCGTTAAAGTTAACATCATATTTACCAACGTTTTTAACTCCATCAACCAAAGTAGCAACTTCCTGACCCAATAAGTTATATACTTTAAGAGTTACATCAGATTTCTCTGGAACTGTAAAAGAAATAACAGTTGTAGGATTGAACGGGTTAGGATAGTTCTGTGAAAGTGTATATGCTTCAGGTAGTGTATTAGGTTCTTTATCAACACCAACAACAACAGCATCGAACCAATATAAAGCTCTTACTTGAGGAGCTTCAGATGTAAATCCATACCACCAGTATTGAGCTTCTGTTGAATCTTTTGAATCAAGTGATAACGGATCGAATGCTAAGAAAGCAACTTTATTACCAGCAGCAAGAGTTCTGTGTCCAGCAATATTATAGGTGTTACCATCAATACCTATACCAGTAAGGTCAACTTCAACACCATCAACAAATTCAGCGCCGTCTAACCAGTTAGATACGCTAATTTCATATGTAGGATCATAAACTATTGGAACAGTCCAACCGCTATCGCTAGATACTTGTTCATGTAGAGTTTTTAATTCACCACCTAATAATGTACCAGCAAGTGGGTTAACAACGGAAGCTTTTTCCTGATCACCACTAGCAGCATAATCTATATCAGGAATATATTTTGAAATACCCAATACATCTTTAGCAAAGTCACCGTCAGGAATATCGACCGGGCCTGCCCAACCATATACGCCACCTAACCACTCGTCGCCAGCTAACATATAATTTCTAGTAGCATCACCAGCTAACCATGCTGCAATAACATCAGAATTGATAGCGGTAGGTCCACCAGTTGCAATTTCAATTATATTATTATAATTATCAACTAAATCTTGGGTTAATGCACCATATGCCCATGAATCATGATCCCATGCTAATGTTGAATATTTACTTTCACCATCAGGTCCACCATATGGCCAATATCCGGCACTAAAATAGTAAGATTGGGGATATCCACTAGTAGCTTCAAAACCATTAAATACTAATAAAGCATTTGGTTCTTCAACTTGGAAAATAGTGTAAGTAACACTTCTAGCCCATTTAGTATAATTTCCACCAACGTCAGTAGCTTCAATAGAATAATTTACAACTGCACCTGGTTGTTGACCAGGAATATCTGCAGAAAAAACGTCTCCGTTTGCAGTCATAGGAACAGCAACTTCGTCACCGCCATCAACTGAATAAAGTAAATTAGCTGAAGCAATACCAGCATCACCACCACCAGGATTATCATCTGTAATAGTAGCTTCTACTGTTCTAGCATCTGTAGATAAAGTTGTAGGAAGAATAGTTACGTTTGAAATTTCCGGAGGAGTGTCACCAGTAATATCAACTGCAACAACAAAGTCCCATGTGTACATTCTTACCCACCAGCCAGGTTGAGCTGGGGACATACGGCCATTTTCATAATACTTCCAGCAAGGAACGCCAATAGTATTATCTGACCAGAAACCAATTCTGTCGCCGTCTAATGTTGAACCATCATGAAGAGCAACAACAGCAAAAACTTCACCAGATTTAACATCAACTTCACCAAGACCAGTGTCATTTAACATTAACCAGTTATAAACCGGAGCATCAAACGTAGATGCAACAGCTTTTGTAGGCCATGCAAAACCACCGTCTGACCAAAGATCATAATCCCAAGTATTTGCACCAGGATCAGCATTATCTGTCCATGGAGGTAATGGATAAGCGCCACCAGTTGAGTCTCCCCAGTTACCAGTAGCTTCTTCACCGAATGCATCGGCATTGTTATATCCGTCGCCATCTGATGGATAGAAGCCCATATAAGTAGCAGCATCAAACCCTTTTAATTGATCGATTGTCCAATTTAGCTTAATAATTCTTAAAGCTACATTGGCATTTGCAGAACCTTCATCATCAGAACATGTATAACCGATACCCTTAATGGTCATATCCGCTGTTGCTTGATAATATGTGAACATAATATCTTGCCCTGTAAATCCGAAGTTTACATTCCAGGTCCCGCCCAACTCTCTGTAATTAACAGTATCAAGTTTGCCAGCGGCGTCAATATCCATAGGTGTGAAAACTGATTTAGCTTGAACACCTTTGAAGTTGGTTATTTTTGTAACCTTAATAGCTTCCTTAAGGTCATTAGCTTTTTTCAGCTTGATTGTTTCACCATTCGGTTTCAACAACATTGTGTTTTGACCTAAGGTGAGACTTGCAAAAGCAAGTAGAAATGAAATTGTTAGTAGTTTTTTAAACATAGGTTTCTCCCAGTTTATTAATTAAATAGTGAATTAATTGGTGTTAAAAACTTTGAACTTATTGTTTTTTGATTCGTCATAATTGTGTAGTAGTAAAAATGTATTCAGATTTTACTCATTTTTATTTAATAAAATCGTTATCAAAACGAAAATACTATAATACTACCTATTAGTCAAGCACGATTTCAAAGAACATTTTTAATGTTTTTTATTTATTTACATTACTCAGTTAACAAAATAATATATCATTATTTTTTTGTCAAGGGATTATTTTATCGCAACAAATGCTTTAATTTTGAATATTTTTAACACAAAACTTAATACTATCTTTAAGCTATTAACTTAATATACACTTAATTGAATAAATATCAATTTAGCTAGGATTTATGATTTCAAATTATTCTTTAATACCCTTTTCCCTTAGTAATAATAAGCTCTATAGCAATACTGTAATAACTTAAATAAATTATTAAAAGCAAAAATGAATAATTATGATAAAACTGCTTCTAATTTATCAACAAAGACCGCTTTAGGTAGAGCGCCAATAATAGTATCAGCGACTTCACCATTCTTAATAATTAAAACTGTTGGAATACTTCTTACACCATATTTGATTGCAGTCTGCTGATTTACGTCAACATCTAACTTTCCAACTTTTATTCTTCCATCATATTCTTGAGCTAATTCCTCCATTATCGGAGCAATCATTCTACATGGCGCACACCATGCAGCCCAAAAATCTATAATCACCGGTTTGTCCGATTGTAACACTTCCGTTTCAAAATTCCCATCTGTAATTTCAATAGGTTTCATATAAATATATCTCCATGTTTTATTTTTAATTTCTTATTTAATAGGTCTGCAAATAACTTCACCGGTGTAATTAACAATATACTCACCGCCATCCACTTGAATAATATTACCTGAAATCCAATCAGCTCTTTCGTCACACAACATTACAATTGCTTTGGCAACATCTACTGCTGTTGTTAATCTACCGCCAGGGTTTTTTTCTCTAGCTGCTTTCATCATATGATCATTCCCGGGAATTTTTCTTAATGCCGGTGTATCTGTTACACCAGCCATAATTGCGTTTGCAGTAACTCCCATAAAACCCAGTTCAACAGCAAGTTGTCTTATATGAGACTCCAATGATGCTTTAGCCGCCGAAACAACTCCGTATGCAGGGAACACTGATTGAGAACCAGCGCTTGTTAACGCAAAAATTCTTCCGTTCTTTGCCAATAAATCTCTTTGAAGCAATCCTTGTGTCCAATATACAAGTGAGTGAGCCATTACGTCAAGAGTCATTTCCATCTGGGCTTTGGTAACACAATCAGCAGGATTTTTAGCTAAAAACGGTTTTAAAGTACCAAAAGCAAGCGAGTGAATTAAAACGTTTATATGAGGATGTTCTTTTGTGGCAAATCTTTCCTTAATCTCATCCAACGTATCATTTCTTTTTAATTGGTCTGCAGCATTCATATTAAAGAAAACAGCTTTTTGTCCGGTCCGCTCAATTTTTCTTTTAATGCTGTTAACCGCTGGCATCGTAACTTGTCTATCAAGGTGAACGCCGAGGATATTGTAACCAGCTTTTGCTAATTCAACTGCAGAAGCTCCGCCAAATCCACTTGACGCTCCTAATATCAAAGCCCATTTTTTAACCATAATTTCCTCTCATTTCTAAAAATTAAGTTTCCAAACTTAAGAAATAAGAAACCCTAAATCAATTATTATCAGGTCAGATATCTAAGCCCATTTTCCCCTAATAAATTCGTTAATTTCTTAATCGCTTCCGTTTCTAACTTTATTTTTTGATCGAGATAAAAATCCCGTTTCCCGCCGTTCATTCTGACACTTAGGTAAACAGGAGTATCTCCCATATGTTCATCCAAAATAACTTTGATCTTCTGGATAGTCTCACTATCATGTTTCTTTTCATCTGTTAATAACAACAACTTTGTAGTGAATTTCTCCCTCACTTCTTCAAGAGGATAAGACTCTTCGACATGTAATTTTATCGCATCACCACTACTTTCCACTCTACCTTTTACCATAACCGTAGATTCTGTTTTAATGCAAGTTCCATACTCTTCGTAGTTTTTTGAGAACATAAGGCACTCGCACGAACCGGTAAGATCATCAAGTTTGAAGAACACCATTGTTCTTCCCGACCGGTCAATTTTTGTACGCATTTCGGTTACAACACCCACGGCAACGACAAACTCTTTATTACCAAAAGTATCCGGTTCACCCAAATGTACAGTAGCAAACGAGTTATATTCCAATTCAAATTTTCGTAACGGATGATCGGAAAGATAGAAGCCAAGTGTTTCCCTTTCCTTAGCCAGCAGCACACCAAAATCCCACGGAGGAATATCAGGCAATTCAGGTTCCTCTATCTCTAACGATTCGTCAGTCCCTCCAAAAAGACTATTGCTCATTGATTCCTTTACGCTTTGATATTTTGAGCCGTAATTTAGCGCATCTTCAATTGCAGCAAAGTTCTGTGCGCGTGTTCCTTTAAGTGTATCCAAACCACCGGCAAGAACCAATCCTTCGAGCACTCTTTTGTTGACAACCCTCGTATCGACATTGGCACAAAGGTCATAAATAGACGTGAAATCACGACCTAACTTTTCGCGTGAGCTTTTTAGTTCTTCAACTGCATTAGGGCCAACATTTTTAATAGCACTCATCCCGAAAATGATTTTACCATCTTCAACATTAAAATAGACGGATGGTTTATTAACATCCGGAGGCAGAACTTGTACATGCATCTTTCGGCATTCATCAAGTAAAAGAGTAACTTTTGAAGTGTTGCCAAATTCATTTGTTAGATTAGCTGCTAAAAATTCCGGCAGATAGTTTGCTTTCAAATATGCAGTTTGGTAAGCTACATAACTGTAAGCAACAGCATGACTTTTATTGAACCCGTAATTGGCAAATTTATCGATATGAACAAAAATATCCTCGGCAACTTTTTCAGGGATATTATTCTTTACCGCTCCTTCGATAAACTTTTTCTTCTGTTGAGCCATTGCCTCGAGATTCTTCTTTCCCATTGCGCGTCTAAGAAGATCGGCTTCCGCAAGTGACATACCACCAACTTTGTTAGCAATCTGAATTACCTGTTCCTGGTAAACAATAATTCCGTAAGTCTCTTTAAGAATTGGTTCAAGCACAGGATGAAGATATTTAACTTCCTTTCTACCGTGGCGTCTGTCAATAAAATCACCGATAAACTCCATCGGTCCGGGACGATACAACGCATTCATCGCAGAAAGGTCTTGAATACTTTGTGGTTTTAAGTTTTTGAGGTATTCTCTCATTGCACCGGATTCAAATTGAAATATACCGGTTGTTTGACCTTTACCGAAAAGCGCAAATGCCTTTTTGTCGTCTTCGGGTATCAAATCGATATCAATTTTAATTCCGCGAGTTTTCTTTACAAGGTCAATTGTATCACGTATAATAGTTAAAGTACGCAACCCGAGAAAATCCATTTTCAAAATACCGGCATCATCAAGTTCTTTCATATTAAACTGAGTAACAAATCCGCCATCGTTGCCTGCACGAGCCAACGGAACAAAGTTGCTTACATCCCCCGGAGTAATTACAACACCGGCTGCATGTTTGGAGGCATTCCTATTCATTCCTTCCAGAATTTTAGCATACTTGATCAATTCAACAATCTGCGGGTCTTTTGAGTCACGCACCCATTTAAGTTCGGGGACTTCGTTAAGAGCTTTTTCGATTGTATAAACTTTCCCAAATTTTGAAGGAATCCATTTGGTAATACTGTTAACAGTACTAATAGGGATTTTAAGAACTCTTGCAACATCACGCAAAACCGCTTTGGATGAAAGCCTGTTGAACGTAACAATCTGTGCAACGGAATTTTCTCCGTAGCGTTCTTTAGTATATTGGATTACATCCTCACGCTGATCGTCGGCAAAGTCAACATCAATATCAGGCATTGATTGACGTGCAGGATTTAAGAATCTTTCAAACAGAAGGTCATACTGCAAAGGATTAACATTGGTAATCCCGAGAGCATAAGCCACAAGACTTCCCGCAGCGCTTCCCCTACCAGGTCCAACCGGTATCCCATTTTTCTTTGCCGCGTTTATAAAATCTTGTGTGATCAAAAAATATCCGGAATATCCCATCGACTTGATTACATCCAACTCGTAATTGAAACGATCTTCAATTACTTTATCGATTTTCTTGAAGCGTTTTTCCAAACCTTCCCTTGCTAACTGAGTAAAATACTCATCAAGATTTTTCGCTTTTGAATCTTCAGGTATTGGAAAGATAGGATAATGAAACCCTTCGAAGTCAAGACTGACGTTACATTTCTCCGCAATCTCAAGCGTGTTTTCAATTGCTCCGTCGTAATGCTTGAACAGTTGGATCATTTCTTCAGAAGATTTGAAATAAACTTGGTCGGTTCTATATCTAAGTTCTTTATAGTCACTTTCCCCTTTTTTATCACCAAGTAACAGAAGAATGTTATGGGCGATAGAATGTTCTTTTTTTATGTAATGAATATCATTAGTGGCAACAAGCTCAATCCCCAATTCCTTTGACAGTTTTGGCATACCTTGAAGAATTGCTTGGTCATTTTCCAAACCGTGATCTTGCAATTCAAGATAAAAGTCATCACCGAAAATTTCCTTATACTGAAGCGCGACTTCTCGAGCCTTTTCGTAATCGTTTTCAAGCAGAAGCGCCGAAACCGGACCGGCTAAACAAGCTGATGTGCAGACCAATCCTTCACTTTTCTCCCTCAGCAATTCCATGTCAATACGAGGTTTATAATAAAATCCTTCGGTAAACCCTTGGGTAGTCAGTTTCATCAAATTCTGATACCCGATTTTATTCTTTGCCAGAAGTACAATGTGATTGTAATGTTTCTTTCTTGATCTGCCCGGTGAAGTTTCACTTCCTCTTTCAAACCTTGAACCATCTTTAGTGATGTAAACTTCACATCCAATTATTGGTTTGACTCCGGCTTTTTTTGCTTTCTTATAAAATTCCGATATACCATACATCACGCCATGATCGGTCAATGCAATTGCATCCATATTGTTTGCAACCGCTTCGTTGATTAACCCGTCAACCGTACATGCAGCATCTTGCAAACTATAATGGGTATGGTTATGTAAATGTACAAAATCACTCATCTGCTCTATTTCCTAACTTGCTCGCAAAAAGCGAGTTTAATATTTATTCTTTTCCTGTATGTCCAAAGCCGCCTTCTCCTCGCGAACTATCAGACAAATCTTCTTTTTCAACAAGTTCAGCTTTGTATGTTTTTGCCAAAACCAGTTGCGCTATTCTATCACCGCGCTTGATTGTAAAATCTTCTTTCGAAAAATTAAATAAAATTATTTTCACTTCTCCACGATAATCGGAATCAATTGTACCGGGGGAGTTAAGCAACCCGATTCCGTGTTTGGCTGCTAACCCGCTTCGCGGTCTTACTTGTATCTCAAATCCTTCGGGTATTTCCACCATTAGGTTTGTAGGGATAAGATCAACTTTCCCGGCTTCTAAAATAATTTCTTCATCAATAGCAGCACGAACATCCATCCCCGAACTTCCTTCTGTTGCATAATGAGGAAGCGGGATGTCGTTATACTTTCCCGATATTCTTTTTATGTTTAATTTAATTCCGTTCATAGTTCTCCTTTCTTAACCGCAGAGTGCTCAAAGTTCTCGCAAAGTTCGCAAAAAATTATAAATTATTTTTAATACTCTTTTAAGCAAGACATCATTAAAATCCAAAAGCCTTAAAAAAAATTAAAATGTATTAACATCTCTGCTATATGATTCTCTTTTATATTTGTTTTTACTCCGTGTCCTTTGCGCTTGCTTTGTATCTTTGCGGTTTAACCTAACTGCTTTTTTAACCGCAGAGTGCTCAAAGCTTTCGCAAAGTTCGCAAAAAATTATAAATTATTTTTTAATCCTTTCTTAAGTAATACAACATTAAAATCCAAAAACATTAAAACAATTTAAAATGTATTAACATCTCTGCTATATGACTCTCTTTTATACTTCTTTGTATTTGTTTTTGTTTTTACTCTGTGTCCTTTGCGATTGCTTTGCATCTTTGCGGTTAAACTCAACCGCAGAGTACTCAAAGTTCCCGCAAAGTTCGCTAAGATTATAAATTATTAACTACTCTTTTAATTCCATCTTTTAATAATGCAACATTAAAATTTATCAATAAACCCAATTTACATTCTGATAATTTCAAATATGTTAATACTTGTGCTAAATGAACATCATTTAATGCTTCAACAGCTTTAATTTCAATAACTACTTTATTCTCAACTAATAAGTCCAACCGATAACCAATATCCATCTTAACTTCATCATAAATAAGTGGCATCGGTTTTTGCTGTTCTACAAATAAACCGGACTTCTTTAATTCATAATACAAACATTCTTCGTATGCCGATTCCAATAACCCCGGTCCAAGATTTCTATGCACTTTTATTGCTAAACCAATAATCTTTTTTGATAATTCATTTTCGTACATTGTACTTCACCGTGTTCTTGGTGTTATCTTTGTTACCTTTGTGGTTTAACTCAACCGCTTTTTTAACCGCAGAGTGCTCAAAGCTTTCGCAGAGTTCGCAAAAATTTTAAATTATTTTTAATCCTTTTTTAAGCAAGACATCATTAAAATCCAAATGCCTTAAAACAATTTAAAATGTATTAACATCTCTGCTATATGATTCTCTTTTATACTTGTTTTTACTCCGTGTCCTTTGCGCTTGCTTTGCATCTTTGCGGTTTAACCTAACTGCTTTTTTAACCGCAGAGTGCTCAAAGTTTTCGCAAAGTTCGCTAAGATTTTAACTTCCCTTTATTCTTGAATAATGAAACCACTTTTATAAACTCTTCCTTCTCCACTACTTTCAATATAAAAAGTGATGCAATAAATCCAATTAAAATTAATAATTTAATTCCAAGATTCAGCATATCGTTACTAACCAAGTAATAATATATAACTCCACTAATGAAGATAAGCGCAAATACTTTTGCAATTTTTTTATACTCGTAATTAATCCTATAAAACTTTTGAGATACAATAAACAATCCACCCGCCATAACTACGTAACTAGCAAGTGTAGCCCATGCAGCTCCCATAATTCCAAATTGAGGAATCAAAGTAAAGTTGACGGCAACATTTACAATAGCTCCCAATCCGGTAATAAGCGGAAAGTATTGAGTTTTCTCTTCGATATAAAGTCCGGCAATAAAATTCACGTAAAGTCCGTTAAACAGATACGCCAGAAGAATTATCGGGACAATCGGCAAGCCGGATAGAAACTGCTCGCCAAGTATTGTTCTTCCCATTATTCTTATAGTTACGATATCTCCAATAAACAGACTTAGGAAAATCCACAGCGAGGCAAGAATGACAAAAAATATTGTTAATACCTTAGAGAAAATTTCTTTGGCATCTTTCTCCTTTGCATTTTCAAGGAAAAACGGCTGCCATGCAAATGCAAACATTTGAACAAAGAGCATCATAAAAATTCCGAGTCTGTAATTCGCTCTATAAACTCCGAGAGTTGCAGTGTTTGTTAATCTTTCCACTATCGGCACATCAATTATTTGAACAATAACGGAAGCAAATGCAGCAGGCAAATAAGGCAACCCGAATTTCATCATTTTTTTCAGGATGTTAATATCTACGTGCAATTTGAGTTTCTTCAAAATTTCAGGCAGTAGTGCGACAAACGAGAATATTGACGCAACAAGATTACTTATAAAAATCGATTCAATTCCGTAATGATATTTTAATATAAGAATAAGATTTAGTCCAAGATTAATAACGATATTACTAATCTTGATCAATGCAAATTTTTTCGTTTTCCTTTCGAGACGTAAACTGTTAAACGGTATAAGTGATAAAGTATCGAAAAATAAAATTCCAATAACATAAAATAATAAGTACGAATATCTCAAATCCAAGTTCATTGAAACACTTATCGGAGAACGCGACAGATAAAGAATAAATGAAAAGAGAACAGCCGTAGCCGTTACAAATAGATAGGGCGTTGAAAATGTATCTTTCTTTTCTTCACCTTCGGCTAACGATGTGTATTTCATAAATGCAACATCCATTCCATATATATACACAACGTTAAGGAAAGCGAGGTAAGAGTATATTAAAGTATAAATACCATACTCTGCGGGAGAAAAAACATTTGTATATATAGGGAATAACAGAAATGATAAGAACCTTCCGAGCATGGTACTAATACCATAAACAGCCGTATCTTTGGAAAGTTCAAGTATCTTTTTTAACATCGATTTTTATAAAAAGTATGCTTTTGATGATTAATAATTAATTTCTTATTGATGATGAAATTAAGAAAATAATACATGATAAAAAAATTGTGTTTTAAATATTCAGGAGATTTGAACGGAAAAAGTTTTTATCGAATCCTTTTGTTAATACTACGAAAATCCTGATTTATCTTATCAGAAATATTTTGCCAATTTATCGATATAAATCTTAGGTGGTTTTGCAGGCTTTTTCGAATCCTCGTGAATGAACATGTGCGAAGTAAAACCTTCAGCAATTAAAGTACCCGTTCCATGACGAGTGATTTTATACTTGATGTAAACCTCTGCCGTATATAGCTTTTCTACCGTAGCCTCTACATCCAGAAGATCATCATAAGCAGCGGGCTGTTTGAACTTTAATCCTGCTTCCCTCAGTGGTAATTGATATCCAACCTTTTCTATTTCGCTATACGGAAGTCCAACGCTGCGTAACAATTCCGTTCTGCCAACTTCAAAATATTCCAAATACTTACCATTATACACGAACTGCATTTTATCAGTATCAGCGTATCTAACTCGTATAGTAGTCGTATGTGTCAACATATTCGGTTACAGGTTTAATGGTTGCAAGTTTATCAGTTAAAAGTTCAAAGTATTGTATTTTGATTTTATTCCGTATAAGCTCCCATCTTACCAAATTTTTCAATTCTATTCTGAAGCATTTTATCCGGCTTAACTTTAACCAAATTTTCGAGTTCCTCTTTTAATACATTCTTCAAAGTTACAGCCATCATTTTATGATCTTTATGTGCGCCACCTAACGGCTCGGGAACAATTCTGTCAATTATCTGCAATTCCAAAAGATCGTCGGCAGTAAGTTTTAACGCTTCAGCTGCCTGCTCTTTATAATCCCAACTTCTCCAAAGTATTGAGGAACAAGACTCCGGACTAATAACGGAATACCAAGTGTTTTCCAACATCAGCACTCTATCGCCAACACCAATACCAAGCGCGCCGCCGCTCGCTCCTTCGCCGATTATAACAACAATGATAGGAACCTTAAGTCTGCTCATTTCGAGTAGATTTCTTGCAATCGCTTCAGCTTGACCGTTTTGTTCAGCTTCCAAACCGGGATACGCTCCGGGAGTGTCAATCAAAGTAATAACCGGTTTGTTAAATTTCTCGGCAAGTTTCATCAAGCGTAAAGCTTTTCTGTAACCTTCGGGATTTGCCATACCGAAATTCCTATAGACATTGCTTTTTGTATCTCTCCCCTTCTGTTGACCTATTATCATTACTTTGTATTCATCTATTTTGGCAAAACCTCCGACAATAGCTTTATCATCTCGATAAGTTCTATCGCCGTGCAGTTCGATAAAATCTTCCGTCATTAAATAGATATAATCCAAAGTATAAGGTCTTTCCGGATGGCGAGCCAACTGAACTCTCTGCCACCTAGTAAGATTTTTGAAAACATTTTTTTTCAATGTAATTACTTTTTCCTCTAATTTTTCTATCTCTTCTTTTATATCAAGATTATCTTCATAATCTTTCATTTCTTCTATTTTTTTCTCAAGCTCAATTATCGGTTTTTCAAAATCCAAAGTGTTGCTATTCATCGGAACTCCTATATTTTAATCCTTCTTAGAAAACATTTTAGCAAATGTTTTACCTAATATTTCCAAATCTAACCAAATATTTTGATTCTTTGCATAATAAATATTTAATTTTTCCAATTCTTTGCTGTCAAGTCTGTTAAAATTTTCGATATACCATAAGCCGGTTAATCCTTGTTTACCGAGATAAAGTCCATTTTCAGAAGGTTGTTCCATAGTTCCTACAAAACTTTTTCTCAGTGTTAATACCGATGGAACTCCCAAAATAAATTTCCCAAAATCCGATTTTATCTTTACAAACAAACTTGCTATCAAATAAAACGGATAAATAAAAATAAGCATAGGGATACTTAATAAAACATCAAAAATGTTTTTGATAATCCTATGCCCGATATTTGCAATATTATAATGGACTTTCAGTAACGGAATATTTTCCAGCATTGTAACAGATGATTTACCAACAAGATAATCCAACTCGGTACCGGCTACAAGAAACTCGACATTAGCTTTGTTACTTAACGAAACAACCGAAAACATTTTTTCGAATGAAATATTTTCCGATGCAAAAATCACTCGGTTGATGTTTTTTTCTTGTATCACTTTACTAATATTTTCCAAGCTGCCAATAATTTCATAATTCCCGATTTTCTTTCCTATGTCTTCCGTTTTTTCACTGATAAACCCGAACACAGAATATAGATCGGCAAAGGTGGATTTTAATTTTTCACCTAATTCGCGGCAGCGTTGTTCGTCGCCAACAATGAGTGTACGAATTCCTCTTACCGAACTTTCATTCCCAACATTAAAGAAAACTTTAACAACAAATCGCCAAATGATAAACGCAACAATTGCAACTGAATAGGTGATTAATAATACTGCTCTACTGTAAGCATATTGTTTAAAGAAAAATGTTACCGATGATGACACAATAAGACCAACAATCAACGCTAGCAATACACGCAATGTCGAAATTGAACTTCGTTTATATCCTCCGATAAATGCAGTGAAAATTGTTTGCATAAATGCCGGAACAATATATATCCACGGTTTAACAGATTCAGGAAAGCCAGACCAATTGCCAGGACGATACAATTGCTCGGCAATGTAAAGAGCCACGGAAAAGACAACAAAATCCACAAGTGCTGAAATGATTGGAAGTCTGTAAAGATTTATAAAAGCTACAAATCTTCTTGCCACAATTGCCGACCGCAAAATCAGTTCAACAAGAAATGAGGAAGAAAAATGTTTTTCAACAAAGAGATGCATCGCTTCGTAAAATATTTTCGTTTCGTCTATACTGCTTCGCTTTGTACTTTCACCCTTATAATGAATTATCTCAGTTACCGGAACATAATAAACTTTGTACCCGCTGGATTTCACTCTGTAGCAAAGGTCAAGGTCTTCTCCGTACATAAAAAATCTCGGATCAAATCCACCGACTTTTTCATAAACCTCCTTCTTGAACATCATA
>Ga0256913_10001009_pt1 | contig 14630 bp, 14 predicted proteins | sample Axial_MatmetaG_FD_185970 | JGI IMG/M metagenome (GOLD analysis project Ga0256913, IMG submission 185970) | Deep-sea worm associated microbial mat communities from Axial Seamount, Juan de Fuca Ridge, Pacific Ocean - Axial_Mat | ecosystem: Environmental > Aquatic > Marine > Oceanic > Microbial...
TTATTACTTATTCGGAGAGTTATGATCGGTTAATCAGAGAGATTGGGTTGGAAAATATTATCATTGAAACGGATGCTCCTTATTTAACACCGGCGCCGTTGGGAAGATATAGTCGCAATGAACCATTGAATGTAAAATTGGTAGCACAAAAAATAGCGGATGTTTTGGGAGTTAAAGTGTCAGAGGTTGAGAAAGGAACAACCGAAAATGCCAAAAAATTGTTTAAACTTTAACATTGAAGTAACACCGAGGTTGAACCTCGGTGTTGTTGACAATGTGTATTTTGTGCGGTAGCATAACATCGAGGTTCAACCTCGGTGTTGTAATTTATTAAATAGTTAAGTTATTATGTCAAAAAAAGAATTGTATACAGGAGAATTGTATCATGTTTATAATAGAGGGGTGGATAAGAGGACTGTTTTTGAAGATAAGCAAGACTTCTATCAATTTTTAGAAATGATGGATTATTTTAATCAAGATAGATCTTTAGGTGGATTAAAGATTTATAAATATCCTGTCAATTTAAAACATCGAGGTTCAACCTCGGTGTTGGTTGAGGTGGTGGCATTTTGTTTATTGCCTAATCACTATCATTTAATTTTAAGACAGGTGTGTGATGGAGGTATTTCTAAGTTTATGCAGAAGTTGGGCACCGGATATACAATGTATTTTAATAAAAAAAATGAACGAAACGGAGCATTATTCCAGGGAAGGTTTAAGGCGAAGATGATTGAAGTGCAAGAGCATTTAGAATATTTATCTGTTTATGTTAATTTGAATTTTAAAATTCATAAAGTTGATAAAAATTTGAGTGCTAGACGCAAGAAAAAATATGATGGGACTGCTTATAGAAGTAGTTTTAATGAATATATTTATGATGATATAAAGAATAGAAGGTGTGTTAGTGGGGTCGTGTTGCAGTCTTTTAGAAGTAAACAAGATTATTTTAAATATGCAAATAGGCAGGTTATGGCAATGATTGATAAAAAGGATAATGAATTTAATACAAAACACCGAGGTTGAACCTCGATGTTGTTGGTAAGTGTATGAAAATTATAAAAATTGATTTGGAAAATTTTTCTCGGGAAGAAGTGGGAATGGTGGCGGAGGAAATTTTACAGGGTAAGGTAGTGGTTTTACCGACAGATACGGTTTATGGCCTAAGTGCGATTGTTACAAGCAAAAAGGCCATTAAAAAAATTTACAGAATTAAAAAGAGAACTTCAGGTCAGCGATTCGGCGATAGACGGGAAAAAAAATTAAAGGAGGGTCAAAAGTATTTAATACTTTTGGTGAAAAGTTTTTGTATGGTGCGACGGTACTGTTTTTTATCTAAAAAACAGTATGATTATTTAAAAGAGTGGTGGCTGGATGGGAAGAGGGCGTTGACGGTTGTTTTGCGCGGACGAAGGAATTATTTTTTGGAAAAGGAAATTGATTTGCCGGAGTTGCTTAGTGAAGATGGTGGGGTGGCGGTGCGACGACCGAATAATAAATTTTTATTGGAATTGATTAAAATGGTTGATGAGCCGATTGTTTCTACCAGTTTAAATATTACCGGGCAACCGGAGCTGAAAGATGTTTCTTTGGTGGGAGAATATTTTCAAAATGTTAAACCGGAGGTGGTGGTGGATGCCGGGTTATTGCCAAAACAAAAAACCTCTCGGGTGGAGGACTTGATGGACATGAAAAATATTAAAGTTTATAGGGAATAATAATAGAATATAAAAATTAACATCGAAGTTCAACCTCGGTGTTAATTATTTCTTGATTTAATATTCTGTTTGCATAAATTTATTATTTCAAGTATGCGTTTCTTTTTGGTTTCTTTGCGTTTAGCCGAGTATATCCAATGTAGGTAGCCTTTTTTGTAAGTTTTACTAAAAGTTTGAAAGTTTTTGAAGGCAAGTTTGTTTTTGGCAAATTCTTTTTTTAAATCGTCGGAAATGATTAAATTTTCGGTGTCATCTCTGCTTGACCAAGAGCCATCTTTTCTAGCAAGCTTTATTTTTTGTAATCCGGATTTGTGCATTAAGCCATTTGTAATAAGTTTTTTGATGTGATTTTTATTTACCCTGCTCCAGCCACTTTTTGTCTTTCGAGGTGTGAAAAGTTGCTTTCTTTTCTCGTTATTTATCTTTTTCACAACAGAATCTATCCACCCAAAACAAAGAGCTTCTTGTACTGCTTCTTCCCAGCGCATACTTTCTTTTCTGCTGTCTATTTTGTATAAAATAATATATACGCCTTTTGATGAGGCGTGATTTAACAAAAACCATTCGCGCCATTCAATCCTATTCTTAAAATATAGTTCTTTTCTTTTTCGCATGGGTTTGGTGGAGGATTTGAGGGAAGCGGGAGGAATAAAGGTTCTGAGAAGGTAAGTTATTTATTAAAGAAGCATTCTTTTGGAAATTACAATTCCCCATTCCATTCTTTGTAAAATTCATCAAGAAATTGTTTCATAAATTTATGTCTATGCTCAGCTATGGATTTTCCCGTTTTAGTATTCATCCTATCTTTGAGCAACAAAAGTTTTTCGTAAAAATGATTAAGTGTCGGGGCGGTGCTGTTTTTGTATTCTTCTTTGGTCATATTTAAAGTCGGTTTAATTGCAGGGTCGTAAATTTTTTCTTTTTTATATCCTCCGTAATTAAATGCTCTGGCGATACCTATTGCTCCCAGAGCATCTAATCTATCAGCGTCTTGAATAACATCAAGTTCCGGAGATTTAAACTTCTGAAATTCTTTTGTGTTTCTAAAAGAAATATTTAAGACAATGCTTTCAATATGTTTTATTATGTCTTTTTCAATGTTTAATGAATTTAAAAAATCTCTTGCTTGGCGAGGCCCTATTGTTTCATCACCATTGTGAAATTTAGAATCGGCTATGTCATGAAGTAATGCTCCAAGCTCAACAATAAACATATCAACATTTTCGGTTTGGGCGATGTGTTTTGACAATTTCCAAACACGGTAAATATGCCACCAGTCGTGACCACCTTCAGCATCAGACAAGGATTCTTTTACAAAAGAGATGGTCTTTTGAATGATAATTTTTCGGTTCATATTTTTACAGATTGAAAGTTAATGGTAAGTAAAGGGTGTTGATTGGGTGTAATTCGTTTTCATTTAAAATTTATTTTAAGATAAAAGAGGTGTATTGATGAAGTGTAAGTGGTTTAATGTTATCTAACAGGAGCTTTAGTTTTAGTATTGGCTTTATCTTACTATAAAGTAGGTAGCTTGTAAATTGTTTTAGACAGTTTTGGGCATTGAATTAAAATGTCTTGAAAGTAAGTATGTTGTGATATAAAATTAAAAATGGGATTTTGTTTAATTTTTTAATTGCAAAAATATGTCGGCAACAAAAGTAAAAATGGTGGATTCAGTGTCAATGTTGTTTGTATTGTTTTTTATGGCTGCTTGGATAACTTTTTCTCCGGCGATATCTTTTGGGGCATTGATATTTGGCGTTTGGCAGTATTTTTTAATTACTAAAAAAGAAAAAATTTCTTTTTTGGGTTATGTTTACAGGCATCCTATTTTCTTTTTGATAGGAATAGTTGTGCTGGAACTTTTTGTGGCTAAGATTAGTAATAACGAAGCATTAAATTTTTATATTTTTTGGTTTTATGCGATAGTGTCTATTGGAAATTATTTATTAACCAAAAAAAGGGAGGGAGTATTTTCTCGTGGTGTTGTTTTTGGAAAAATATTAACAATTGTTATTAGTTGCTATTTGTGGTATATGATGGTTTCTCAAATATATTTTGCTGATCCGGGAAATCATTTTGTGGGAATGTTTTTTGTTGTATTTGTGTTTTTCGTTTTTGTTCCATATATTATAGGGATTGTGATGATTAATTTAAAAAAATATGAAAAAAAATACGAGTTACTTATAATAATAAGTTTATTGGCAATTGGTTTGTATGTGATTAAGGGATTTATTTACCCTGCAGAAGGAGCTTTTATTATTTTTGTCATACCTTACAGTGCGTATGTTTTATTTTTTTCCAATAGAAAAAATATAAAATTGATTGCAGCGGTTGTTTTCTTTGGGTATTTAATCAGTTTGCCTTATTTTATAATGGAAGGTACTGATTTGGGTAAAAAAATTAAAGACCCTTGTTTTGAAAGGATAAGTGGTAAAGGAAGGGGTTTATTTGTAAAAAATGGTAGGGTGTGTGGTTTTGTGCGGAATGATCGTGAACGGTATGCGGTTACCATGAATAATTTAGACGTAAACAGTTTTCGTGAAATTGGAGGGGGTTATTTCAAGGATGCTAAGGGGGTGTATTATGGAGTGAAATTAATTTCTACGCGATCGAAAGCCTTTATTTCCTTAGGGAGAAAATATTATACTGATGGAGAGAAAGTGTTTTTTAGAGGAAAATCGTTGGATGTTGACATGGCATCGTTTCGAGTAAATGTGGAAAAAACAAAAGATGGGGATGCTTATGATAGAAATGGTATTTATAAACATGGGAAGATTGTTGAAAAAAAATATTAAGCAAAAATATCATACTTGAAAATAGTTGTATTGTAGCGTAAAATTAAAAATGTAAGTTTATTTAACCTTAAAATATAAAAATGACAAAAATTGATTACAATAAAATAACAATAATTGATCGATTTATTGCTAAAACTTTTTTAAAGTTTATTCCATCTTCGGTTACGCCAAATCAGATAACTGTTTGGCGTTTTGTGTTAACCCCAATAGTGGGCTGGTTATTTTATAAAGAAGTTTATGGTTTGGGTTTAATATTATTTTTATTAACGATGTTAACGGATGCTTTGGATGGAGCTCTGGCTAGAACTACTGATCAAATTACGGAAGTGGGAAAAATTATTGATCCCTTAGCGGATAAATTGGCAGTGGCGACTGTGGCGGTGTTATTGATTTTTAAGTTTTTAAATCCAATGGTTGGTTGGTTGGTTATTGGTTTGGATGCTTTAATTATGATAGTAGGTGGATGTCGAAAATATATTATAAATAAAGAAATTCATGCAGAAATTTTTGGAAAATTGAAATTTATTTTTCAGGTTTTTGGAATTTTTGTTTTAATGTTGTATATTTTATTTGGGCAGGGGTGGTTATTGTCATTAGCCACTTATGTCTTATATTTGGCAATTGGTTTAGCGGTGGTGAGTTTATTTAGACCTAATTCTATTTAAAAATTATTTTTAAAAATAATAAGCAGAATAGTAAAATATTTATATGTCTATAAATTATGCTGAAAAATTTGGTTTTTCGCAAAAAATAGTTAAGGGTTGGCAGGATGAGGAGATTTTTCTAAAAGGGGAAAATAACACTCTTATTATTTTGGTTCCTGGTTGGTCAGCTATTCCTAGGCAATTTTCGGTATTGGCAAAAAAATTAAATAAGAAAGGTTTTTGGGTTGATGTTATAAAAATATCTGGGCATGCTACTAAACCAGAAGATTTGTATGATATTAATCGTGAAGATTGGGTTAATGATGTTATTATTTCCGTTAAGAAGGCGCGAAAAATGGAAAAAATTAAAAAAATTATTTTGGTTGGAGTTTCCATGGGAGGAAATTTGTGTTTATTGGCAAGCTTAAGAATAAAAGTTGAAGGAATTGTACTAATTGGAGTACCAGTTCATTTAAAAGGGCATTTTCAGGCTAAGATGGTTTCGATTTTTTTACCTTTTTTTAAAAAATATATGAAAAAAACTTATCCTAATAATATTGTGTATTATCCTGAGGATAGTTATCAATATTTTCCAACTAAGAATATTAGAGAAGTTTTGTTAACCATACGGAATTCGGTATTTTTATTAAAAAAAGTAGTAGCGCCAATTTTGATTTTACAAACCAGGGAAGATTTTTTTGTAACTAAATATTCCCCATGGATTATTTACAAGAATGTTTCTTCTAAGATAAAAAGAATGCAGTGGATAGCTACAAAAAAAGAAAGTCATGTTCCCAGAGGTGGCGAAGAACTTGGTGAAGTGGTGGGAACTATAGAAAAATTTTTGCGGAAAATATAGAAGGGAAATGGAAAATAAAATGTAGAGAAAGAGGTTGATGCGTTTACAAGAGGGGTTATCAGGAAGGTAGTGGTGAGATGAAAAATTTTTAATTTCTAATAAATTTGTCGTCAAATAAGCTTTTAGTCAAATTTGCCAATTTTCACTTGTATTTTTGATGTAGAATGCAATTATTAAAAAATTATTACCAATACTAGGGCATTTCTAAAAATTTTTAACATCGTTGTAACAAAAATTCTTCAAGTTTCCTTTAAAATCTTATTTAGGGGCAAGCTTATTGTTATTGGCGGTAGGGATTTTACAGTTGTATTTTTGACTGGCTTGTTTTAAATGTGATTTGATTTGGTTACTTACTTGGTGGTTATTCGTTATGAAGAAGGGTGTCCATTTTTTTTAATTCAGCCTGTAGAGCAGGGAGTTTTTTTAATTTTGGATCAAAATTAATAATTCTTTGAGCTTCTATTTTAGCCTGTTGAATTGTCTTGACATCAGAAAGGGATTCCATGGCAATGTCTGGAATTCCAGATTGGGCGGTGCCCATAAATTGTCCTGGTCCGCGTAGTTTTAGATCAGCTTCGGAAATTTTAAAACCATCATTGGTTTTTTCTAAAACCTTTAAACGAGCAGTGGTATCGGCAACATTATTTGAGGTAAAGAGAAAGCAGTAGGATTGGTGTTTTCCTCGACCAACTCGTCCTCTGAATTGATGAAGTTGGGCTAGACCAAATCGTTCTGCTCCTTCGATAATCATAATACTGGCATTGGGAATATCAACGCCAACTTCTACAACGGAGGTGGAAATTAAAATATCTAATTTTTTATTTTTAAATTTTCTCATTATTTCATTTTTTTCTGTTGGTTTCATTTTTCCATGAAGAAGTCCTAATTTAAATTTTGGAAAAATTTCTGTTTGTAATCGTTTGTGTTCTTGGGTAGCGGCCTTGACTTCGGATATTTTAGAAGTTTCTTCGACGAGAGGAAAGATAATAAAAACTTGTTGACCGGCTTGAACTGATTGACGGATAAATTGATAAATTTGATTATAACCTTTAGAGTTGATTACTTTAGTAATAATTTTTTTGCGTCCAGCGGGAAATTCATCGATAATTGATAAATCTAAATTGCCAAAGGCGGCCAAGGAAAGTGTTCGGGGAATGGGGGTGGCGGTCATGCTTAATAAATGTGGAGTGTCTGTGTCTTTTTTATCATTAATGGTGCTTTGCTGAAGAAATGCTCGCTGACGAACACCAAAACGATGTTGTTCATCAATAATTATTAAGCCAAGATTTTTAAAATTGACACCTTTTTGAATGATGGCATGAGTACCAATGAGTAAATCAATCTCTCCTTGTTTTAATTTCTCTAATAATTTTGGTTTACTTATTTTTTTGGTTGGTTTATTGGCGGGAGCATATTGTACTTCAGATCTAGTTAAAATGGCAATGGTAAAATCTAACTTTTTAAAAAAATTACGAAGCCCTTTATAGTGTTGAACGCTCAATACTTCGGTGGGAGCAAGAAATGCTACTTGATAGAGTTGATTGATTACTGATAGAATAGCAATGGCGGAAACTACTGTTTTTCCAGTTCCGACATCTCCTTCCAGAAGTCGATTCATAGGTTGATTTTTTTCTAGGTCTTTAATAATTTGCCAGGTGCATTTTTTTTGAGCATTGGTTAAGGTAAAAGGTAGGGATTTTACAAATATTTTGATATATTCTTCATTAAAGGGTATTTGAGGGGCGGTTCTTTTTTGCCAATCTTTTTTAATAAGCAGAGATTTTAATTGGATAAGAAATATTTTTTCAAAAGCAAAGCGTTTTCTGGCGATTTCCACTTCTTCTGAAGAACGGGGAAAGTGAATTTGTTGCATGGCTGTTGGTAAGTCAAGAAGTTTTTGAGATTTTAAAATATCTAGAGGGATAAAATCTTTGATCTCTACTTTGGGTAAAAGATCTTTCATAATACGACGAAACCAAAAACTTTTTAAGCCAGCCGTTTCATGATAAACGGGAGCCATAATGCCAGTATTGTAACTGTCATCATCATCAAGCTGAATAATACTTTCAGATTGTTCTCTTTGAAGAGCGCTGATGGGGATAAATTCAAAATTAGGATGGGAAAAGTAAGCTTCTTGTTGTTTATTGAGACTTATTTTTCCGCTTATTCTAAGTGCTTTACCTTCTCGTAAATATCTCAGAGGGGCTGGAGTATTAAACCAGGTAACTTTGATGTTGCCGGTATCATCTTCAATATAGGCTTCGGTAATAGTCATTCGGCGATAACGAGCTTGAGTTGTTTTGAGATTAGTTGCTCGTCCTTGGATAGTTACGGTTTCTCCAATTTTGATTTCATCTATTTTTTTATATTCGGAAAAATCATCATAGCGAAATGGTAGGTGATATAAGAAATCACCAACAGTGGTAATGCCGAGATTTTCTAATTTAGTTTGATATTTTTTACCGACACCAGGAACGGTTAATATTGAATCGGTGGTTTGAAACATAGAAAATTTAAGTTTAAGAGAATTTAGTTTTTGTTAAAAAGTTTTACATACTTGTTTATTATAAGAGTGTTTATTTTTTGCAAGTTATTTTTTAGTTGGAAAATTATTGTTGCGGAGATACAGGCTATTATTAATGAACCTAGAATATCCATTGGAAAATGAAGTCCAGCAAAGACTCTGGCAAAACCGCTAAGTATTCCTAGTATCATTAAATAAAGCCCAATTTTTTTTGTGGAGGAAAAATAAACAAAAACAAAAGCAATGGCTAACATAAAGGTGGTGTGATCGGAGGGGAATGATGATTCGGCAGTGTGTTTAATTAAAGAGGTGCCTAGATTTTCCATAAAAGGTCGGGGGTGAAAATAAAGGGAGGAAATAATTCTATTGGTGATTATTCCTAAAATAGCTGAATAACCGGCAAAAAGAGTGATATTCTTAAAGGATTTTTTGTGTCCGGAGTTGTTTTTGGTGGGCTTAAGCCAAAAATAAAATAAGATTAAAATAAAAAAATAGGGAGTGTATTCTGCGAGAGCGATATTAAATTTATCTAAAAAAGGATTAATTCCGGCAAATTGATTAATAAGAGTAAAAAATTTTTCATTCATCTTTGTATTTGAAATATAATTTAAGATTTTGTGCACTTGGTAGGAGTTGCCCGGCATTTGCCGGGGTAAACAACCTACTATTCTTTGTGCACTTGGTAGGAGTTGCCCGGCATTCGCCGGAGTAAACAACCCACTATTCTTTGTGCACTTGGTAGGAGTTGCCCGGCATTCGCCGGAGTAAACAACCCACTATTCTTTGTGCACTTGGTAGGAGTTGAACCTACGACCTTTCGGACCGCAACCGAACGCTCTATCCACTGAGCTACAAGTGCTAGTTTAGAATTTGGAGTTTATAATTTAGAATTTTTTAAAAAGTAGTTGGTCGTTTGACAATAAGTATAAAGTTTTTTTGGTTAATAACTATCTACTTGTTGAGATAATTAACCTATTATTTAATTTACAATATGGAAGGTAAATTGTCCAGTATTATTTGGATATTATTGTGAAATTGTTTTATAATATTACTCCACAAGTGAGACTTGTGGAGTTTGGTTTGATGGAGTTGGTGACTTGAGAAGTGTTGGAAAATGGTTTTTTAAATAATATTTTCCAGAAAATCAAGAATAGATTCCTGATGTTGTTCTTCAGGTAGATATTTTTTAAGAATTTTGCGTATTTTGTTAGGGTTTGTTTTATTTCCTAGAGGAATGTAGGCATAGGGAAGAAAGCGATGAGTGGTTTTGATTGATATTTCTTTACGACCAACAGGTCCTGGCTCGTAAAAAATCCAAAAACTTTCTATAGTAATAAATTCATAGAAATGATCGTGAGCAATAATTCCTGTTTTGCAAATAGTAAAGTGATAAGTTTCTGGATCTTTTTTTTCAAAAAGGTATATAATAACACCACTGATGATAATGATAATACTAAGTAAAAAATTATCTGCCAATAGGCTATAGGTTAAAAAAAATATTAAAATAATAAAGATAGAAATTGACCACCAGGGATGTCTTTCAAAATTTTCAAATTTTTGAGCCTGCCAAGTTAGGATATTGGAAGGAGTTTTTTTTATTTTTGACACTTGTTTTTGTTTAATAAAACATTGAAAGTTGTTTCTTGGTATGTTAAAATTTGATTTCATACTTAGTCTAACACTTTTGTGTTCAGTTGACAAATGTTGTTAGTGTGATATAATAATAAAGTTAAAAGTAGGTCTGTAAGAAGTACGCAGTCGAGTTTCGTCTGACATGATTCTACTTTAACATAATTAAGTAAAGTATTTCCAACAGATGAAAACAGGAAAAATTTCTCGTCTTACAGACAGAGGATTTGGTTTTATATCTCAAGAAGGTGAAGAGAAAGATTTATTCTTTCATGCCACTGAATTGGTAGATGTAGAATACAATGATCTTCAAGAAGGTGACGAAGTTACATTTGAAGTTGCTGAGGGTCCTAAGGGACTTAATGCGGTGAATGTACAACGAGCATAATCTTTTTTAGATAGTGTATAATAAACCCGGAAAAGTGTGTAACACTTTATCCGGGTTTATGTTTTTGATGACTTATTTGTTTTGTGATAATAAGGATTGTTTGTTGTCTGGTAACTGATAATAAACTTGTAATTGTTATTTGTGTTCTGGTTTGACTAGCATTCTTTGGAAAATTTGACATTTAAGGCGATTTTGGTATAATGTCGGTAATCGAGAGTATTAATAAATATTCTAGATGGACATTAACAATTAAATATTGTCATTGCGATTATTTTATCGTAAATGATAATAATTTCTAGAAAGTGAGGTGAAAAATATGGAAGAAAATTCAGAAATCCAAGAGGATTTAGGTAATGGAGGGAAATTTAAAAATTGGTTACAAGATAATATTCGTATTATTTTATCTGTTTTAATAGTGGCAACAATTGCTGCTGGGATATATTCTTATTCTAAGAGAACAGTGGTTCCAGTTGATCAAGCTGGTAATGATGCGGAAATAAATTTAGCTGAAACCAATAAAAATGATGATGGTAACAAAGATAATAATGCAGTAGTTGTTGTGGGGGAGGATAAAAATGAAAATAAGACTGAAAAGATTGACAATAATTCCAAGGAGTTATCTGTTAAAGAGGAAGAGCAGTCTACTGATGTAAATAAAGATAAAAAAGAAGAAGAGGTTGTTGCTCCAAAAGAAGAGAAAGTGGAAGCACCAAAAGAAGAAGAAAAACAGGTTGTTGAAAAAAAGAAAGAAGAAAAACAATCAGTTGCTTCTGGGGAGGAAACCGAAACTTCTTTTGTAGAAGTGGCAAATAGTGGTGACGGCTTAACAACGCTAGCACGACAAGCCACAAAACAATATCTTGAAAAAAATCCAGTTGATGGATTGACAAAGGAACATAAAATTTACATAGAAGATTATCTTAGAAGACATATTAATCACTCTACTATTGTTCGTTCAGGAGAGCAGGTTAGTTTTTCAAAAGATTTAATAAAAGATGCTATTGGAGCGTCCAAGAATCTTAATGAACAACAATTAAAAAATCTGCAGAAATATTCTGCAAGAGTTAGTGGTCTATAGTATTTTTAAATTAAAAATAAAATATCTATATAAAAATAAAGAAATTAGTAATAATTTCGAAGTAGTTAAAATTAATGTCTAGATCTTTATGAGCAAAGCCCCGGCAACGACCGGGGTTTTGTTGTGGGTAAATTGTCTGAGGAGTTGAATATTTAAGTTGTGTTTGGGGAATGGAGGTAGTCTCATTTGAGTTGACATGGCGTGAATTAAAATAGTATACTAGAACTATAAGTGATTGTTTGGATATTTGATACTGGTTAGAGTTGGTTTTTTGATGATTAATAAGATTGTTCTTAAATAAGTTTTTAAGCACTAGCCTACTCGGTTAATAAGAATTTACCAATTTTTGTTTGCATTTCTAGTGTAGAATGTAATAAACTTGTCTCTAAATAAGCTTTCAGTTAAATTTGCCAATTTTCATTACAGTTTGTTAAAAAATTATTACCAACACTAAGGCATTTCTAATAATTTTTTAATGTCGCTGTGATAAAAATTCTTCAAATTTTCTTTCCAGTTAAATGCCGACTAATCATTCCTTGTTGATTCTGATAAATACTCACGAAACTTTTGTTTGTAAGAGTTGGTTGACTAACCTGGTGTTGGAAAATTTTATTTGGGGACAAGTTTAATAAAAAAAATATATGATTAAAGAAGATTTAAAAAAAAGTATTAAGGGCGTTTTCAATGATTTGGAGGTAACTGATGATCTGGATATTGAATTGATCGCACCTCCTAAGGTGGAAATGGGCGATTTTGCCTTTGGTTGTTTTGAGTTGGCAAAAATATTAAAAAAGGCGCCAATAAAAATTGCTGAAGAGATAGCGGAAAAAATAAAAAATAAAAAAAATAATACAGCGATAGAAACTGTACAAGCCGATGGGCCTTATGTAAATTTTAAAATTAAAAATAAAATTTTGTTTGGGGAAATTTATGATAAAATAATTTTAAATAAAAATATTAAGAAAGTTAAGGAAGGTGATGGTAAAAAAATAATGGTGGAATATTTATCGCCAAATACAAATAAGCCATTGCATTTGGGTCATTTGAGAAATGGATCCTTAGGAATGGCAGTATCTAATCTATTAAAGGAAAATAATAATCAAGTAGTGAGAGCTAATTTAATAAATGACAGAGGGATACATATTTGTAAAAGTATGCTAGCTTGGAAATTATTTGGTAATGGCGAAACACCTGAATCTACCGGAATGAAAGGGGATCATTTTGTGGGGAAGTATTATGTAAAATATTCCAAGGAAGTTGAAAAAAATCCAGAATTAGAAAATCAAGCTAAGAAAATGTTGCAAAAATGGGAAGAAGGAGAGGAAGAAGTTTTAGCTCTTTGGGAAAAAATGAACAAATGGGTTTTGGCTGGATTTGAAAAAAGTTTTCAAGAGTTGGGGTTTGAATTTGATGTTATTTATAAGGAGTCTGAGACTTATAAGTTTGGCAAAGATTTAATAAAAGACGGTTTGGTAGAGGGTATTTTTCAAAAAGAGAATAATGGGGCGGTAACTTTTGTCTTGTCTGATGAATTTGGTCTAGACAAAGAGGGAAATAATAAAAAAATTACGGTCTTAAGAGAAGATGGTACCAGCGTTTACATTACTCAGGATTTAGGGACGGCTGTTTATAAAACCAAACAGTATGATTTGGATCAATCTGTTTATGTGGTTGGATCGGAGCAAGATTATTACTTTAAGTCTTTGTTTGAGATTTTAAAAGCCTTGGGTTACTCTTGGGCTAAGAATAATTTGCATCTTTCTTATGGAATGGTTTATTTGCCTGATGGCAGAATGAAATCTAGGGAAGGAAAGGTTGTGGATGCTGATGATTTAGTTGTGAAGATAAAGAAATTAGCTGAGAAGGGTATAATTGAACGACGAGGAGGAGAGATAATTAAGGAGGATGAACTGGACAGTAGAGCTAAAAAAATTGCTCTGGGAGCGATCAAGTTTTATTTATTAAAAGTAAATCCAACTCAAATAATTCACTTTAACCCAGAAGAATCTTTATCGTTCGAAGGGTTTACCGGTCCTTATTGTCAATATGCTTATGCTCGAGGGACAAAACTTTTACGAGATGCAAAAATTTCTAAGGAAAATAAAATAGAAGCTGTTTTTTCCAAGCTTGGTTCTGTGGGTGAATTGCGACTTGTGCAGAAAATTTTAGAAAGTGAAGATAAAATAACGAAGGCAGGTGAAAATTTTAATCCATCTTTAGTGGCAGTGCATATTTTTGAATTGGCTAAAGCGTTTAATCAATTTTATCATGACGAGGCTATTTTAAAAGCAGAGAAAAGTATAAAGATGGCTCGTTTGGCTTTGGTGCAGATGTTTTTGCAAACTATTAAAAAAGAATTAAATTTGTTGGGAATTGAGGTTTTAGAAGAGATGTAAAAATCTATAAGGGAAATGAAAACAGTCTTACAAGAAAGTCATAACTAATAAGAGAAGATTGTTTTTTTAGAGTAATTTAAATTATATTTTTAAAATAATGACTGATAAAATCAAACCATGGAAAATGATTTCCGAAAGGACAATATTTGAAAAGTTTGGCCGTGGTATTAAAAAAACTGTTTTTCAACAAGCTGACGGCGAACAGATTAATGTTTATCTTAAAAAAGAAAGAGATGTGGTGTCTGTCTTGCCAATAACTGATAAAAAAGAGATTATTATGGTAAAACAGTTTAGACCGGGGCCAAGAATGATTACTTTGGATTTACCCGGTGGAATCATTGATAGCGAAAAGGTGAATTTGGAAAAAGCTACTGCGACTATAAAAAAAGAGCTTTTAGAGGAAACCGGTTATAAAGGTGAATTGAAATTTGTAACTACTGTGATTGAGGACGGGTATTCTTCTAGATTTAAATATACTTTTGTGGCAACTAATTGCAAAAAGATTAAAGAAGTTTCTAATGATTTAAGGGATAACGATGATGATGGAGAGATGGGATTTAAAGAAGAAAAAGAAGTAGTGTTAGTTTCTTTGAAAGAGT
>Ga0256913_10001010_pt1 | contig 14629 bp, 13 predicted proteins | sample Axial_MatmetaG_FD_185970 | JGI IMG/M metagenome (GOLD analysis project Ga0256913, IMG submission 185970) | Deep-sea worm associated microbial mat communities from Axial Seamount, Juan de Fuca Ridge, Pacific Ocean - Axial_Mat | ecosystem: Environmental > Aquatic > Marine > Oceanic > Microbial...
AAAATGAAAGCAATTCACAACCGGAGCTTACTAATTACTCGTTAAAGGAGCACTGTGTTCAATACTTCAAAGATACAAAATGAAAGCAATTCACAACTACACTTTATTATAGGTTTTAAAAATTATTACTGTGTTCAATACTTCAAAGATACAAAATGAAAGCAATTCACAACCCAGTTGTGGCGGTTACATTTTTTATATCTACTGTGTTCAATACTTCAAAGATACAAAATGAAAGCAATTCACAACAAACAATTAATTCGCTTAAACCAAAAGATTACTGTGTTCAATACTTCAAAGATACAAAATGAAAGCAATTCACAACAAGAAGCAGAAAAGTATGTTAAGAAATATAACTGTGTTCAATACTTCAAAGATACAAAATGAAAGCAATTCACAACCTGTACAACCAAATAATACTTATTATTGGGACTGTGTTCAATACTTCAAAGATACAAAATGAAAGCAATTCACAACGGATTATCATACTACAATCTTGGTCAAGCAACTGTGTTCAATACTTCAAAGATACAAAATGAAAGCAATTCACAAATCTGTTTTGAAAAAGGTTTTAAAGACTTACTGTGTTCAATACTTCACAAAGGACTATTATGCTTACTCCTTCCCAACAAAAACAAAAGAAATAATATTAGCTCCCATTTTTAGTGCTGCAATATGTTTTTCTTGCGAGTCGTTATGAACCTCCGGGTCTTCCCAACCATCGCCTAAATCGCATTCGTAGTCGTAGAAAACAAGCAAGCGTCCTTTGTATATTATACCAAAAGCTTGTGCCGGTTTTCCATCGTGTTTATGTATTTTAGGCAAACCGTTTGCAAATTCATATTTCTGATGATAGATTGGGTGACTGAAAGGCAATTCAATAAAATCTAACTCGGGAAAAACTTTTTTCATTTCTCGGCGGATATATTCATCAAGTCCGTAATTATCGGAAATGTGTAAAAAGCCACCTGCAATTAAGTATGCCCTTAGGTTTTCTACTTCTTGTGGCGAAAGCTCTATATTTCCGTGACCTGTTAAATGTACAAATGGAAAATTAAAGATTTCGGGACTACCAATTTCAACTGTAATTGGTTCGGGATTAATGTTTGTAGCAATATTCTTATTACAAAAATCGATTAAGTTTGGTAACGATGTTGGGTTTGCATACCAATCGCCTCCACCTTTATATTTTACAAGTGCAATTTTCACACTTGTGTTTTGAGCAACAAGATTTAGTGCTATCAATAATAAAAATATGTTTATTATTTTTTTCATTCGTTTATAAAATTAATTATTTCTGCTGTTACAATTCCTGCTGTTTCGGTTCTTAATCGCGATTTAGAAATTGTAATTTCTTCAAACCCGTTTTCTATTGCTTGCTTTACCTCTTCTGTTGTAAAATCCCCTTCGGGACCTATTAATATTAAAACATTTTCACCTTTTTTATACAATTCTTTTAAATGATGTATTTCTTTTACAGCAGTGTTGCAATGTGCAATATATTTTTTACCGTCAAAATCTTTTTCTATTAAATCTTTAAATTTAATTAGGTCTGTAAACTCAGGCATATAAGCTTTTAAAGATTGTTTTACTGCCGAAATTATTTTCTTTTTAAATCTATCCGATTTAATATTTCTCCTTTCGGATTGAAAACTAATTATTGGAATTATTTTGTCGATGCCTATTTCGGTTGCTTTTTCGCAAAACCATTCAAATCTATCGTTGTTTTTTGTTGGTGCAATTGCTATTGATAATTTAAAATCTCGTTTATTGTAATTTTTTTCTACAGTTTCGACTATAATTTGGCATTTTTTAGGATTTTCGCTAATAATTTTTGCAGTATAGAAATTTCCTTTGCCATCAATAATATTTATAAGCTCTCCTGATTTTAGACGCAGTACTCTAATTATATGTTTAGATTCTGTTTCAGAAAATGTATAATTATTGTTCGATATATCCGGTGCATAAAAAATATTCATAGTACAAAAGTACATTATTTTTTTATTCTCTTTTTAGCTTTCTGTTTTTTTAATACATCTTTTGCATTTATAGGGCTAACAACATTCTTACCTGTTTTAGCTTCTAATTCTTTGCGAGCAACTTTAGCAACATTACCACCTTGTTTTGCTATTTTTTTACTGTCGTTAAAAGTTTTGGGTTCAAGTGCTTGAGAAATATCTTTTGTAGAAGCTTCGGCAAGCATATTTAGAATTAACTCAGTATTAGTCATATTATCTCTAAGATTCTCTTTTTTTAATCCTTTTAATATTTTATATTCTTTTGTTGTTTTATCAGCCCAAGCTTTTGTAATAATATCAGTTAATGTAGCAAACTGGACACCCTCTTTTAAACCTCGTTTTTTCCATTCATCAGTTAAATCTTTTCTTATTTCAATACTTTTTAGTCGTTGATTAATCCAGTTTTCTGAATAACCTAATTCTAAATATTGTTTAAGAGCTCTGTCAATACTAATTTCAGGGTCTTGTATTTCATCAATTCTTTCTGAGCCAATTTGTGCTAACCAAAGTTTAAAAGGTTCTGCTTTTGGTGATGGAATAGATTGTATCAATCGAAAAACCTGCTCTGTATCAGCTACATCTGTTTTTCTCATTTTACCATCTGCAGCAATTAATTTCAAACGGTTACAATTTGTAACCGTTTCATTACCTTCTTTTATTAACCTATGTTTTAATACCTTCCAATAATTACGTCCACCTTGTATATTATCTTGTTCAGTTAAAATAGTAATGATATCAACAATAGAGAAATACCATTTTTCTTTTTCCTCATCCCACTGAGTACGAATTTGCTTCTGCTCAAATAATTTTATTGAGTTTTCTTTTTTCATACTCCAAATATACAATAATTTGAAGTAATAATCTTATATTATTAATCCAATTTAAACATAGCAAGCAACTTGTCATCAAGTTCTGTTTCTACAACTCCTTGGTCTATTAAAATTTGGAAATAATCTTTTACTTTTTCAACCAATTCGTCACCACTTACATAATCGAAATTTACGTTATTTAAAAACAGTTCAACATTCTCCGGTGGTTGACGCATCATATCAAACGAAAGATTTGCGGCTTCTGTTTTATTTTTGTTAACCCACTCAATTGCTAATTTTAACTCATCTAAGAAAACTTGTGTTTCTTCGGGGTAATTTCTTGTAAATTCGCCTTTAAATACTATGCCGGCATTAGGGAAAGAACCAAAACCATCGTTAATTTCGTTCCATATTTTATTGTATGATATCTGCGATACTTCTTCGCCCATTTTTTCCATTATTTTAAGAGCATAACTTGCTTCCGGCTCACGAAGAATTACCGTATCCGAAGTTCCACGCACAAAGTTCATAAAGATTTCCTCCGGGCGACCAAACGGTTCTCCATAAGTAAAACTAAAATCATCGTAATTTAATCCTTTTGCTTCTATTACATATTTTGTAATTTTTGCAGGTGGTGCTTCAGCAAAAAGTGGTGTTTCAATTGTGTGACCAATTAAATCTTCGAGCTTTTCGGCTTTGTAGCCACGTGCCAAAATACTAAAATTATCCCAAACAAAAAGTGCAGGAACTTTAACATCGTTTTCTTTTAATTTAGACGAAGTTATTACTGCCGAGAAACTAATATCTGCTTTTCCATTTACAATCCAACCAAGATGTTTTTCGGTTTCTTCCCAAACTTTCAGCTCTTTTATATTAACTACTTGTCTTATTTTATCTGATTGTAACAATCTCATTATTACAGGATATGCAACAGGTGTTGCCGATTGTATTACAACATTCGGTTTTTCACTTGCATCTTTCTCTCCTTCTACTTTTTCTACCGGTAATTTATGGAAATAAACCCAAATTTCCATATCGCTAATTATATTTGTATGGCTTTCAAACCCCATTTCTTTAAGCATATTTATTATTGGGAAAGGTTCAAATCTTTGTACAAGTACAAAACCATCATCTTCTTCAGTATCATATGCTTTTTTTATTATTATATCAAAAGGATCGGTTGCCATTGTTCTAACATCTAGAACATCAAAATCATCTTTTCTATCGTACCAATGTATTTTTTGTTCATCTTTAGGATTAAATATCGAAATTCTGTATTCCCTAGCTTCTTCAATATTAAATTTCAACTTCAATCCTTCGGCTGCTTTTAATAAAGAAATTGGCTTTTCTACTGCTATAATAACAATATTTTCCTGTGCTTTCAGCTTAGAAACTTTTTCGGTTATTTCTGCTAAAGTATCATCGTTTAATATATATCTTTCGCTTGTTTCTTCCCAAGTTATTTCTTCGCCCACAAGTTCGTCTTCTTGTGCATTTATTGATATACACTCAGGGGCATTATTTATTAACTCCTCAGACACACCAAGATATTCGTTTATTGTATGAAGTATCTCACAAACCGAAACGCCTGTTAATTTTGCTGCATCTTTAAAAGTTGCAAATCTTGCCAAGGTATTATATAAGGCAGGTTTTTGCAGTTTTTCAAACTTAGGTGATAGTTTTACTAAAAGCTTTTTTAACTCAGGATACTTATCTAAAGTTTCCTTGATATTTGCCTTAGCATAAATTGGTTTAACCTCTTTGCTTTCTGTTTTTGTTTCAATAAAGATTGCATCAACAGGGCAAATATCAATTGCACTATTAGAATCTTTTATTTCTGCATCGGAGTTTGGTTGCTTTTTTAAATAAGCTTTGTTATCATTACCCATCTCAAAGTTATTAGCTGCAACATCAATACATGCTTGGCAACCAATACAATCTTCCGATACTTTATATATTTTCTTTTCCATAATACTATACTGCTTTTTAATATTGATACAAAGTTAAACCCCTTATGTAGATACATCAATACCTATATGTTGGTATTTTTAGTATTTAATTACTTAAATTATTATACAACAAAAAAGACCGAATTAATCGGCCTTTTTAATTTATATACAATTAGAAGTATCAAACTTCTCTGTTGATTTTACTCTTTTTTTTTAGCTTTTCCTTTTCCTTGTTTTTTAGCTTTTTCCTTGCCTTGCTTTTTTCCTTGTTGTTTTCCTTGCTGTTTTCCTTGCTGTTTAGCTTTGTCGTTTCCGTTATGATTTCCTTGATTATTAGAACCATTCTTTTGCTCTTCAAAAACTTCTTCTCCTTTTACCGGCTCACCGGGTTTTTTATTAGAATTAATTTCTTGTTCGGTTCCTTTTTTCTTTCCCGCTTTTTTGCCTTGTGTTTGCGAATAAATATTTCCTGAACTAATTAAAATAATTCCCAATGCAGCAAATAATAAAGTTATTTTTTTCATATTTTTAAATTTTAAAATTTTTACACTACAAACTTACAATTTTCTTACCAAAATTTTAATGATTATGTAAAAAAAAACAATATTTTGATTATTAAGTATTTAACAAATAAAGATTTTTGTATCGATAATTCTATAAATATGAGTTTTTTGCAAAGATAAAAATAGATTTATCCAAACAAAATAAATTTTAGATGTTATAAAAGTTTTACATTGTAAACCACAATATATCAACAATATAAACCAAATTGTTTATAAATTTATTTTTATTCTTAAATCTAATTTATACTTTAGTATTTTTAAAAAATAGATTTATTTAAATTATAATATAAATGAAAAAGATATTAGTTTTTGGAGCAGGGCTTTCAGCTTCAAGTTTAATTAAATACTTGTTAGATAATTCTACAAAGTATGATTGGAAAGTAAAAATTGGTGATATATCTGAAGAAATTGCCAAATCTAAAGTTAATGGACATCAAAATGGCGAAGCTTTTGCTTTTGATGTAAATAATGCAGAACAACTAGACAAATTAGTACAAGAAGCCGATATTGTAGTTTCGATGTTACCTGCATTTATGCATTTTTCTGTAGCCGAAGCTTGTGTAAAACACAGTAAGAATATGGTAACAGCTTCTTATGTTTCTGACGAAATAAAAACACTTGACCAAGAGGCAAAGAAAAAAGGTATTATTCTTCTAAACGAAATTGGTGTTGATCCAGGTATCGACCACATGTCTGCAATGCAAGTTATACATAGAATTAAAGAAGAAGGTGGAAAAATAACAGAGTTTGAATCTAATACAGGTGGATTAGTTGCTCCAAAGTATGACAATAATCCTTGGAATTACAAATTCACATGGAACCCAAGAAATGTTGTATTAGCAGGTCAAGGAACATCACAATTTATCCAAAACGGTAGGTATAAATATATTCCTTACAACAAATTATTCCAACGTACCGAAAGAATAAAAGTTCTCGATTTAGGAGAATTTGAAGTTTATGCAAATCGTGACTCTTTGAAATACAGAGAGATTTATGGTTTAGAAGATATCGAAACAATGTTTAGAGGTACTATCCGAAGAGTAGGATACGCAAGAGCTTGGGACGTTTTTGTACAACTTGGAATGACTGATGACACATATATTTATGAAGATTCTAAAAATCATACATATCGTCAGTTTATTAATAGTTTTACAAAATATTGTATTGAAAAACCTGTTGAACATAAAGTTGCAGAATATTTAAATATCGACCCCGAGTCTTTAATTATGTATATGATACGTTGGACCGGAATTTTTGAAGATGAAGTTATTGGTTTAGAAAAAGCTACTCCTGCACAAATCTTGCAGCATTTGTTAGAGAAGAAACTTAGCATGGACGAAAATGATATTGATATGATTGTTATGCAACATCAATTTGTTTACGAAAAGGCCGGTAAAAAGAAAAAGATTTATTCATCGATGGTTGTTTATGGCGAAGACCAAGTACATACTGCAATGTCGATAACAGTTGGAACTCCTGTTGCTATTGCTGTTAAAATGATTTTAACAGGTGAGATTAAAGCAAAAGGAGTTAAAGTTCCTGTTGAAAAGGATATTTATGAACCAATTATGAATGAATTGAAAGATTATAAAATTGAGTTTATTGAAGAAGAAATAGATTAGAATCATGAAGATGGATTGTAATTACACAAATCACAATCAAGTAATGGTCATTTAGTTTTATATTGTAAGTTTAAAACCTACTTAAGCAATCCTCTGGAAATAACAATTTGTTGAATTTCAGAAGTTCCTTCGTAAATTTGTGTAAGTTTAGCTTCACGCATTAATCTTTCTACGTGATACTCTTTAACATAGCCATATCCACCATGAATTTGAACTGCTTCGGTTGTTACTTTCATTGCAGTTTCGGCAGCTTTGTATTTTGCTAAAGCACTTGCGTGATTAATATCTTTATGCTGATCTTTTAACCAAGCAGCTTTAAAAATCAATAATCTTGCAGATTCAATTTCGGTTTCCATATCGGCAAGTTTAAAAGCTATTGATTGATGATATCCTAAGAATTTACCAAATGCTTTTCTTTCTTTAGAATATTGTATTGAACGCTCAAGTGCACCTTGTGCAATTCCTAATGCTTGCGAAGCAATACCAATTCTACCACCAGCTAAAATTTGCATTGCAAATGAAAAGCCAAAACCATCGTCACCAATACGGTTTTCTTTAGGTACTTTCATATCATTAAACATAATTGAATGTGTATCGGAAGCACGCATTCCCATTTTATGTTCTTTAGGTCCTACTTCGAAACCTTTCCAATCGTTTTCTACAATAAATGCATTAATTCCATGATGCCCTTTTTCGGGATGTGTATGTGCAATTACAATATGATATTTTGCATTTTTACCGTTTGTAATCCAGTTTTTTGTTCCGTTTAAAAGATAGTAATCACCTTTATCAACGGCAGTTGTGCGTTGCTTTGTAGCATCAGAACCAGCTTCCGGCTCCGATAAACAAAATGCTCCAATTACCTCTCCACTTGCAAGTGGTACTAAATATTTTTGTTTTTGTTCTTCTGTTCCAAATTTTTCTAAGCCCCAGCAAACAAGTGAATTGTTAACCGACATCACTACTGCTGCTGCTGCATCAACTTTAGAAATTTCTTCCATAGCTAAAACATAAGAAAGTGTATCCATTCCACCTCCGCCATATTTTGGGTCAACCATCATTCCAAGAAAGCCAAGCTCTCCCATTTTTTTGATTTGCTCTGCAGGAAAAATTCCATTATCATCTCTCTCAATTACACCGGGTAATAATTCTTGATTTGCAAAATCTCTTGCAGCATCTTTTATCATTTGGTGCTCTTCTGTAAATCCAAATTCCATAACGATTTATTTTAATTTTTAATAGTTTTTGTTAAAAAAGTGGCGATTTTTTATACTTTTTCGCTCAAAAGTAGGCAAATATACAATTTTTATTACTTTTATGCTAAATTTAAAAGTAGTTATTTAACATAAAATATGAATATATATAGAGTTATAGCTTTAATGTCAGGAACCTCTTTAGATGGTTTAGATATTGCATTTATTGAATTTAAAATAAATAATAAAACTATAGATTTTGAAATTATTTATGCTGAAACTATTAAATATGAAGCTAATATATTAAGTGAATTTGAAATAATTATAGATACTACAGGAATTGAATTATTAAAATCGCATAATTTTTATGGAACCTATCTTGGAAAAGAAGTGAACAATTTTATTAATGATAATAATATTAAAGATGTTGATTTTATTGTCTCGCATGGGCATACAATTTTTCATCAACCCGAAATAAACTTAACTTTTCAACTTGGAAACCCGGCATATATAGCTGCTGAAACTAAAATTAAAACTATTGGCGATTTTAGAACTCTTGATGTTGCTTTAAATGGGCAAGGTGCACCACTTGTCCCTATTGGCGATAAATTGCTTTTTTCAGATTACGATTTTTGTATTAATCTTGGTGGTTTTGCAAATATTTCTTTCGATAAAAATAATACTCGTTTTGCTTACGATATTTGCCCTGTAAATATTGTGATAAACGAATTTGCCAAAAAGTTTAAAAAAGATTTTGATGAAGATGGCAATCTTGGCAAACAAGGAAAAATAAATACAGAGCTTTTGGCTTGTCTAAACAATCTTGATTATTACAAAAAACCATACCCAAAATCACTTGGGAAAGAATGGGTAGAACAATATTTTAATGATTGTTTACTTCAATCTTCAATTTCTGATTTAGATAAACTGCGAACAATTTACGAGCATATTGCAATACAAATTGTAAATTCAGTTAATTCAGAAAAAGGCAATAATATTCTTTTTACGGGCGGTGGAACTTACAATAAATTTTTATTAAAATTAATTCAAGAAAAAACAGAAAAACAAGTAATTATCCCCGAAGATAAAATTATTGATTTTAAGGAAGCTTTAATTTTTGGATTACTGGGTGTTCTTCGCATAGAAAACAAAATAAACACCCTTGCAAGTGTTACCGGTGCCGATATTGATAGTGTTGGCGGTTGTATTTATTAAATAAAATCAAAAAACCGAACCAAACTCTTATGCGGAACCGAAACACAAATTCTGGAATATGCCGATGCTTTTTCTTTATATTTTCTTGTAAAAAAGCTTAATGAGACTGAGGCAATTCTGTGTTTTAATAATTCTTCTTCCGAAAGATTTACGATTGTAAAAATTCCACGTGGTTCTGTGTCTGTAAAAAAATCTTCGGCAATTAAATTTTTAGTTCTTAAAAATTCGATATTCTTTTTTATGTCTTTTGTTGTAGTATTTTTAAAGTCTTGCGAAGCTTTTTTGCCCTCATCGCTTGTAAATATTTTTTCTACCAGCAACTGAGAAAAACCATTAATTCCGTTTGTAGAATACATTAATCTTATTGCAAGTTCTTGCATTAAATCAGTATTTACGGAATGTACAAAACCAATCCTTTGACCACTCAAACCAATTGATTTAGAAAAACTTTCTACCAAAACAACATTTTTCAAAAGTCCAACTTCTTCATAAAAACTATCATTATTATAAAATACTTTTCGATATGGACTATCAATTATTACAATAGTTCCATTATCATTAAGTTTTTTAATTAGCTTAATTAATTTATCATCGTTATATTTATCGCCAATAGGATTGTTGGGGTCGCAAATTACTACTGCTGAGTTTTTATATGTGTCAATATTTTTTTCGATATCAGATAAACTTTCGTAATAATCGCCTTGCAAATTTCTTGTGGTAATAATATTCATATACGAACCCCAAAAATATACAGGCAAATAAAATTTCTCAACATCAATTGTCTGAAAAACTAAATCTAATCCCGACATTCCTCCGCCGGTAATTATTATATTGTCAATATTAGATTTTCCTGCAAAATAATCTTCGTTTAATGCTTGTTTTAAAACAGGTCTGCCTTTCATTGGCGGATATACCTGAATATCTCGTGAGTTAAAATCAATAAGTTTAACAACTTGAGTTAAATCTATATTACAAACTGCATTAACTCCTTGATTCAAGTATAAATATTCTTTACCGGAATCCTTTTCAAGTTTCCTTACTTTTTCGCCAATAGCTGTAATCTTGGAGTATGTTGCTCCACTTTTATTTATTTTCATTTATATTTTTTTTATTAAGCAAGTCTTGCAATTTCTTAGTCATATCTTTATAATACTCTTGATAAAAATGATTCGCTGCGTCAAGCTTATAATCAACAGTATTTTCAGATTTTTCTTTCAGTTCTTTTTTATGAGCTTTCATTTCTTTCATAATTTCTAAAATATCTTCTTTAGAAAAACTTACAAGCTCTTGCTCAACAATTGCATCTTTAATTTTTTTACCCCCATTACCATATACAATATATTTCTTATACATGTTTTTCGATTGCGGATATATATCTTTTAAATAAATACCTAAATCTGTTAAACTAATTTCCTTAAGATATTTATCTTCAGCATTATTTCCTTTTATTGGTTTAGGATATAAACTATCAAGTTTTGCAAAACTAAGAGTATCTAACTCAACAATTTTTTTTGTTTTAAAACTATACTGATATGCTTTTTTCGAATTGTTAATAATTTTTAAAGCATTTAACGAATCTTTTTTATTATTTGCATAATCATAAGCATATGAGATTCTACGAGCACTTGCTTTCGGTAATCTATAAAAAATACTTGTATCATTAATTACAATCATTAATGAACGAATATTAATTTCTCCATAAAATTTAAAATCAGTTAATGTATTTACTCGAGTTAGCTTGTCATTTTTTATATCATAATAATAAACTGCTATTTTTTCAAATTCTGTTTTAGAAATACCTCCATCGGGGAATCTTGCAATACCTGTTGCAGGTCTATACAATCTCTCAATACTCACAAAAGCAAATTTTGTACTATCACTATTCCAACTTGCATCGTATGAATATTTAATGTCTAATAATAAATATTCGGAATGAGTACATGATGATAAAATCAAAATAAATATTATAAAACTATATTTTAAAAATTTATATCTCATATAAAAAACTACAAATCAAGTTTAATATCCGGAGTTAAATCAGTTTTCTTAATCTTATCTATTGTAGGAAAAACCGAATAAACTAAATCTAAAGATGCTTGATATAAAATAGAATCTTCTTTTGTTTTCTTCTCTAAAAAATTGGTTTCGTAATCAATCTTATCTATAATAATTAATATAGTAGCTATAATCAAAAAAAATTTTATCCCACCAAAAACAGCACCTGCAATTCTGTTTGCAATACCTAAGGCAACAGCTTTAACCAATTTGTCGAGCAATTTTGCTAAAAAATGCACAGCTATAACAATTACAATAAAAGTTAAAGCAAAAGAAATGACAGGTAAATATTTTTTTGGTGTATCAATCTGTGTTTCAATAAGCCCCGAAGCATAACCATACAAGCTCATTGCTCCATAAACCCCAATAACTAAAGCAAGCAATGTTGCAATTTCTTTAATCAAACCTTTTGTAAATCCTTTGTAAACTCCCCATAAAACAGGAATTATAATAATAATATCGAATACACTCATATTTTTATTGAAAGAAATTTTATTAAACAAAAGTAATAAATGTATTAACAATCTTATGGTTTTGATTGAATAAAAATAATTATACACTAAAAAAATTTCATAAAAATAAATTAGTCATTTATCAATAAAACAGAATTTTATTAGCTTGAATGGCAAGGTTTATCTAATTTATTATGTCATATTATTATGTTATTAAATTAGAATGATTTATTTTAGTAGAATAATAATATTTCATGTAACAGAAATAATGAATTATACGTAAAAATATTTTTAAACTGAAATTTAAATAAATGAAAAAACTATATACTCTATTTTTTATATTATTTATAAGTCTAAGTATCAATGCTCAAACACGTTATTGGGTTAATGGCAATGGCGATTGGGATGATATAAATCACTGGTCTAATGTTGCAGGAGGTCAAGCCGGATTTTCTGTTCCCGGTATTTACGATGATGTTTATTTTGATGAAAACTCAAAAGAAAATGGGAGCTTAAAAATAAATCTTAATCAAAATACTATTACAGAATCTCTAAACACAGACATAAAGGTTATCTTCTTAGGAGAGAAACAACTAATAACTTATAAAACTAATAACAAAACTAAATTTTTATTTAATCAAAACACAAACTTAAGAATAATAAACGACCCCGAAACTCGTGGAGCAGGAGATGCTTATACAGTTTCATGTAGTTCAACAAACGAAACATGCCCCGGCGACTGTGATGGAACAATAACTATTGATTACCAAAGTGGAACTATTGATTTTCCAATTACAATAATATTAAACGGAGATGAAAACGATGGTAGTTGCTCAGCTGACCAAATAATAACAGGGATAAGTTCATTACCATATACTTTTAATAATATTTGTGGTTGTGGTACAGATTATAACATTGTAGTACTAGATGCTAATAACGATATTGCAGGTTGCGATGCTTCTGTAACTGCAAAAGCTCCAATGAATCCTTTTGAAACAATAACAAACGAAACTTGTCCCGGCGACTGCGATGGGGAAGTTAAAATTAATATTGTAACTCCATTTAGTGGAACACCATACACTTATGCATGGTCAAATGGAGGTAATACAAATACAATATCAAATCTATGTGCGGCAACCTACACTGTTACAATCACCGATAAAGACGGTTGTCAAGAACCTTTCTCTTATGATGTTACTTCTCCTCCGGCAATTGTTATTGACGATTCAACTTACTCTGCTTTTATTTGTGATGGTGGCTCAAATGGTTTTATTGATGTTGATGCAAGCGGTGGAACAGGAACTTTAACTTATGATATAGGAGGTGGAAACACTAATAACGATGGTAACTTCACAGGTTTAGTTGCTGGAAATTACACCGTTACAATTACTGATGGTAATGGATGTTCTATTACCTCAGGAATATACACTTTACAAGATAATGCAGTTATAACAATTACTGATACTCATGTAGATCCACTCTGTAATGGCGATTCAAACGGAAGTATTAATATAAGTGTAAACGGTGGAACTTCACCATATACATTCAGTTGGACAACTGCCGATGGGACAATTCCTGCAGGGCAAGAAACCCAAGAAGACCCGACAGGACTTACAGCCGGAACCTACGACTTAACTGTTACTGATGCCGTAAATTGTATAAAAACATATTCTGTAGTTCTTAGCGATAATGGAATTCTTACAATAACCGAAGATAATATTCAAAATATTTCTTGTAATGGCTTAACAGATGGTATTATTAGTATAGATGTATCCGGAGGTACCGGAGCAGGAACTTACACTTATAACTGGACAGAATCTGCCGGAGGTAGTGGTGTTGTAAATGGGCAAGAAGATCAGTCAGGCTTATCAGCAGGAACATACAATGTAATAGTAACTGACGGTAATACATGTACAGTTGACAGTACTTGGACTTTAACAGAGCCAAGTGCAATTGTAATAACCGAAGACGATGTACAAAATGTACAATGTAACGGTGCTACCGATGGATTTATACATATCACTACAACAGGCGGAACAGGTGTCGGAACATATACATTTAACTGGTCAACAGCCGATGGCTCGGGTTTAGTAGCAGGACAAGAAGATCAAGATAACCTAACCGCAGGAACCTACGATTTAGATGTTGTTGACGGTAACGGTTGTCATCAATTACAATCGTGGACAATTACTGAACCAAGTGCTATAGTTATAACAGAGAATGATGTTCAGCAAGTTCAGTGTAACGGAGGAAATGATGGATATATCCATATCACTACAACAGGCGGAACAGGTGTTGGAACATATACATTTAACTGGTCAACAGCCGATGGCTCGGGTTTAGTAGCAGGACAAGAAGACCAAGATAACCTAACCGCAGGAACCTACGATTTAGATGTTGTTGACGGTAACGGTTGTCATCAATTACAATCGTGGACAATTACAGAACCTAGTGTAATAGTTATAACAGAGAATGATGTTCAGCAAGTTCAGTGTAACGGAGGAAATGATGGATATATCCATATCACAACTACAGGCGGAACAGGTGTTGGAACATATACCTTTAACTGGTCAACAGCCGATGGCTCGGGTTTAATAGCCGGGCAAGAAGATCAAGATAATTTAACAGCAGGAACTTACGATTTAGATGTTGTTGACGGAAATGGTTGTCATAAATTGCAATCGTGGACAATTACTGAACCAAGTGCAATAGTTATAACCGAAGATGCAGTACAAAATGTACAATGTAACGGT
>Ga0256913_10001012_pt1 | contig 14605 bp, 29 predicted proteins | sample Axial_MatmetaG_FD_185970 | JGI IMG/M metagenome (GOLD analysis project Ga0256913, IMG submission 185970) | Deep-sea worm associated microbial mat communities from Axial Seamount, Juan de Fuca Ridge, Pacific Ocean - Axial_Mat | ecosystem: Environmental > Aquatic > Marine > Oceanic > Microbial...
AATAAAATTAATGATGAATGGATGGAATATTTTAGAAAATATTTTTTAAAAAAAAATAAAATAATAAGGAATGTTTAAAGATTTAGTTAAAAGAGAATATTTATTAATTTTAATAATATCATTTATTATTAATTTAGTATTCAATAATATATTTAATTCAATAATAATATCATTATTAATTACATTATCATTATATTTATATAATAGGTATTTATCTAATAAATTAAATATTTATTTAAATACATTAATATCTTGGATAAAAACAAAAATAAAATAATAATAATTAATTATTACAATTTATAAACGAATATCAATTAGTAAATTATATTGACCAATTCCAAATGAAATCTTTGTCTTTTTTATTTATTATTAATTTACCTGGTTGATAATTAGACCTTACCCATTTTGCTAAAAAATCAACTTTATTTTTTCTTTCGACTCTATAAACCATACCTTCTGGATTTTCAACTGATTTCATATATGATGTTTTTTCGTTTAATTTATCTAATAAATTATCAGTTTTTATTGAATCTCCTCTATGCAATAATCTAACAATTGGTAAATCAAATTTATTGCATTTTTCATTTAAATTATCATACAATAATCTTTGATTTTGATTGTTAAAATAATCAAAAAAAATTATTGGCATATTTTGAATATCATATTTCATACTATGTGCTTGTGCCATCCATTCACCTGTTATTCTTTCTCCATTATTTAACATTTCCATAAATATTGAAATATTTTTGTATACCCAATCATTAAAAATATGATGCAATTTATATGGGCTACTAGATGCTTTATATCCACTTCTATTTAATGGTATTATTTGATTATTAATTTTAGTAATACCAACATTGGATCCATCATACTTTTCAAATACTAAAATAGTATCTAATTTATCTCTTTTTTTAATAGTTAATATTGTTTCTTGTCCCATATTAATATAATGATCACCTGGACCTAATTTACTATTAGATAAATGTGGTATAGAACCATAATTTTTAAATCCTAATGGTTTATTCATTTTTTAATTTTTTTATTTGTATAAAAATATCTTTATTCATATCATAATAATATTCAGTTATATGGTGATTTAATAGATATTTATAATCATTACAATTTATGTAACCAATAAATTTTTTTATACTTGAAAAAATATAAACACATTTTTTTTCATATAAAAAATCTAAATTAAAATTTACTATTTTTTCAATTGTTTTAATATCTTTAATATTATTTACTTTTATAATTGATTTTTCACTATTTAATATATCAATAATATTATTATTTAATTTTTCCCATTTATTAAAATTTATATCTAATTTATTTATATATTTCATGTTTTTATATATTATAGTTTAAATATAGTGATTCTGATATAATTGATTTATTTGATTTGCCCATTATTCTCCTAAATGATGAATTACCACTTATTAAGTATTTGTGATTTAAATATTTAGGTGATTTATGATCCATTTTTATATCATTTATTTTACCATCTAAACTTATTATCCATTTATAGTTTAAATTATTTACCCAATCAATAAATTCTGAATTATTAAAATTAGAAAAATACATACTTTTTGTATTTTGATAAGGTGGATCTAAATATAATAATGATTTATCAAAAATAATTAATTTTTTGTAATTAATAGATAAAAATGTTATATTTTTTTTATTAAATAATATATGATATTTATTAATTAATTTTTCAACAGTTAATGGATTCATTCCACTTCTAGTAAAATGACAAGAATTATTAAATTCATGTTTTTTATTATATCTTGGCATACCATTAGTTGTTGTTCTCATTATCCAATAAAAATCATCAGCATTATGATATTGATTATAATTTTTTTTTACTTTTTTAAAATATTTTTTTCTATATTCAATATCATATGAATTAAATTCTTTATAATGATTTTTATATGTATTAATTAATCTAATTGGATCATTTTTTATTAAACAATAAATATTAATTAAATCTTTATTAATATCTGATATAATAAATTTTTTTATATTATGATAATTAGATTCTAATAATTTTAAAAAAATAGAACCACCACCCACAAAGGGTTCATAATAATAATCTATATCTTTTGGTATTAATTTTATAATATTATTAGATTGACTATCTTTTGACCCACTCCATTTTATTAATTTACTCATACATATATTTAATATTTTTAAAAATTAATCAAAAATATTGATATTATCATCAATATCTATAATTTTTTCATTTTCTAACTTTGTTATACAGTTATCACATATTCCAAATTTTATTTTTCTCATGTCATGTTTACTACCATAATATGGAACAGCGGTTTTAACTAAACCATTATAATAAATATAACTAGAATAATAAAATTCTTTTATATCTTTTTTACAAACTACACATTTCATTTAATTTTAAATTATTTTATATTTTATATAAAATTATAAACAAAATGTCTAATTTTAAAAAAAATTAATTTTAATAAAATTTAAATTGTTGGGTTGAATTATAATATTCTAAAAAATTCATTTTTAATTAATAACCAATAATTATATCCTTCATTTGATAAATCCCAATCAAATGATAAATCAATTAAATCTATTTTAAGATTTGTTTTTAAAAAATAAATAACTTTATTTTCTTTTGTTAAATTAATATCATAATTTTTATTATCTGTAATTAGATGATTATACCATGTAAATCTATCTGTTAATTTATCTTTAAATAAATTATTAAAAAATTTATTAAAAATATTTTTTTTTAATAAAAAATTTTTTAATATAAAATAATTATTATTTTTATTTTTATTATTATGATATTTATTTAATTGTTTTAATACATAATTTTCATTAAATAAATAATTATCATTATCATTTAAATCATACCATTGATCAAAATCAATATATTTTTTAATATATATCATAAATTAATTAAAAATTTTACCATTCCCATTCAAAAAAATGTTGTACATTAGGAAACCATGTTGTATCTGGTGCAAATGCAAAAGTAACTAATCCACTATTATCTGCGACTATACTATCATCTACTATCCATATATCCCAATCATGATCAAACCAACCTGTTGTTACATATACCATACTATTAGTAGCAGGATAATATGTATGAAATTCAATTTTTAATCTATTTGAATCTAAATGATTTTCATAATCTATTAATTTAATATTATAAATTTTACCATCACCATCCCAATCAGTAACATAATCTTTAATATGTACCCATGAACCATCATCAGTTTTATGATAATAAAATATCCAATAACATAAAGGCATTATTTGATTTATACCATTACTGAAATGAGCATAATCACTATGTGCACCATCCATATAAAATGGTAATAAACTATCCTTTTCATTAAATGGTGTGCCTTTCATTCCATATAGATTTATATTTCTTAAATATATTGGATTTATACCATAATATGCATATCCAAAATCATTTAAATCCATTGTACTTGGTAATTCATAAACAACATCAATATTTATTTGTGTTACTTCACCGTATATAACATTAAAATTTATTGGTAATGGTGTAGTTACATAAATACTATCTGGTGAACTATTTAATGGTGTTGCACCAATTGGATTATTTAAACTATCATATATTATAAAATGTTTAACTTGGTGATCACCTGTACTTAATTGAAATGTTGTTGTAAATGGTTGACCATTATCATAAAAAACATCTAAATTTAGTGTATCATTATCTATAACAGTTATAACATGATCAATAATATAACCAGTTTTTAAATTTTGTATATTTTTTAAATTTGTATTAAATGATACATTTCCTATATTGTTTAAATTGTCATTTTTTTTACAAGATATTATTGATAATATCATTATTAATAAAATAATTAATTTTTTCATATTTTTTTTTTATTTTATATATAAAAAATAAAAAATAAAAATATTAAAAATTATTTAAATTTGTAAACAATTTGAATTATATTAAGATACAGAAGAAACCTTGCTTAGACATCATTTTCATTCATATAAAAAAACCACTTTATCCGAGTGACTTTTTTTATATTTATTTAAAAAAAATTTTTAATTACATTTATTTAAAATTGATATTACATGATTAGAACATATTTTAGTTAGACCATATCCTAAATCAACACAATCTTTATGTTTATAATTATAAGATGTTCTTACAAAGTTATTCATTTGACTTGGTAACATATCAATATCATCGTCAATTATACAATAACATTTAATATTATTATTATTTATCCATTGTTGAATTTCATGTCCTCTATCTATATTAATTTTATTTGAAGTTATACCTATAATATCGCCTGGTAAATTTCTATCTATCCACATTTGTTTTAAATTATTTAATCCCATTGATCTCCATGAACTAGTTATTACGATTTTAGCTTTTGTTTTATTTATAATATATTCTAAATTTTTTACAAAGTGATTATGAAATATACCACCATATTTATCAAATCCTTGTGGTATAACATTTAAAACACCATCTATATCTAAAAATATAATTTTCATAATCTAAAATATAATTTTTAACATCAGGTTCAAGTGGAACATCAAGTTATTATCAATAACCTAATTACCTGTTCTATATTCAAATAAATACAAATATAAAATTAATTTATTTTTTGCAATATAAATATTTTCCAACCAAAGATACTAAATTATTCATTGTTTGTCAAATGTTTTATCGTCATATTTCCCATCTCTAAATTGATTCAATTTCATTCCATTTTTGTTCATCATTAAAATCTTTAAATTTGTCCATAATTTTTTTTTAAATTTATATAACACAAATATATTTTTTTTAAATAAAAAAATTTCTTTATTAATTATTGGAACAAATTTTAAATACATTATTCAAATTTAGTGTGATAATATGATTTATATTCACTATCATTCTTTTTAATATAATATGTGCGTTCTTTAGTGTTTTGATAAATTTCAATTGAATCTTTTTTATTGTTAAGATAAATAACAATGACATCATCTTTATTATCAATTTGAAATCTGATTCTATTATCATGTTGTTCAATAGTATTTAATCTAATTTTATTTTCGATTGTATTAGATACAAAGAAACCAATTATACTAACACCAAGAAATAATATTAATGATAATATTAAATTTTTATTAACATATGGTAAAAATGCGATCAATAATATTAAAAGAACACCTACTATTCCTAATATAATAATACCAAATATTGTAGACACAGATTCAGTAACAGGAATTAATAATTTAGTTATTTTTTGTATATCATATCCTTTATCTAAATATTTTTTAATTTTATCTATAAGATTATATTTATTAATATAATTATTGATTTTATCTAAATTAATACCATCATTTATAATATAATTTATCATATGTTTTTTAATATTTGATGGTAATTGGTTTAAAATATTTTTTAATTGATTTACAATTTTTTTATTTGATAATAATTCATTTGTTTTATCTATAATATCATCAATATTATTGGTTGTGTAATTTTCATATAATTTTAAATATTTCATTTTAATTTTTTTTTTTTAAATATATTTTAATTTATTTAAACCATAATAATAATCAACAATTCGACATTTTAAAACACCCATAGTTTGTGAATTCCATGATGTATTACCTGGTCTTTCTAATAAAGCAGTAACCCAAACTATATCACCTCTTTTAACTTTTTTTAATTGTAAATCAGTATTAAACACTGGTCCACCTGGTATAGATTCAGATAATTGGTTTTCTATTTTATTAATTTCTTTTTCATCTTTTATTATTCCAGTTATTTGTAAAATTTTAACAGGTTCATTCATTTTTTCATAATTTCCATTATCTAACTTTCTAATAGCAATTATATCATCTGATAATTTATCGTATTCTTTATTTTTTTGAAATTGTTTAATTTCTTTTTTTTTAAATTTTTCAAAATCTGTTGTTATCTTATTTTCCATAAAAACATTATTTTTTTTATATATAAAAAAAACAATATGATTATTTTTTCATATAAAATAAAAAAAATAATATTATGCCTAAAAGTAGAAATAGAAAAAATCACAAGAAAAAGGTTAAACAATTTCAAAATAAAATTCAACAACAAAAAAATGCTTATAAAAAAGCATATTTAGAAATGATGAATACAAAACAAGAAGAATTAATAAAACAACAAGTACAAAAACAAAAAGAATCTGAAATAGTTAATATTGATGATATAAATAGTGATGAATTAAAAATTGATTAATTTGTAAATGAAAAATAAACCAGATTTTGATTATATTAAATGTCCATTAAATAAATGGACATTTAGTGTTAAACCAATTAGAGATTGGGTAGAATTTAATTGTGAAGGAAAAACTTTAAATTTATTTGCTGGTCGTACAAAATTAAATATTAATGAAATAAGAAATGATTTAGATGATGAAGCAATAAAAGATTATCAAAAAGACGCATTACAATTTGTAAAAGAATGGAATGGTGAAAAATTTGATACAATTTTATTAGATCCTCCATATGCTTATCGAAAAAGTATGGAAATGTATAAAGGTATTAAAGCATCACCATTTAGACAACTTAAAGATGAATTAATAAAAATATTAAAACCAAATGGTAAAGTTATTACATTTGGTTATCATAGTAATGTTATGGGAAAAACAAGAGGGTTTATTATTGAAAAAATAGCATTATTTTCACATGGTGGAGCAATACATGATACAATAGCAAGTATAGAACGTTTTAAATAAATATTTCAATATCTGTTTTTAATATATAAATAATATGAAATATTTAAAATATTATAAAGATGTAATTATTGTTAATGATTTTTATATACCAGATGATATAAAAATAATATCCAATATTTTCATTAATAATGGATATGATATTTTTATTGTTGGTGGTGCAATTAGAGATTATTTATTAAATCAAAAACCACATGATTATGATTTAGTTACAAATGCCCAACCAAATAAAATTAAAGAGTTATTAAATAATTATAAATTAGATTTACAAGGTCAACATTTTGCAGTAATTAGAGTTTATACTGAAAATTTTCAAGAAGGTATTGAAATTGCATCGTATAGAAAAGATATATCAAATGGTAGAGATAATAAAAAAACAAATAAACCAAAAGTTGAGTATGGTCATCATATTACTATTAAAGATGATGTATTAAGAAGAGATTTAACATGTAATGCATTATATTATAATATAAGAACAAAAAAAATAGTTGATTTAGTTGGTGGTATTAATGATATTAAAAACAATATAATAAGATCTGTCGGTAATCCTATTAATAGATTTAAAGAAGATAGATTAAGAATATTAAGAACATTCAGATTTGCTTCAAAAACAAATTCATTAATAGATAAAAAAACATCAGATGCAATTAAATATGATAATCGATTAAATGGAATATCAAATGAAGAAGATATATCACAAGAAAGAATAATGAAAGAATTTTATGATATGTTAAATTGGTCCATTAGTAATAATAATATGTCATCATGGTTGAATTATTTAAATTTATTAAAAAAATTTAAAATGTTTGTTAGAATGTTTCCAAATATACATATATCAACAAAATTTTATAAAACTTTTAATGATATTATTATTTTATCAAATCTTTTTATAAATAATATTATAACAGATGATTTTCATAATAAATTATTTAATTTTAAATTATCAAATAGAGTAATTAATGGTATTATATATTTAATAAAAATAAAAAAATTATTAAATAAAGAAAATATACATGATTTATATGATCATAATAGTAAAAATAATATTTATAATTTATTTTTAAAAAAAATTGATATTCATTTAAATAATGAAACTATAGGAGAATTTTTATATATTCATAAAATAAATTATAAATATATTAATATGTTTTTAAAATATAAAATAACAACAATATCTAAAGAAGTTATAAATATGGGATTTAAAGGTAAAGAAATAGGTGAACAAATAAGATATATAGAATGTCAAAAATTTAAAAAAGATTTATATTTAATATGAAAGAAAAATTAGTTAGTTATAATTGTAGTCAAAATAATATTTTTAAAGAATATTTAAAAAATATTAAAGTATCAAATTATACTATACCAGAATTTATACGACAAATGTTAAAAACAAAATATAAATGGGTTGATTCTATTGAATATGGTGGTGTATATGATACAGGTTTAAAAAATGATAATATTGGTAGAAGTTTATTAAATTATATGGATTCTAGTAATATTGGATTATGTGTTTTAATTAATTGGATAAATAAAAAGATAATAACAGATGATAAAGTTTTTTCAAAATATACTCAAATTGATTTTTATTTAAGTGATTGGAAACATGAAATTTTAAATTTTTTTAAAATATTTTCTGAAAATAAAGATTATATATTTAATTCATCAATTATAAATGAATTATTAATTGTTTTTAGAAACACTAGTAAAAAAGGTGATTATGCTGAAAAAGAAACAATAAAAAGACTAATTAAAGCAGGTATACCAAAATCAAATATTAGACAGTCAAAATTTGGAGAAACAAAAGATATGTTAGGTGGTATTGATATTGAATTTGTTTATAATAATAAAAAATATACAATACAAACAAAATCATATAAAAAAATGGAATCAGATTTGAATTATTTTACATTTTATTATGTAAGTAATCTTAAAGATTATAATACAAAAAAAATTGATTTTATATCTTTATATAATAATAAATATGGTTTTTATTTATTTACATATAATGATAAAGTTAAACATTTAAATAATAACACATTAAAAATACCAGTATCTTCATATAAAAGAAAAATTTAAATTTTAAATAATTTTCCTAGTACTCTTATTTTAGATATTCCATCATTTTTTAATTCTTCTGATATTATTTCTTTTAATTTATTAATATCATATTGTCTTTGATTTTCTAATTCTTTATTTCCTTTAATAATTTTATTTTTATATAATTTATTATTTTCTATTTTATTTAATAATTCAGCATATTTAATATATTTTTTTGTTATATCACTACTCATTTTTTTAAATTTTTTTATTATATATTAAAAATATATCATATGTATTATTATCATAAAAATTTATATAAAATAAACCATCATATAATTTATTTATTTTAAAATCTGATATATCTATATTCAAAATATCATTTATGATAATTGGTTTATTTATTATTGTATTTATTTCAGTTTTGTATAATTTATAATTTTTTTTATATAATTTATGAAAAACTAAGTGCAAACCATTATCCATATCTACTATTTTAAAAATAGATCTAAAATTAAAATTAATACCACTAATATCATTATCTATTATTCCTAATATATCATCATAATCATCCATTTTATAAATATAAAAATTAAAATAAAATGTTTGCTATTTTATGATAATAATAAACCAGGTGTTTTCCAATTTTTTTGTTGTGTTATTTCAATTATTTGTTCGGGTGTTAATTTATTTGGATTCCAACCTTTAGATTTAGCATAATTATTTTTAAATTTTTCTCTTAATAATTCAATATCTTTTTCTGTTAATATTTCGTTTTTCATAATAAATATTTTTTTTTAAACATTAATTGTTTATATCTATATATAAAAATAAAATATGTCAAAAATGACAAAAAATGATATTAATATTAATAATATTAAAAATACTATTCAATTAATTTTAAATAAAAATCATAAAATACCTGAAAAGAAAAAAATGATATATAAACCATATGGGACTAGACCTGTTATTGAAATGGCTTGTCCAATTTGTGGTGATTCCGAAAAAAATATAAATAAAAAAAGAGGAAATTTATATTTAAATAATTTATTTTATGTGTGTTATAATTGTGGTTCAAAAATGAATTATATTAAATTTATTGAAACATTTAATTTAACTATCAATATGGAAGAAAAAATTCACTTGTATAACTATATAGATAACAACAATATACATCAAAAAGAAACAAATTTTGATTTATCTGGTTTAAATAATATAATGAATTTAGAAGATGTTATTGATTTTTATAATAAAAAAAAAGATAAAATTTATAATATTACAAAAATAAATAAAAATTCAAAAGTATTTAATTATTTAAAATCTAGATATATTTTTAATTATGATAATATTTATGAAGGATTATATAAAATAACAGATAAATGGATAGAACCAGTTTTACTAATTTTAAATAAATATGATAATAAATTATTAAGTTTTCAAATAAGAAATTTAAAAAATGATAAAAATAAAAGAATATATAAAATATATGATTTTAAATCAATATATGATTATGTATATTCTGATTCTAAATTAAAAGAAAATGAGTATTTACCATATAATAAATTATCTCATTTATATAATATATTAAATATAGATTTTTATGATAAAATAACAATATTTGAAGGATATTTAGATAGTATTTTTTTCCCTAATAGTATTGGGACAACTGGTGTTGATACTGATTATCATTTTTTAATTAAAAGTGATGAATTAAAAATAAGATTTTTATATGATAATGATAAAATAGGTAAATATAAATCTATTCAAAAATTAGACAACGGTTTTAGTGTATTTTTATGGAATAAGTTATTTAATGATATATCTAAAGGAAATCATATAATGAATTATAAATTAAAAAATAAAATAAAAGATTTAAATGATCTTGTTAAATTATATAAAGATTCAAATATTTTTGAAACTTTAAAATTAAATGATTATTTTTCTATTGATAAATTTGATAAAATATGGTTTTAATATATAAAAATAAAATATTATGATAGATTTTGATAATTGGTTGTCTATTGATTCAAATTTTACTATTGGGGATAAAGTTAAACCTATAACTCAAATGGTTGAAAAAACATCAAAATTTAATATTATTGATGATTATAAAAGAGGATTAATTAATGATAGTTATGATTATATTGTGTATAGTAAATACAATTATAATGTTAAAATAATTGAAATACAATATACAAATGAAGGTGAAGAAGTATTTAGATTAAATAAACAATGGCCATTTTATAAATCTAAATATTTTAAAAAAATAATATAAATTTTGATATTAGAATTTAAAAATATAAAAAAAAATGTATATCAATATACAATTATAAATAAAGAAACATTAAAATATCAAATCAATGATATTGTGTTTTTTAAATTACAACCTAAAATAAAATTAAAAGTAATTAATATTGACATGAAATATGTATATTGTCAATTATCAAATAAAATTTATAAATTTCTACCTGAAATGTTATTACATTATAAATATAGATGTTTATTAACATTTGATAATAAATTTAATATATCACTTAATTAACTGTTTTTTAATTTATCTTTTACCATTTTTTTATAGAAGGTTTGAAAAAATTATCAGAATTTATTTTATCATTTATCTTATCATTTATTTCAATTTTTTGTTTTAATTCATTTGCTATTTTTTCTAATGATGATGATTTAAAAAAATCATTTGGATCTACTTTAATTGATGTCATATCATCATATAAAAAAGTTTTTTCAAAAATATCTTTATTAATTATAGATCCATCATTTAATTCAAAATATTCACCATCATCTCCTATAATAACGTAAAGTTTTTTATTTGGATCATTTCTCATATAATAAATAGAATTAGATTTAATTTTATCAATATTATCATTAATATAATTAATAATTAATTTATTTTTAATTGTATCTGGTGTTTCATTTTGTATTTTACATATTTCTACAAATATATCATTTAATTTTTTGTATTTCATAATTTATTTATTTATTTTTTTAAATGTTTGATAAAATAATATTTGTGATATTTTACTTCCATCACTTAATTTAAAGTATGTATCATCTGTTTCAACAATAGATACTATGTATTTTTTATCAGAAAAATGATAATATTTATCATTTGAATAATTAATATTATCTTTTAAATAATTTTTTATTGATTTTTCAATAAATGAACTTTTATTAATATTTTGTGTAATTGATAAATTTTCAAATAATTTATATGTGTTTTCATCTATTGAATATGTTTTTGTTATTTTTTTCCCCATATTGTTTTATTTTTATATATAAAAATAAAAATGTCATTTTTTAACATATTTAACAATAAATATTAATTGTTTTTTTTATTAAAAATTAATATATTTATTTATGATTGATTTTAATGATTGGATTATTATAAAAGATGAACATAATATTGAAACCATTATTAATGATTTTATATTGTTTAAAACGTTTTTAAAATTAACTATGAAATATAAAACATTTATTAATAATGATTTAGTTAATAATTTTAATTATAATAATATAGATTATGATAATATAATGTATATTATTAATTGGAATAAAACAAACGAAGGTTATAAATATTGGTCAGATTTAAATTTATTATGGTTAGATTTTTATGTATCTAATACAAAATGGGTTTAATAATCTAACCATTTTGTTTCTTTATTAAGTTTTTTAGCTACATATTCAGCAACACTATTAATAGAATAACCTAAGAAATCTTTCCATTTGGTATTAGGATTCATAATACATGAATTTCCACCATCAGTTAAATAAATAATATCATTTCTCCAATTAACATTAAAATAATCTAAAAAAGATTTACATTTATCTAAAAATTGTTCTTCTGTCATTTTAATTTTTTTTTTATATATTAATAATGTTAATTATAATTTTTTATTATAGCAATAATAAAAAATAAAAATAATGTCACATAAATTGATGTTTTATTAGACCATTTTAATTTTTTAAAAAACAAATTCCAATCACTATTAATTAATATATCAAAATCACTAATTATAAATTGATTTGAATTAAAAAATAATATTAAATTTAATATAAAACCAATTATCATAGGTATAGAATAAATAGATTCTATAATTGATATAAATATTATACCAATAATCCATATTATTATATTAATCAAAAATATCGTATATTTCATATATTTCATAATGCAAATATAATAATATTTTTTATAAAATTAATTTTTTTATTATTTTTTTTTCATTATTTTTAAATATGATTGATTTTTCAAAATGGATTAAAATATCTAATGGATATGAAAACAATTATAATAATTTTATAGATTTTTTAAAAGATAATTATAATTTGAACATATATTTTATTCATTTAGATAAATATTGTAAAAAGAAAAAAATGTCTATGAATGATTTTTTTATTATTGTTCATCCTTCTAAATGGTTAGATATAAATATTAAACCAACATTTTATTTTTTATACATAAATAATAAATGGAAAAATATAATTAAAAAACTTTATATTTAATTAAATAATATTTTATTAAATATAATTGATATTTATTAAAAAAATTATTAGAATATTTTAATATTTTTAAATTTTTAAATTTTGATATTTCTGGAAATTTACTAATTAAATTTGATGATATACTTAATTCTGTTAATTTTGTTAAATCATTTAAATATTTAGTTGATCTTATCATATTATGAGACAATGATAAATTTTCTAATTTTATAAGATTTTTTAAAGATTCTAAATTAGTTATATAATTTGAGTCTAAATATAAATATTCTAATTCTGTAAGATTTTTTAAAGGTTCTATATTATTTATTTTATTATTAGATAAAAATAAAATTTTTAATTTTGTCAGTTTTTCTATACCATTTAAATTTTGTATTTTATTATTATTTAATGATAAATATCTTAGTTCAGATAAATTTTCTATACCATTTAATGATGTAATAAGATTATTACTTAAATCTAAAACTCTTAAATTAATTTTTATTAAATCATTAAAATTTAATATTTTATTATTAATACATTTTAGTATTTTTAAATTTGGAAATTTATTAATACCATGTAAATTATTTAAAAATTTATTATTACAAAATATTTTTTTTATTTCTTTATTATCATAAAAATTGTGATATTGTTTTACACAATTATAAAAATTTATATTATCATCATCCCATTCTTCATTAAATGGATCTAAATTAATAATATTTTTTTTATATATTTCATAAATTTTATATATTATATTATATATATATATATAAAAATTATATATAGTTTTATGAAATATATTAATAAATTAAATATTGATTTTAATCAATGGGATAAAATAGAAAATGATATTAATCAATTTGATGAAGATTATGTATTATCTCAATTAAATGACAATGAAAAAAATAATTATTTATATTTAAAAAAATATTTATTAGAAAAGGGTATTTTTGATATATTTTTTAATAATTTATTGAATGATAATATAACGGGTAGATTTAATTGGTATATTCAATATAAACACAAAAATAAATTATCAAATAATAATAAAATTATTTGTTTTTTGAATATAAATTCTAAACTAAAATTAGTTGATTCTTCATTTGATTGGAGATTATCAAATGAAGGATATACTTATTGGTCATCTATTAAATATGATTATGAAAGTATAATATTGTAAAAAATTATAAAATTTATATATAAAAAAAATTATAGTTTTATGAAATATATTAATAAATTAAATATTGATTTTAATCAATGGGATAAAATAGAAAATGATATTAATCAATTTGATGAAGATTATGTATTATCTCAATTAAATGACAATGAAAAAAATA
>Ga0256913_10001013_pt1 | contig 14590 bp, 12 predicted proteins | sample Axial_MatmetaG_FD_185970 | JGI IMG/M metagenome (GOLD analysis project Ga0256913, IMG submission 185970) | Deep-sea worm associated microbial mat communities from Axial Seamount, Juan de Fuca Ridge, Pacific Ocean - Axial_Mat | ecosystem: Environmental > Aquatic > Marine > Oceanic > Microbial...
AAAGTATAAAGTATTTTTAAGCAAGGAAGTAGATGGAGAGATTACAATTTTAAGTGACACTATTGATTTTGAAGTCGTCCCATTGAGGAAAGGTACTTTAAAAGGCTCTGATTACAAAGAAGTAGCGCGTTTTTGGAGAGAATTATCTTCTTTTAGAGCAGATTTACAGCTATTGAGGATGAATTTTGAAGAACTTAAGAAAAAATCCATCGCTATGCAAAAAGCATTAAAAAGAGCTGATGTTCTTGATTCGGAGTTGAATAAAAAGATTTATGAACTCAGGCGGGATTTATTAAAAATAGAAAATGATGCTTTTGGAAGTCCTTCAAGAAATGAGGTAGGGGAGCATAATCCACCAAATATTTCTGACAGATTAAGAGCGGTTTCAAGCGGAGTTATGAATTCCACTTACGGACCGACTAAAATGCACAAAAAAACATTTGAAATAGCTAAAAAAGAATACAAGAGATTATTTAATCTGGTAATGGATGTCAAAAACAATCGTGTTCCTGTTTTGGAAAAAAGTTTAAAAGAAATAGGAGCACCGTATATTGAAGGAGAAGTACCGCAAAATTAATATGAAATAGAAAACTAAGATATATAGACAATGACCTTAAAAGACCTGAAATCAGAAGTGTTATCCTGCACAAAATGTCCTTTGCATAAGACAAAGACCAATGCGGTTTTCGGTAATGGAAATCCGGATGCAGAACTGATGATAATAGCAGAAGCGCCCGGATATTACGAGGATCAAAGCGGTGTAGTATTTCAAGGGAAATCAGGCAAACTGCTTGATAAAATATTGGCTGCCGGTGGTTTTGATAGAAATAGACATATTTATATCAGCAATATAGTGAAATGCCGTCCTCCCAGTAATAGAGCCCCAAATAAGATAGAGAAAGATGCATGCCTTCCGTATTTATACGAACAGATAGAGCTGATAGATCCGGAAATTATTATTCTTCTGGGAGCAACTGCATTGAAGGGATTGATAGATCCGTATGCTAAAATCACACAGGTCAGAGGGCAATGGATCAATTGGAATGGTAGGCTGGTAATTCCTACTTTTCATCCATCTGCATTATTGAGAAATCCTGATTTGAAACGTCCAGTATGGGAAGATATTAAAAAAATAGTAGCCAAATATCGCGAATTGGTAGATCCTGAACATTATTCTGTTTATTGTTGATATTGTTTTTCAGTAAGTTCTAAGTTCGGGTATTTTATCTATTTTCAAACTCATCCAGCTTTAATTTAGTAGCATGTCTGCCTATTTCGAACATTTCTTTTGCTTTGTAAAATTCAAAAGTGCCGCAAGCATATTCAGAGGTTTCAATTAAGAGATCAGGTGGGAACTTTTTTAGATTATGTTCCGCAATTTTATTTGTCATCAGATTGATAGTTTTTGTTACAATATCAAGGTAATTCAAATGTTTCTCTTTTTTTTGTTTTTCTTTATTTTTGCCTATGTATTTTTTAAATTCCTGTATTTTTTTCTGATATAAGGAAAGTTGTTTCTCTTCTTCTTCTTTTGAGAAAACAGGTTTCTGTATTTCTATATCAGCATTGACATTTACAGCTATAAGCATATCATCCGGTTTGCGATGGACAGTATTGATAGGTATGTTGTTTAAGACTCCTCCATCAACTAATATCGCACCATCCTTGAAAACAGGACGTATTACAGTAGGGATAGCTATTGATGCTCTTAATGCGTCATAAACACTTCCTTTTCTAAACACAACTTCTCTGTCTGATTTAAGATCTACAGCAACAGCGGCAAAAGGTACCGGAAGATCTTCGATATTGTGATCGGGGATAAATTCTTTCATCTTTTCAAATACTCTGTTGCCTTTGATCAATCCCGAATTGCTGAAAGTGAAATCCAATAATCTGAAAACATCTATTTTATCCAATGAAAACATCCAACTTTTGTAATCCTGTAACTTTCCCAAAGCAAAAACACCTCCAATGATTGAGCCCATGGATGTCCCTGCAATTGAGGTGATGTTATAACCTCTATCCAATAGCTCTTCTATTACTCCAATATGAGCCAGACCTCTTGCTCCTCCTCCTGATAATACCAATGCAATGTCTTTTTTCCCTTTCATTTTAAATGTTTTAACAATTAATAAACACATCTAAATAACGTAAATTGTGATTATTTAATTTTAGCAGATTGTTAATCTTTTGGAAGTTGTTAAAGAAAAGTTTATACCCTTCTTATTTCTTCAATTCAGGATATTCTATTCTGACATGATGTATATTTTTCAATACCTCCTTAAAGACTTCTTTGATTATCTCAAATTCTTTAAAAGTCAATTCGGATTCCTCAAGTTGTCCGTCATCAAGCTTGAATTTTGAAATATTTTCCACCATTTTGTCAATTTCTTCAATTGTAGGTTTGTTCAGGCTTTTTGTCGCTGCTTCCAGGGAATCGGCTATCATCATTATGGTTTCCTCCTTGGTTTTAGGTTTAGGTCCGGGATATCTGAATATCGATTCATCAAATTCTTTATCAGGAAAATCATTCATTTGTTTTCTGTAAAAATATTCTACTCTGGTAGTACCGTGATGAGTAATGATAAATCGCTGGAGAATCTTAGGTAACCTGGATTTAATCGCCATTTTTTCACCGATGATCACATGATCGATTATTTTTTTTGCACTATCAAAATTATCCAAATCTTTATATGGATCTTCATCTTTTCTTTGATTTTCGATAAAGAATTCCGGAGCATAGGTTTTTCCGATATCATGATACAAAGCTCCAACTTTTATAAGAAGAGAATTGGCTCCGATTTTTTCAGCTGCCGCCTCGCACAGATTGGCCACTTGAAGCGAATGCTGCAATGTTCCGGGTGCTTTCAATGATAATTCTTTTAGCAAAGGTTTATTAAGATCCCCAAGTTCGGATATAGTAATCTTTGAAATAAATCCAAAAGGTTTTTCGATTAAAGGAATTAATGGATAAGCCAGCAACAACAATAGTGCATTTATTATGAAACTAATCAATATTTTCCATTGGATACCGTCCAATGTACCGTTATTAATAAGAGCTAATGATATATAACCTGTAATGTAAACAAATAAAATTATAAAGATTCCTTTAAAAAATTTATTCCAAAAGCGCAATTCCGAAAAAATCAGAATTGTGATCATTCCGACAATCAATTGCAGTACGGTAAATTCATATCCTAACTTTGTGATCAGGCTTGCTACCAGGATTATTATTATATGAAGATATAGTGCTAGTTGTTTATTGAAAAAATTCAAAATAATTATCGGTGCGATTGCAAATGGTATTGCATAAATATACAATTCTCCTGCACTATCTGCAAGATGGACTATATAGGAAAATATCATAATCCACATCAGGATAAAAAAGAATTTCAACGGCTTATCAAATATATCAGGACGGTTTTTGAATAAATAAAGCAACAGCAGTCCTAATATCAATAAAGTTAATATTAAATAACCGATATATAAAAAATAAAAACTGCTGCTTTTTCCAACTTGCTTGGAATATGCTTCTTTATACGATGAGAGCACTTTATATTTATCCTGTGTGATAACATCCCCTTTTGAAATTATTATATCACCCTTTTTTATAATTCCTGAATTTGTAGATACTTTAGCTAATTTTTCTTTTAGCAAATTTTGGTTTACCTCTCTATTGTATTTATAATTGGGGTTAAGTGTCAAATTTCCTGCTATAAACTCCAATCCGGGAAAGAACATTTTGGTTTTTTCTACCAAATATGCTTTTGCTTTTTCTGATGTCAGAACCGATGAAAAATCCTTTTTTACCGCTTTGTTTTTGATTGTGACGATTAAACCTTTGCGCTTTATTTTATTATAGTCTTCTTTACTAACTATTCCTGATGAATAAAGCTTGGATATTTCCTTTTTTATAAAATTTTTAAATCTACTGATATCGGTTTCTGGAATAGAATCCAAAGAGATATTATCTATATAAATCAATAGCTCTTCCTTGTAATGCGAATCACTATCGAATCTCGGTATAAAATTATTCTTAATAGTATCTTTTTCTTCTTTGATCTCATCGAAAGTTCTGACAATTGGGAAATTAAAAGGTGCTTTGAGTGTTTCGTATTCCCATTTGGTTCCTTGTTGAAATTCATAATTGAAATAAGCTCTGTTCGGATATAAAAGACCGATAACTACCAGAGTCATCAATATGAAAAAATATTTAAAAAATTCGTTGAAAAATTTATTTAGTTTATTTATAGCTGGTTTCATCAGGGTATTTATTTTAACCTTATATTTATTTATGCAAATTTAGCTATTTTTATTTAGGTAATAGTCGAAACAAGATAAAATTTCTATTTCGTGATAACAATTAACCGGTATGGTATAAAAAGGGATAACTTTTTACAAGTAGCAACAAGAATTCTGTAATCTACTTATTTCAATATCTTTGCCATATCTTTTTCAAGGGAAATTTCAGGAGTTTCTATTATTCTGCCCAATTCCTTTCCGTTTTTGAAAAAAATAAAAGTAGGGACATATTGAATGTTGAATATGTTTTTCTGATAACCGGGAGCTGTTTTGCTTCTGTCCAAAGCTATAAATTCAACATTCTTATAATTAAAACCCATATAATCAAGCATTTTTATAAATCTAGGAACTTCTCTTCTGCTATCACTACACCAGGAACCAAAAAACACTTTTATCTTAACATTATCAAGATGTTTTTTCAGTGTAAATAAAGTATTAACATCCAAAGTATAGTTTTGATATTCATCTTCATACCAATTGACATATGGCTCTTGCATGAAATCGGATTTGGCAATCGAGCCGATCATCATTTTATCTTGCGAAGAAGCATTTATTTCCTGGGAAAATAAATTGAAACCGGTAAATGTAAATAATACGATAAAGAAAAGATAGAAATTTTTCATTGCTTAGTATTTTAGAAGCTGTATCAATCACAGCATGATGAACAATCTTGTACAATATTTATAACATATTTTTTATTTAAATATTATTAGTTTTATTTTTTATTTACCTTTGTTTGTTTTATGTTTTTCAATTATTACACTTAATTATAAAATTATCATGATATATTCAAAAATTATTAAAAAAGTAAAGTCGATGAATACTGTTCTTAAAAATACGGTTAAGTATCGAAAAGAATGGGATAAGACTCTGAAAAAAATGATTATAAATAATTTGGAGAGTATTGTTAAGGAGTCAGGTCTGGATGCCGAAGTAATAGTTCATGACCAGTTTGAAGGATTGGAAGCCATATCATTGGCTACAGGACCGAAAGAAAGCGGCATATACGAAAAAGTATCTGAAGGAGTGAAAAAACCATTGATTAGAATAGGAGGAATGCTGATGTTTCAACAATTATTTAACGGGAAGATCTCAATTTGGGTCAATTATCCTTATATTGAAGGTATCGGAGATCCTAAGGCTCCAAAAATGCTGGAAATAGTAAGACCAAATGAATTGAAAGATGTCAATATACTGAGATATACTGAAGAATTTGTTGATGCTATAACGGAATGGGAGGATTTTGATGATGATTTACCACCTACTCCGGGTATTGGATTCAATCATCAGGCGGCTTCGATAAAATAATTGATTTCTTATGTTTTGTAAAAATGTTGCAAAAGGAAGAAATGGTATTATCCATTACTTTTTTACTATTGTTTTCACGGTATTAGGTTATTTTTTGGGACAAACACCGATGTTGATAGCTTTTTATTTTGCTATGAACAAACACAATGATATAGGAACGGATGCTCTTATACAATTTCAAGAGAATCCGGATTTCTCATTATTTCATATTTCTTCAAATGGAGGTCTTTTTCTGATGTTGATGATATTTATTTTTGCTTTTATTGCATTGGCATTAAGTGTAAAATACATACATAGGAGAAGTGTTGTATCATTGATATCAAGTTCTTCGAAAATTGATTGGAAAAGGATATTCTGGAGTACCGGTTTTTGGTTTTTATTGCTTTTTGTAGCTGAAATATTTACATTTTTTGCATATCCGGAAAGATATACATTTAGAACCCCTGATTCTTCATTTATCATTTTGTTTTTGATATGTATTTTTATTTTACCAATTCAGACTACATTTGAAGAAGTATTTACAAGAGGATATATATTTCAGGCGGTATCATATAATTCCCGAAATATTTTCCTTGGATTTCTGGTAAGTATCGTTGTATTTGCGACTATGCACGGGTTGAATCCGGAAACGGTTAAATATGGTTTCTGGCCGATGATGAGTTACTATATTTCTGCAGCGATATTGCTTGGTCTTATAGTGATTTTCGATGACAGACTCGAACTGGCAATAGGCGTTCATACTGCTACGAATTTGTATGGTGCATTGATCATGACTTATGAGGGCGCTGCAATGCAAACCGGTTCATTATTTATAACATCTGATATTTCCCCGGTGTTTTTAGCTTTTGAAATAATCGTTCTGGGAGCAATATTTTTATATTTATCTTCAAGAAAATATCATTGGAATATCAAAAACATTGATTGGTTTTGTAAGAAATAATTAAAAAGTAACAAATGAGACTCTTATTAATTATTGCTGTTTTTTTCGGGTATATTTCAAGAATTAATGCTCAAAATACAGGTTATTGGCAGCAAAAAGTGAAATATTTGATGAAAATAAATATGGATGTATCAAAACACCAATTTAAAGGTTCTCAACACCTGGTATATTACAATAACTCTCCGGATACATTGAAGAAAGTTTATTACCATCTTTTTTATAATGCATTTCAACCCGGGAGCATGATGGATATCAGAAACAGGAATTTGCCTGATCCCGACAGAAACCTCAATGAAAGTATAAAAAATCTTAAACCGGATGAAATAGGATATGAGAAGATATTGATTATGACCCAAAATGGCAAAAAAGCAAAATTCAAGATAATGGAAACTATCCTGGAGGTAAACTTGAACACTCCTTTGGTTCCGGGAGATAGTACTGAGCTGGATATGATATTTGAAGTACAGGTTCCCAAACTGTGCCGCCGCGCAGGAAGAAACAGTCCTCAAGGTATAGATTACAGTATGGCTCAATGGTATCCTAAACTTGCTGAATATGATCACATGGGTTGGCATGCAGATCAATATATCGGAAGGGAATTTTACGGAGTATGGGGAGATTTTGATATTGTTATAGATATTGATAAAAGATATAAAATCGCTGCGGGTGGAAATTTGATCGATAAAGAGACTTTAAATAATGATATGATCAGGTATCATTATAAAGCCCAAAACGTACATGATTTTGTTTGGGCTGCTGACAGGGATTATACCGGCTATAGTTTAAATACAAAATCCGGTACGGTATTTCATTTTTATTATCAAAACACAGCTCAAAGAGATAGTATTTGGCATTTGGCAGGTACTGTTATTGCCCGGGCATTTGAATTTATGAATAAAAGATACGGTAAATATCAATACGATACGTATTCATTTATCGAAGGCGGAGATGGCGGGATGGAATATCCTTTGGCAACCCTTATTACGGGGAATAGATCTGTGAATAGTCTTGTCGGTATTTGGTCGCATGAGTTTATGCACAGTTGGTATCAGATGATGCTAGCTACAAATGAAAGTATGTATCCCTGGATGGATGAAGGATTTACCAGTTTTGCTACAATAGAGGTTCTTGATTATCTGAATGATATGGGATTAATCGATCGAAGTTTTCCCGGTTTCCCGTTTGAAAATGATTATAATAATTGGAATAACTATTTGTTATCTCCTTACAGGGAGCCATTAAGTACACATTCCGATCACTATAATACAAATTATGCTTATTGGGCAAATGCCTATACGGGTGGAGAGGTGTTTTTGAAGCAGCTGGAATATATCATGGGAAAACAGGCTTTTGATCAAGGATTGCTTGATTATTTTGATAAATGGAAATTCAAGCATCCGTCACCTGTGGATTTTATCAGAATTATGGAGAAAGCATCTGGACTGGAACTTGACTGGTATCTTGAATATTTTATTTATGCCATAAAATATCCTGATTATGCAGTAGATACAATACTTATTGAAGATGAAGGGAGATCAGTGATAAAATTAATTAATAAGGGTGATTTTCCAATGCCGGTAGATATTGAGATTGTATTTAAAGACGGGACAAAAAAGATGTACCATATTCCTATGGATATGACGCTTGGTGCAAAGATTGGTGATTATTACAGTTATGATATACTTCCTGTTTGGTATTGGGTTAATCCCCGGTATGAATTTTCCATTGATGAGGATACTGAAAATATCGATAAAATAATTATTGATCCTTCAAAGAGAATGGCTGATATTAATAGGGAAAACAATATTTTTATTAATACAAGCGAGTAATAATAATAACAATTTAAAAACTTTTGTTTTTATCTTCACCTGCATTCCATTCTAATGGAGGAATGGCTTTACCCTAAACTTTTAGAAAAAAACAAATAGCGATATTATAAATGAAAGGTACAATAATAATGTCATGGGAAAATATAATTTCAAGTCCAGGTATTTATTCAATGGTATATCATATTTGGAATGAACGATAAAGACCAAAAATAATTTTGACACTAAAAATGCGATAAAAGTGGCAAAAGCGATTCCTGCAATACCCCAAAATCTTAAAAATATCAATGAAAGTACAATGTTTGCTACTAATTCCCAAAATGACACTTTCATAAATAACTTATTCATTTTATTAGCATAAATAAAAACTTCAGCCAAAATAATTCTACTTGAAATTATTAGCAGATATATATTGAATAATAAGGCTGAATACGTGTACTCTTCGCTGTAAAAGAAAGTATATAAAAACTTGCTGCTCAACATTAATAAAATAGCAACAGGAAAAAATACAATTATTATTTTACGGGTTTCTTTCTTTATATTTTCCAATGCATTTTCAATATTCTCAATAGCATCGGGAATCATCGTGCTTCTTAATGCTCCTATTAAAATAAGAATTACCGGAAATTCTCTTGCTCCGTATCTGTAAACGGAAAACAGATCAGGTTTGAAACTGCTATTTACAATTAGTCCGTCAATATATTCCATGCCGTTCCCAAGAAGAATATGAGCAATTATCGGTAGAGAAAATAATACAAACCCCTTAAGTAATATTTTTGATAAAGTGAATCTGCCAAATGGTTTGAAAACAGTACTAATAGTCCATATCCACCTGATAAATATCCAAAATGTCATAGCTATTAATACTTGAAAAATACTATTTGTAATAGCAGCGACTGCGATGATCAATACAAGTTGAAGTGAAAAAATTACAATGCCGTATTTTAATAATTTCTCTTTTTCTTTTTTAATTATATATTTGATTTCTATCAAAAGAGTAGGGGAGTAAAAAAATAAATAAAAGGCTATTAATTTAGTTCTCCCAATTGACAATATATCTTCATTTTTAACCAGTCCTAGACCATTAGTGAAATACAGCAATAATGCTATTATTAATCCTGCAAATTGAAGAAGGAAAAAAATATTTTGGAAAAATGACTCTTTTTCTTTGGTATTTAATCCTGAATAATACGATAAAATGGAATTTCCAATTCCAATAACCCAAAAGAAAGTACTTATATTAATAACAAAAAGGAATAATTCAAATACAGATGTCTCCTCTCTTGAAAAAGATAGTTTTACCAATGCAATACTTATTAAAACCAATACAACCAATCGAAGTATCTGGTACAACTGGTAGGCTGATGTTGTGGTTTTGATCTTCATATTTTACGGTTTTTCGCTTTTATTTTAATAAAATATCTTCAAAAGTACTAAATATTAATAGTTTGGCTTACTATTTGTACTTATAATATGCAGCTTTTGATTAAAAAAAATGTGTTATGGCAAAGAAGAAAAGAGTACAGAATGAAAAATATATTAAATACAAATCATTGGAATTGCTTGGCGATACAGAGAGAGAATTGTTTTCAATAGCATTTGATAAGATGAAAACGGCTTATGCACCATATTCCAATTTTCATGTAGGATCAGCTGTCTTATTAGATGACGGTACTATAGTCGGTGGTTCTAACCAGGAAAATGCTTCATACGGTTTAAGCATGTGCGCAGAAAGGGTCGCTCTTTTTAATGCAGGTGCCAATCACCCTGATGTTCCTGTAAAAAAACTTGTTGTAGTAACAAAAAATTACAATAATACTAATCGCAATAAAGAACATGAAAACTGCATTTTAGCACCTTGCGGAGCATGCAGACAGGTTATTCTGGAGTATGAAAACAGATATGATAATAATATAGAGATATTTTTGATGGATTCGAATGGTAAAGTATATAAATTCGATAGCGTTAAACAAATGCTACCTTTTGCTTTTGGAGGTTATTTTTTGAAATAGTTGAGTTATATATCAATAGATTCTACTATTTGTTTGATATAATTTGCAATTGCAGGTGAAGCCGTTAATCCGGGCGATTCTATTCCTATTAGATTAATAAAACCGGCAAATCCCCTGCCGGATTCTTCTTGAATAATAAAATCCCTTACAGGTTCTCCCTTTGCTTGTAATTTTGGTCTTATTCCTGCTTGATCAGGCGATAAATCTTCTTTTTCCAAAAAAGGTAAATATTTTTTTGCGGAAATATAGAAATCATCCAAATGCGATTCATCTATTGTATAATCATAAATATTTTCTTTCAAATATATAGTATTTGGTCCCAGTTTAAGTCCATTTGCCAAATCAACAGTAGCGTGAATTCCCAGACCGGTTAGATTTTTTGGCGGCACCGGATAAATCAATCGTGAAACCATACGGTTTTTAGGAGGATTAATGCTGAAATACTCCCCTTTGCAAAAATATACTTTATATTCAGGTGGATTAATACCAACCATTGCTGATATTTTATCAGCTTCTAACCCTGCACTATTAATAACAGTACTGGAAGTAAATGAAAATATATCTCCTGACGGATCTTCAACTTCAATTTTATAACCACCCGAACTCAATTTTTCAATATTTTCAACAGAGGATAAATAAGAAAATTCGACTTGATTTAAAATAGCTTTGGTCTCGAAATATTTCATCAGTCCATGAGTATCAATAATGCCTGTTTCGGTTGAATATAATGCTTTGATAGCTGCTACGTTAGGCTCTATTTCTTTTAGCTCTCCTTTAGAAATAATACGCAGTTCGGATACGCCGTTCTCATTTCCTTTCTCCAGCAATCTGAATAATTCATTCACTTCAAGTTCATCATTTGCCACGATCAATTTTCCACATTTATTATATGCGATATTTTCTTTTTCACATAAATCATATATCAATTTCCTGCCCTCTATGCAGAATTTAGCTTTCATAGATCCTGTAGGGTAGTATATTCCCGAGTGTATCACTTCACTGTTTCTGCTACTGGTTTCCTGTCCGAATTGTCTGTTTTTTTCAATGACAAAAATATTTTGATAACTTTCAGACAATTTTGACGCAATCGCTAGTCCAACTACGCCTGCTCCTAAAATCGTTATATTTATATCCGTATTCATTTTCAGCTAAATCTTTTTTTATTCTCCAAATATTCTATTATCTGCGGATCAACCATAATATCCTGCGGTTTTATCGGAGTTTTAAGGATTATCCCTTCCAATGAAGTACAACGACTGAGCGCAACATATGTTTGACCATGAGCAAAAGCTCCTTTTCTGCCCAGATCTATTATAATATTATCAAATGTTTTTCCTTGGCTCTTATGAATTGTGATTGCCCATGCAAGTTTCAAAGGATATTGTTGAAAAGTTCCCAATACTTCTTGTTCTATTTTTTTCGGATTTTTAAAATCAGAAAAATATTTAACATATTCCCATTCTTCATAGTCCACATCGATGATCTGTTGCTCGCCGCTTTTCATTATTTCTACTAAAATCCTGTCAAAATCCAGTTCGACAATCTTGCCGATAGTACCGTTTACAAATCTTTTTTCGCTATCATTACGAATAAACATAACCTGAGCGCCAACTTTAAGTGATAGGTCATAATCAGTTGGAAATGTGTTCACAGGAAAATCTCCAATGATATTAGCCTGATAATTGTATTCCTTTGTTTCAAGGCTTTTCAATTTCTCATTATTAAGTTTTTGCACTTGAGCATTTCTAGCAGATAAGGTAACATAAAAACCTTCTTTTTTCTCTTCCGGATTGTATCTGGAATTCAATTCTTCCAGCAAATCCCAATCCATCTCATTTAGCCTTATACTTTCCAATAAATTGATAAATCTTCGATCGGTTTGTCTGAAAACTTCATTTAATTCAATCAAAGAATAATGAAACTTTTCATTGTTAAGAACATGAGCGGAAAAGAAATACGGTGTTTCGAAATTTTCATGTAAAAATGATTTTTCAAAATCCGAAGAGACTACAGGTGGTATTTGATACAAGTCTCCGAAAAATATCATTTGTACACCACCAAAGGGTAGGGGGGACTCCCTGTTTATCCTTAAAAACAAATCAATATTGTCCAAAAGATCTGCTCTCACCATCGATATCTCATCAATAATAATTGTGTCCAGATTTTTATATATTTTTCTTGATTTTTGCTTTTTAATTGCTGATTTCGGTATGAAATTGGGAGCAAATTTAAAGAATGAATGAATTGTTTGTCCTTTGACATTTAAAGCGGCAATTCCTGTTGGTGCGAGTATAACCGTTTCCTTTTTTGTTGTCTCATAAAACAAGCGGAGTAGGGTGGATTTGCCTGTTCCTGCACGTCCTGTTACAAAAAAACTGTCTTCAGAGTTTTCCAATAGTTCCAATGTTTTATTAAACTCTGAATTTAGTTTTATTGGTTTTTTCCGTTTAAGATTCATTTATTTTCACAATAAAAAAGCCATCAAATGAATTTATATTATTATTATTTCTTTTTAACCACATAAATAAATACGGGGAAATGATCGCTGTATCCATGTAAAAATTCATTTCCTGCAAAAGTACGCATAGGATAACCTTTAAAATGCCCTTTCTTTTGTACAAGGAAATTTTTATTGAATATTTTTGCTTTGTAAAATCGCAATCCATCTTGATCTTTGGGTAACCAGCCATAAGTCAACATTATCTGATCAAAAAGACTCCATGCGTCTCTGTATGCAGTAGTACCTATACCTCTACGATAAAACTGTGTCATAGGATTAAAAATATCACCTTCTTTTACTTTTTTCTTTTTATCTTTAGCGTGCAAAACTTTTTTGACACTGGGACTGGTAGGATCATCGTTTAAATCACCCATAATTATAACTTTTGCCATCGGATCCGATGCAGTCAATGAATCTGTTATTTTCTTGCATTCTAGTGCTGCAGCTGCTCTCCACGGGGCAGTTTTTGATTCACCGCCTCTCCTTGAAGGCCAGTGATTGACCAAAATATGAATCTTCTCGCCATCAAATAAGCCTGAAACGAATAAAATGTCTCTGGTGAAGATCTTTGTAGTGCCGGAAAAGATATTTACCGGTATGGGCTTAGCATCGGTAGGAGTGAAATATTTGGGCTGATACAATATAGCAAGATCTATTCCTCGTCTGTCGTTTGAATCAAAATGTATTATGCCATATCTGCGTTTGGCTAAAGCAGGTTGTTTTACTAAATCTTCCAGCACAGTCCTGTTTTCAATCTCCGATACACCTAATATAGCTACACCGTCCTTAGCTTTATCCGTAGCCATCAGAGAGATTACTTTTGCCATATTATGCAATTTTTCATTATACTTTTTGCTATTCCATAATTTGGAACCATGAGGCGTAAATTCAGTATCCCTAATATCAGGAGCATCTATTGTATCAAAAAGATTCTCCAAATTATAAAAACCAATCGCTGAAATTTTATATTTGTTACCGCTTTGAGCAGAAACAAAACTTGTTAATAATACAATGAATGCTATTATTGCTGAAAATTTAATGTATTTAATTTGCATAATTGCTAATTTCCTTTAATGAATAAATCTAATGTGTTTTTTATAAAACATACAAAAGTAAAAATAATTTCGTAAAAAGCATTATTTAATGATTATTAACAAAAAGGAAGTGTGTATTAATAGCCTATAATATATATTATGTTAAATAGGAGTTATTCTGTTATACCCTCTTTTAAGATACATGGGTTTAACATAAGATATAAAGAAATAGAATTATTTCCTCTCATAATACATTACTAAAGAAGCCTTTTGAATAGTTGCAGCATTAATATTAAACCTGACCATTGCAGGGCTTGAATTTTTATCCAAATTTATTTTTTCTTTATCCAATGCATATACGGTTATCAAATATTGATGGATACCGTGTCTTTTAGGTGGATAAGGTCCGTTTTATAGCTGGGAAGCAATTTTTTTCAATTCTCTTATTACAAATTCTTTTTGATAAACAGCCATTTCTTTGCTGAAACAAATAGCTTTTATTTTGTAACCTGCTGTAATCCTATCTATTTCAATGTTTTTTGATAATACTGTCCAAGGACAATTCAGCAATATTTTTTTAATTATGGTTTCATTAAGTTTTTCATTAATATCACTGTCAATTATCTCAAATTCATTTAAATAATACATACTCACCTTTTCTTTTATCA
>Ga0256913_10001014_pt1 | contig 14589 bp, 12 predicted proteins | sample Axial_MatmetaG_FD_185970 | JGI IMG/M metagenome (GOLD analysis project Ga0256913, IMG submission 185970) | Deep-sea worm associated microbial mat communities from Axial Seamount, Juan de Fuca Ridge, Pacific Ocean - Axial_Mat | ecosystem: Environmental > Aquatic > Marine > Oceanic > Microbial...
CCGTCGAATTCGCAGAACTCCAGCTCCTTTTGTGCGAATTCGTCGGGGCCCATCGGATAGTAGGTATATCCGCCCCTGTTTTGGGGAAGTCCCGCATTGGAGTGTACCGATATGGGGAATTTACAGCGCTCACTCAGAGTCTTGAGATGCTTTTTCACCTGCTCGGGGCCCGTACCGCAGTTGAAACCCAGAGAGAGTATCTCGAAGGGCTCCAGAATGGTCACTATCGTGGAGGCGTCCGTACCTATGAGCATGGAGCCGCTCAACTCTATCGTCACCGATACCATTATCGGGAGCTTCACCCCCCGTCTGGAGTTGGCCTCTTCGCAGGCGTGGATGGCCGCCTTTATCTGCAGGGGGTCCTGGCAGGTTTCGAGCAGAAAGATATCGCACCCACCGTCTATGAGCCCCAGGGCGGTCTCGATATAGCCTTCGTAGAGTCTTTCGTACTCTATATGCCCCAGAGATGGGAGCTTCGTACCCGGACCTATGGAGCCGAGGACGAAACGGGGCGATTGCTCGTCGCTGTAACGCTCGCAGACATTTTTGACCAGTCTGGCACCCTCTCTGGAGAGTTCGTAGGCTCTGTGTCCCAGTCCATACTCTTCGAGTACCCACTCCATCGCTCCGAAGGTGTTGGTCTTGAGCATATCGGCGCCCGCCATGGCGTAGCGTTCGTGTATGCGCTCTATGATATCGGGTGCGGTGATGTTGAGGAGCTCGTTGCACCCCTCCTGCGACTCACCGTTTTCATCCAGCCATGCCTCTTTCGGTACCTTCAGATCCTGTATCTGAGTCCCCATGGCTCCGTCTATCACGATATATCGCTCTTCGATTATGCGGGAAACTACCTCTGAGATATCCAAGCTCGTCCTTCTATGCTATATTGTTCGATATTCTAACATATCGGCCGGTCTCTCATCTCACGAAGATCGTTTTTCCGCTTCTTCTGCCATCCGCGCCTGCGTCGAAATCACCTGTCACGGCGTTGACACCGCCGAAAAAGAGGCTCTTCTCATCGAAAACATTCACTTCGTATCTCCGCTTCGCAGACTCTATGAAACTGCTGTCCATCCCCGGTTCGAGGTATAGAGTGTCGTTTTCGAAATGGAGTCTGGGAGCCTCTATCGCATCCGATATACTCTCTGCGAATCCGAGATATCTGGCACACACTTCCACGATAGCGCTTCGTATTCTGTTGCTTCCCGCACTCCCGAGTATCAACTCGGGTTCACCATCTCTCATCGCTATCGTCGGAGCCATCATCGATGGGAGTCTCACTCCCGCCGGCCAGCTGAAAAAACCGTGCGGATTCAAATCCTCTTCTCCGAGCATATTGTTCATCATGATACCGCATCCGGGTATGACGATACCGCTTCCCTCTCCGTTGGTGGTGGTGACGGATGCGCAGTTGCCGTCGGAGTCTATCACACTGATATGGGTCGTGTTTCCCCAGAGGTTCAAACGGCTCTTCTTTCCCGTTTTGTAATGGGATACGAGTTTCTCGTCCGCCAGAATGGATACGAGATTTTCTCTATGGATATTTGGATCTACATGTATCTTTCTGAAGTCCGATGTGACCGCCATCGATTCGACGATATCCATCCAGAAGTCGGGAGTGTCCAAACCATATTTTCCATCTAGCATCTCGAGGGTGAAAGATATCAGAATCCCGCCCGAAGATGGCGGTGGGTTGGTATATATCGTTCTTCCTTCGTATTGGAACGATGCCGGTTTTCTAACTACGACTTCATAATCCGAAAGATCTTCGTATCTGAGAGAACCTCCCGCCTCTCTATATATTTCGTCTATTTTGCGGGCTATCTCTCCTCTGTAGAATATATCCGACCCTTCATCGACGAATATATCCAGAAAATCTCCGTAATCTCTGTTGTATATCGTTCTCTCGTGATCTATCAGCCGTCCATCAGGTGCGTATAGTTTCGTGGATTCGGGTGTGGAGAGCAGTATGGGTTCGAGAAGCCGGACAAATCCGGACTGCATCCGGCTGAGTCGGATACCCTCTTTCGCGAATTTCATGGCAGGGGAAGCTATCTCTCTCATGGACATCGAGCCCAAATCGGAATGGATCTTTTCTATACCCGCCACCATACCGGGTACGGCTGTGGAGCCTGCACCTATATGAAACTCCTGTACCGTCGTACCGAAATCGACATATATCGGGAAGAAGTCCGGATTCTCCACTCTCTTCGGGGGAACATCGACGAAAAAGTCGTATAGTACGGGTTCGCTCGATCCGCTTTTTCGTACCATCATGAATCCTCCTCCCCCGAGACTCGTCAGCATCGGTTCGGAGAGAGGTGCCGTGAGCATGGATGCGCATACCGCGTCGAACGCGTTCCCTCCGGCTTCGAGTATCATGGCTCCCGCGAGCGCGCTCTTTTCGTCTCCTGCGGATACGACACCTCTCATCCTATCACCTCCTCTTCGATCACTTTTCTGAAATCTCCACTTTCGGAGTATATCTCTCTGAGCTTGTCGGCTATGCTTCTCTTTTCTATCAACTCGTGAAGAGAGTCGGCTCCTTCGGGATATCCCTGTCTGGCGAATATACCGTCGGAATCTATCGCATCTACCAGTTCATGGGCCTTTTCTCTGATGGTCAGCACTCTGCATCCATCGATAAATTTGCCATCGAGTCCATGTCTGACGGCATTCCATTTGTTCTGTTTGTTGATCTGCTGGTATCTCTCGTGGGAGCCGTGCCGTGAAGCATACTCCAGGAGAGATCTGTAAAAGAGAGCTATGAGGGTCAATCTCTCTCTATCGTAGAAGGCGTCGCACACTCTCAACTCTATCGTTCCGAACTTTTGGTGTATTCTCACATCCCACCATACATCTTTGATACTCTCTATCGTACCGGTCTCTCTCAACCTGTCTATGAGGGAGCAGTACTTTTCGTAACTATCGAAATATTGCGGAATTCCCGCTCTCGGCAGTCTCTCGAATATCTCGCTCCTGTATGAGTCGAGTCCCGTATCTTCGCCCTGATTGTAGGGAGAGTTGGCGGATAGCGCGAGGAAGATGGGGAGATACTCTATCGAAGCGTTGTACGCCTCTATGGCACTCTTTTCGTCCGGCATGGCTACATGTATATGGAGTCCGCTGATGAGGAAATTTTTCAAGATACTCTGTAGCTCTATGGCGAAAGCTTCGTATCTCGGATCGTGAAATCTCTCGTTATCCTCTTTTTTTTCGAAAGGATGTGTCGCGAGAGCGGCGAGGTAGATACCGTTTCGTCTGCATATGGAGACTATCTCCGTGAGAGCGTCGGATATGAAATCGACCGCGTCGGTAGCATCTTTACATACAGGCGTGACCACCTCTATCATCGATTGGAGAAGCTCTTTGTGGACATATGGAGAGAGATTTTCAGGGAGAGAGTCGAATATGACGGGAGAGCGGTTCGCCGGTAGCAGAGTATCCATATCGAGCAGTCTCAGCTCCAGCTCGATTCCTACGGTATATGGGTTTTCTCCATCGAAGATTTCGCGGTCGTAACTACCTGCCATGACACTATCACCTTTCGCTCTTTTCGGGATATTATCGCAAAAGGGGTTAAGCGGTTATTAGTATGTCGTTTTCGAAGGCCGGATGGATTTGGATATTCTCTTTTGCAGAGGGTCGCATATTGGGTAGAATATCGAAAGCAAAAAAAGGAGTCGCACTCAGCATGAGATCATCCGGCAGGGGAAAGAGAGGCAGACGCTCCTACACCGTCACGGTGAATGGAGGCAGATACAAAGGCAAGAAGATAGAGATTCCCGCAGTGGATACGACCCGAAGTTCAAAAGCGATACTGAGAGGTTCGCTATTCGATACGATACAGTTCGATATCGTGGGAAAAAGTTTCATAGAGGTTTTCGCTGGAAGCGGTTCTATAGCGATAGAGGCGGTGAGCAGAGGTGCGGAGCACGCCTGGTGTATGGAGAGAGACAGATTCGTCTACGATATCCTCGTCTCCAATGTCGAAAATATCTCTCCGGGGAGTTTCACGACCGTTTTCGGAGACAGTTTCGAACTCTTCGAGTCGGTATATGAGCGGGCTCGAAGAGAGGGCAGGGGGATATACTTCTATTTCGATCCTCCATTCGATATCAGAGACGGTATGGAGGAGATATACGACAAGTGCCTCTCTCTGATGGAGACGATAGAGCCGGAGTCGTGCGAAATGGTCGTGGTGGAGCATATGAGCGCCAAAGAGATGCCTGAAGAGGTCGGTTCTCTGCGTAAAAGCAGGAGCAGGAGGTTCGGCAAGAGCTCTTTGAGTTACTATATACCGCACAAAAGAGGTGGTGATGGGTGAGAAGATGCCGTATGCGAGTATCGTTCTGCTCGCTCTCATAGTGTCGTTATCGCTATTCGGGCCATTTATCTACGATATCTCCCCATACCGTTTCGACGCTTCGGCGATACTTCAGCCTCCATCGATACTGCATCCTATGGGTACGGACAGACTCGGCAGGGATATTCTGGCGAGGGTGATGGAGGGGGGCAGGATATCCCTCCTCATAGGTGTGGGCTCCGCCGTATTCTCGTCACTGATAGGACTTTTGGCGGGTGTATTCGCCGGATATATGAAAGGGTGGTGGGATAGGAGTTTCGTCTTCGTCGTGGATCTCTTTCTCACTTTTCCCACATTTTTTCTCCTTTTGACGCTCGTCAGCTATATTCCTGCCTCTTCTCTCGTACTGATAATCGTCATCTCCATAACCGGCTGGATGGGTACGGCACGGTTGATACGCTCCGAGAGTTACAGGATATCCTCCCAGCCATATATCAAGATTCTCAGATTGGCGGGTGTCTCCGGGCTGAAGATCGTATTTGGCTACTTCATGCCTCTGCTGGCTCCTATATTTTTCGTCTCTTTCACCTTTGGGGTGAGCGGAGCGATATTGGCCGAAAGCGGACTCAGCTATCTGGGACTCGGAATCACTCCCCCGCAGATGAGTTGGGGGAGTATTCTGAGTTCGGGTAAACCGGTCATGGAGATAGCGTGGTGGGTCAGTTTTTTCCCAGGGGCCATGATATTCATGGTGACACTTTCGCTGATACAGATATCCGATTGGCTTCAGAGCAAAAGCGACGGTAGGGAGATAGGGAGAGAGATATCGTAGCCTCCTTTCGGGAAGAGCGTTCAAAACTCTATATGCGCTTCGAGAATCTCTCCGATGGTTTTGGCGTACTCTTCGAGAGGGTCGCCATATCCGGGGTACTCTTTTCTCATCCGTCTATGAAGTCTATGGAGCTTCCTCCTCTCCCGGGGAGACATCCAATCCTTTCCGGATACGATATCCTCTCTCAACTCTATCGCCTCTCTATCTGCATGTGGCCGGTTCGCGGTCTCTACGGTAAAGTAGAGGAGTCTGTGCAGGTAGATGAAGACAAATCCCATATCTTTCACGGGTCCGGCCTGAAGATATCTCTTACCTACCTTTCGTCCCATCAGTTTCATATCGTAAATTTTGTCGAATCCCGCTATCGTTCCCGCCACACCCATCAGTGTACCGATCAGAGTACCGGTGAAAAGCGAGTTTCCGCCCAGAGCTATATCTATGCTCGATCCAGCGATCGCTCCAGCTCCGGCCGATATGGCGATCAACTCTTTGCGGTCGAGACCGAATATCGATAGGCTCTCTCCTGAAAAGAGCTCCATTCCACTCATGATGTCGTTGCACTTTTCACCATCTGTCAGACATCGGCGTCTCCATATTTCCGATATGCGGTGCGTGCACTTTTTCTCCATATCGACCAGGTCGTTTCTGAAGCCATGCGATAGCTTCTCTCTATACTCTCTGATCGGTTTCCCTTTTATCTCCATCTTCCGAATATGGGTGACCATATCTTTCATCGCCGAGGCTATCTCCGCGGCACTGTCGGATATGGCGTTCTTTCTCATCCTCCCCATCGCGGAGATAGCATCGGCTATAGGCTCTCTCCAGTCGTCCTTCATCATGGAGATGGTTTCGAGAAGGGATACGATCTGTGAAAAATCCGCTTTGACGGGATCGAATATTTTCACTATGGAAAAGTGTCTTTCCAGAGATACTCTCCATTCACGAGAAAAGTCTCTATCACCTATGATATTTATGATGGCGAGTGACGGACCGCTTCCATAGCTGAGAATCTCCATCTCGGTTTCGAACTCGACTCCGTAGGGTTTGGAACCATCTACGACATAGATGACGGCCGATCCCTCCGCGACAGGCGTGAGCAGTTCGATATCGTCGGCAAATTTCGGATCGTCTCCATACTTTTCGATAAATCTCCGTAGTCTGAGATACTTCGGCAGAGAGGATATCTCTTCACCGGCAAGAGCGTCGAGCACGGCTGAAGGTCTCTGAAATCCGGGAGTGTCGTAGAGTGTATATAACATCTCTCCATCGACGACGAGAGGAAAGGCTCTGCTTCTGGTCGTGGTACCCGGTATATCGGAGACAGCTACATCCGAGTCCATCGCGAGTGTGGAGACTATGGAGCTTTTGCCCTTGTTCGGATGTCCCGTCACCGCAAACGACGGAATGGAGCCATCTATGATACCACTGTGCATTTTCCCACTCCGAGATATGCCGTCTTGTCTCTCCATATATTCAGATCCTTTTCATCGGCTATATACGATTCATCGGCGAATCCTGCCGGTAGTATATCTATTCTCACCGGATTCATCTCTTTCAACTCTTCGATGAAATCGAAAAAATCCATTATCGGAGGTTCCCAGCTTTTGACCACTACGACGATACTCGCCCCTTCGAGAGCTCTTCGCCGTATCTTTTCGATATCGTCGGAACCATCCTGCCCGAAACCGCTCTCAGCTATCTGTGAGGTTTCCGTACCCGATGACGATAGAACCGAGCGAACCGTATCCGCATCCATATACCATCCAAAGGCGATATCGTATCTGTGCAGGAGTCTCCCACCCGCTTCCGGACTTCTCTCGTATATCAGGGGCTCTTCGGGGCTCTTCGAAGAGCTCTCTACCCGTGGTCTGCATATCGACTCCACCAGTTCGACGGCTTCGTGCATCTGGAGTATGCTCTTTTTCTCGACAGAACGCTCGTATGCCACGAAAAGAGGAAGTGTCACGAGACGCAACACCACTCCGTAAAAGAGCGTTCCTGCGAAGAGAAATCTCCACCACTCCCCGAGAATCTCCCTATTCGCCACGATTTCGTTCTCCACTCCTCCGAGTCTGTAAAATCTGCTTTTGGATATCAGCTCTTCGGAGGGGACGGCCGAGGGGAAGATATCTCTCCAGAAGATAGATAGATTTTCGAGTATGGAGTGGAGAGTGCCACTCTCTATATGGAGTGTGGTACTCCAGACGAACGCTATATCCTCCACCGATATATCGGCAATCAATCCTATAGCCACTCCGGTATAGAAGAGTATGGATAGAATCTGAAACTGCAACATGGAAAAAGATGCCATGAGCGTTTTATCCATTTCGTGAGCGTATCTGAGGTGTGAAGAGAGTATCTTTTCCGGTATGGAGAGGGGAAAGGGCAGATGCCGTGCCGCTTTTCCGAGTATCGAGATGGTGAGAATAGATAGTGAAAAGATAGTTCCCACAACGGGGAGAATCATGGATACGAATATGAAATATATGGCGTTGACCGGCTCCTGTCCATTGTAGTTGAGGAGGGTGAAGGCCGTTATCGTACCGAGTACGAGAGCGAATAGATACAGAGTGTAGAGAGTGCCGGAGAGTGTGATACCGCTATCGTGCGATACGCTCTTTCGGGTGGAGATATCTTTTGCGGAGTTTATGAGCAGTCTGTACGGGTCCGAACAGAGCTCATCGTACTTTTTGCGCAGGAGGCTTCTGCGTGCCGAATCAGGGAAGTCTTCTTTCAACAGTTTTTTAAGTAGAATATATCTTTTCATCGATTTGCGCTCAACCTGCTAACATCTTTCGTGGATGGATTTGTAGTTGTCGTTCGGTAGATGGATTATATCCAATCGAGACGGATATATTGGATAGATTCGAGACGGGGGAGGGCTGTGGCGTCCGAAAACGCCACTCGCAAGCGGGACTATCTATATCACTCGACCTCTACAGTGACGGGGTCGCTCTCCCAGAGTCCATGTTTGGTGCAGTAGCTCATAGCCGTGAGTTTGAGTTTGCCTGTGGGTACGATATGGAAATCCACCTCTACATGGCCCTTTTCGTTGCCGAGTGTACCGGGAGTGAAAGTGGCCTGTCCGAGGAGTGTTTCACCATTCCAGAGTTGTACATAGGCTATATAGTGGTCGAAATCGTCGGGATGGCTGTATTCGTCTCCCACCTTGACCTTGACACAAAACGGCTCACCCTTCGCCGCCTTCTCTTCGCAATGGACGAAAGGGGAGTGTCTGTCTATATAATCCTTCTTCGCTTCTCTCTCGACGGTGTCGATATCTACATATCTATTGATTTTTGGCATATCAATCCTTTTTCTTGATTTATATCAAGAATTATAGCGTAATTTTGGAAAAAAGAGGATATATTTTATCCGAATTGTAGAAAAATTTTCCGGAGAGGGAAGAGAATTCCCACTCCCTGACCGTAGGTTTTAGATACCTTCGGCGATCATGGCATCGGCGACTCTCTTGAATCCGGAGATGTTGGCACCATCCACATAGTTGCCGGGTACTCCGTACTCTTCTGCCGTCTCAGCGATATTGGTACATATATTGACCATCGTCGTTTTCAGCTCTTCATCGACCTTGTCGAATGTCCATCTCATCATCTGGGCGTTCTGGCTCATTTCGAAGCCACTCACCGCCACTCCTCCGGCATTCGCCGCTTTTGCAGGGGCGAAACAGATACCGGCCTCCTGTATGATCGCTATCGCTTCGGGAGTCGATGGCATGTTGGCTCCTTCGCTGACACTGGTACAACCGTTTTTGACGAGTGCGCGTGCATCCACTTCGGTCAATTCGTTCTGTGTCGCGCATGGGAATGCGGCGAAAGATTCGATATGCCATGCGGCGTGACCGCCTTCGGGATATTCGGATACGGGAATGTACTTGGCCTCTTTGTGTGAGGATGCATACTCTTCGAGTGAGGCTCTCTTTTCGAACTTGAGCTCTTTGAGGAGATCGAGATCGACACCTCTGGGATCGTATATCGTTCCTCTGGAGTCGGAACAAGTCACCGGTATGGCTCCGAGTTGATAGAGCTTTTCGATGGCGTGCAGAGCGACATTTCCCGAACCGCTGACGGTACACACTTTTCCTTCGAGAGTCTCTTTGCCCTGAAGCTCCAGCATCTTTTCGGTCAGATAGACCACTCCGTATCCTGTGGCCTGAGGACGCATGAGCGAACCGCCGAAGAAGAACGGTTTTCCGGTCAAAACCCCTTCGTACTGGGAAGTTATCTTTTTGTACTCTCCATAGAGATAGCCTATCTCTCTCGCGCCCACCCCTATATCTCCTGCAGGTACATCCATCCTGGGGCCGATATATTTATGCAGCTCTCTCATGAAAGCCGAGCAGAAATTCATCACTTCGAAGTCCGTTTTTCCTTTGGGGTCGAAGTCGCTTCCTCCCTTTCCTCCACCTAGAGGCAGGCCTGTAAGGGCGTTTTTGAGTATCTGTTCGAAACCGAGAAACTTCAATACTCCCTCATTGACCGATGGGTGGAATCTCAATCCGCCTTTGTATGGCCCGAGTGCGTTGTTGAACTGCACTCTATATCCGGTATTGACCTGGATTTTGTTGTTTCTATCCATCCACTCGACTTTGAATTTGATGATTCTGTCGGGTTTGATGAGTCTCTGCACTATCGAATTTTCGGAATATTTCGGATCCGAGAGATAGAGAGGAGCTATCGACAGGAGTACCTCTTCCATCGCCTGGAAAAATACATCGTCCTCCGCACAGTTTGGGTTTCTGAGACTCTGTATATACTCTTTGGCTCTCTGGAGCTTCTTTTCATCGACCTGATTGAGTGTTATCGCCATATTCTATCCTTTCTTCTATTTGATTCCGGTATCGAATGTACCGTAACTCGAACCATCTCTCTCTTCGAAACCGACACTGCTGTCTCTGGGCGGTTTGTGGTCTCTGAGAACTATCTGCAGATGCGAGAGTACCAGACCGTAATTGTGTTTCAGGGGAAAGTATATCTTTTTCAGACCGCTTTTGGTGATTTTGTCGGCGAGAAGTCGGAGAAGACATCCGTAAATCAGGTCGTTGGTTACATACTGCATGTAGTAACCTCTCATGATTTTGATATTTCCCATATAGGCTCTCTTCTCGTCGGAGGTCAGTTTGTCGCTGTTTTGTGTACTCTCTTCGAGCCTCTTTATCAGCTCGGCAACCTCGTTCTCTCTCTGTTCGTTGAGATTCTCGATATTTTCACAATAGCTCTCCACCTTGGAGAGAAGCTCTTTATCTTTGTATCTGTGCCCCTCCCACTCTCTGAGATCGAGGGTGTCTCCCTCTTCGAAGTTCTCTATCGCTTCGATCAGTTCGATAGCGGGATTGATAAATGTGTACTTGTCCGGTTTGCTCTGGTCGAACGACACTCCATGCTGGGATACCGTAGGTTTGGCTCCCACATATTTCACCTTCATTCTCATCCTTTTATAATAGTGTTTGGAAGAGCGGGAGAGCGGTCTTCATCACGACTCCCTCTCATGCTCCAATGATACCAAAAATATCTTATCGGTAGCTCGGACTCGTATATCGTATGGGCTATCTTCCCTTTTTCAGTGTATCGATTATTCCCCGTTTCAATCTATCTGGGTCGAATCTCTCTCTCCTCTCTCCCGTCATGAGAGATGGGAGATATTCGAGCAGAAAATAGAATATCCATATCATGGGGTAGAATACCCTGTATTCGTATCTGAAACTCTTTTCGTCGTATCTCTCGCCAAACCATCTTTTGGCACCCTCTACACCTCTATCCGCCAGAAGCGCTTCGATGGCGAAGACGAGACCCCAGACCAGATAGCTCATGGATACTACGACTATACCTGCGTAGGCGCCGTATATGGATACGGCCATAGCGATGAAAAGCGCCATGAATATGGAGAAGGAGTGAAACCCCATCGCGGCGACCACGACCACGACGGAAAATACGAATAGTAGAGATATGAACATCGAAATGGCTTCGAGATAACTCTGCTGTTCACTGAAACTCGGACTGCTCCAGGCTCCAGCTATCATCAGAGCCAGAGCCCCGATGAGCGTCATGGCGAGATAGATGCTCTCACGATTCATCCATCTCCCCGTTTTCATGGATATCGTAGAGTTTCAGGAGCGAATCCGTCGATGGTTCTCTACCGAGCCACTCTCTGTAGAGGATACTCATATCTTCACTTCCACCTCTCTCGAGTATATATTTTCTATATCCGAGAGCCTTTTGGGTATCGAAATTTCCATTTTCGTCGAGACACTCGAAAAATGCGTCCGCGCTCAACACTTCCGCCCATTTGTAGCTATAGTAACCTGCCGCGTATCCTCCTGAGAAAATATGTGAAAATCCATTTTGAAATCTGTTGTAGGAGGGTGGTGTGATAACGGCTATTTTCCTTCTCACCTCCTCGAGTACCTTCGCCACTCCATCCTCATCGTAGAGTGAAGTGTGTATGAGCATATCGAAGAGTGAGAACTCCACCTGCCTCAAAAGCCCCAGCGCGGAGTGGAAGTTTTTGGATGATTTGATCTTGAGTATCAACTCTTCGGGCATCTTTTCGCCCGTACGATAGTGAAACGCGAATCTGCCCAGTATCTCTTTTTCATATGCGAAATTTTCGAGAAACTGACTCGGAAACTCCACCGCATCCCATGCCACTCCGTTTATACCGCTGAGAGAGTATTCCGAAACGGTACTGAAGAGATGGTGTAGAGCGTGACCCATCTCATGGAATAGTGTCACTACATCGTCGTGTCTGAGTAGAGATGGCCTCTCCCCGGATGGAGATGGGAAATTGGTGGTGACGAATGCAGATGGCAGATGCTTTTTGCCGGATGTATCTATATGATATGTCTCCCAGTCGTGCATCCACGCACCTCCTCTCTTTTCGGGGCGCGCGTAGAGGTCGAAATAGATTCGTCCGCAAATGGAGCCTTCGGAGAAGATATCGTAGCATAGTGCGGATTCGTGCCATAGAGCTATATCTTCGACTCTGGAAAAATCGACACCGAAAAGTCCTGATACGATAGAGAGAAGCCCTTCGAGTACTCTCGTGCTTTCGAAATATGGTCTGGTCGTCTCGTCGTCGAATCCATAGAGACTCTTTTTGAGTTTTTCCGAGTAGTACGCTATGTCGTAACTCTCCAACTCTTCGATACCGTCGAGAGATTCGGCGAACTTTTTCAGTTGGGAAAACTCTTTCAGCGCGATCGGTTTGGAAGAGTCCGCGAGCTTTTCGAGAAACGATACGACCTGGGAAGGACTCTCCGCGTCTCTGGTCTCCAGAGCGTATCCCGCGTAGTTTTCATATCCGAGCATAAGAGCCTTTTCATGACGCAGAGACAATATCTCCTCTATCAGTTTTCCGTTTTCGGGGGCCCTCGTCGAGTAGGCTCTATATATCTTTTCTCTCAACTCCCTATTGGGTCCGTATGTGATATACGCTATATAGCTCGGTATCTGGAGAGTGAAGCGGAATTTCTCCTCTCCATTCTCGACGAATCTGGCTTCGGAGACGAGATCTTCGGGCATACCGGCCACATCCTCTCTGTCCACCACCATCTCCCATTTGGCGGTGGCATCGAGAAGATTCTGGGAAAAGAGGGCGCTCTTTTCACTCAGTTTGGCATCGATCTCCTCTATCCTCTTTTTGTCTTTTTCGGAGAGCTCCGCCCCCGAAAGTCTGAACTCCCTGATCTCGTTTTCGACGACTCTCCGGCGCAAAGGATCGTCGGTCACGATTCGTTTCAGCTTTTTGTAGAGCTTTTCGTTTTGGGCGGTTTCACTGTGAAATCTGCTCAGAAGAGGTAGTGAACTCTCGTAAGCCTCTCTCGTATCGTCACTGTTGCATACGCTGTTCAGGTGCGAGAGTGGAGTGAAAAAGATAGAGAGCTCGTTTTGCATCTCCTGCAATTTTCCCATTGTATCGGGATACCCATCCTCATCACTGCAGGATATGGCATCTATCCGTCTTCTCTGCTCTGTGAGCAGGTCGTCGAGCCTCTGCGTGAATCTGCCCAGGTCTCCCGTATCGAATGTAGCGAACATCTTCTCTCCCGAATATATATTTGCGTGAGCCGTATCGTCTCTCTCACGCATAGATGGCGTTGCAATTGTACACCCGATAGTCTGATATCCATATAAACCGGATACTCATTTTCTATCGACATTTTATATCTTCGATGGAGCTTCGATGGTCAGGGATATCCCATATGTGATGAGATCGGTCTGGATAGTGGAGAATGATCGTACAGATAGGAGATTCGGCCGGCTTCCGTCCGCCGGCCGAGATTCATTCAAATGGTGTGAAGAATCACTTTTTCAGAAGTGCGGAAACCTTCTCTTTCGTCTTGTCCGCTTTGAGAGCGAGATTGCTCAGGAGCGTTTCGATTCTCGCGACCTTCTCCTGTACCTTTTCGAGTTTGGCGATTTTGGCTTTGAGAGTTTCGATCTCTTTTCTCTGCTCCTGAACCACTTTGGTCACTACAGAGACGATTTCGATAGCCGCAACGGCATTTTTCTTGGGTACAGATACGAGCTCAGGCATATCTTCGGCGATGAATCCGACTTTGGGGTCGGATGGATTCTGCTTGTATACGAATGTCACGGGCTTGAGTCTGTCGAATGCATCGAGAGCATCTTTTTCACTCAGCGGTTTGATATCCTTTTTGTACTTACGGCTGGAAGCGTCGTACCATGTACCGTCGCACCATGCGTTGTTTCCGAGAATCAGCTTCATCTTGTAGTCACCGGGGTTACCGTCATCGGGATAGTCGTTGCCTCTGTTACCTTCGACAGTAACGAGGAAATCTTTTACACCGCTTCCAGCTTTGCTGATGGCGAATCCCTTGTTTTTCTCGAAAGTTCTGAGAACCCAGGTTTCGTTGCTTTTGCTGTTTTTGAACTTCATTCCGACATCTTCATGATTGCCGCTGGTACTGGAGTTGTTCAAATCCAGCAGTATCGCCACTTTGCCGTTGCTCGCGTCGGAAGAGACTATCTGTATGGAACCATCTTTTTTGATGGCTGTCTGCTGTCCGCCGAAATATACATCACCGCTGGGATATGCGGTCATGACAGGTGTGCTTTGAGCCTTGTTCTCGATATTGAAATAGGAGTCCGTACTGTCGCTGTTGGTTTTGATACTCCAGTTCTCATCACCTCCATTGTCAGAAAATATAACTGTTGGGTTTACACTGCTCACATTGGCGTCTTCCGCACTCACTGAAGTGGTGAACGCCCCCATCAGTAGAGCGGCGGCGAATGCGGAAATAGCTGTTTTTTTCATTGTTTCTCCTTGTCTGTTTTGATGTCTCTCTTATCTTCGCTCTCCTACAACTCTGCATTTTATAACAAAAACGCTTTTTGCAGGCTGGAACTACGATAGGAGTACTCACAATTCAAATATTACATAATATGAACTTAAACGGGACTGAACTATCCTA
>Ga0256913_10001015_pt1 | contig 14586 bp, 6 predicted proteins | sample Axial_MatmetaG_FD_185970 | JGI IMG/M metagenome (GOLD analysis project Ga0256913, IMG submission 185970) | Deep-sea worm associated microbial mat communities from Axial Seamount, Juan de Fuca Ridge, Pacific Ocean - Axial_Mat | ecosystem: Environmental > Aquatic > Marine > Oceanic > Microbial...
TTTAATACTATTTTAATTTTTTAAAATTTCGGAATGCAAAGGTAAAACATTTTTTTTAATAAAAAAGTAAATAATTATATTTTTTTGATTTTTAAATATTTTTGAAGTATCGGTAATTTTATAATACATTCTAAACAAGTAAAACTCATTAATTTATCTTAATTATAAATAATGAATATTGATTCTGGATTCCCTTTTATTTGATACTAAATATTCAATTATCAATAAAGGGAAAAACATTGTAAAATATTGAAAAAATACTAATAACGAAACTATATTCTATTATTCATTAAAATTAAAAATAAAAGATAAGGTATTGTTGATTTGCTAAAGACATAAATATTAATTATATTGCAACTTTATTGAAATTAATTAACTAAAAATATTGTAAATTATGGTAACTCAAATGAAAACCCTTGAAGATTACAAAAATACTTATAAAAAAAGTGTTGATAATCCTGAAGAATTCTGGGCTGAACAAGCCGATAGTTTTACTTGGAAACAAAAATGGAACAAAATTCTGGATTGGAATTTCAAGAAACCTGATATTAAATGGTTTGAAGGAGGAAAGTTGAATATCACAGAGAACTGTTTGGACAGACATCTGGAGGGAAGGGGAGATAAAACCGCTATATTATGGGTACCAAATGAACCTGATGCTGAAGACAGGGAATTTACTTATAAAGAATTATATACTGAAGTTAATAAATTTGCAAACGGCCTAAAGAAAAAAGGTATTAAAAAAGGTGACAGAGTTATTTTTTATATGCCGATGATACCGGAACTGGCAATCGGTATGCTTGCTTGCGCTAGAATAGGGGCAATACATTCAATAGTTTTTGCTGGTTTTTCCGCTCAATCACTTTCTGACAGGATTATCGATGCACAAGCTAAAATGGTAATATGTTCTGACTATAATAAAAGGGGTGCTAAAAATATTCCTGTTAAAAAAGTTGTTGATGAAGCTATGAAAATGGGTTGCGACAGTATAGAAACTGTTGTTGTTCATAAAAACACAGGTGGCGATATTGATTGGTTTGATAATGTAGATATTTATCTACATGACATGCTTGATGGTGTTGAGGATTATTGCGAACCTGAAATAATGGATGCTGAAGATCCCTTATTTATCCTTTATACGTCAGGTTCAACCGGAAAACCCAAGGGGGTAGTTCATACTACCGGTGGATATATGGTTTATACTTCATATACATTTAAAAATGTATTCCAATATCAAGAAAAAGATATTTATTGGTGTACCGCTGATATCGGTTGGATTACAGGTCACTCTTATATAGTTTACGGACCACTTTTAGAGGGTGCTACCACTATGATGTTTGAAGGCGTACCTACTTATCCCGATGCAGGAAGATTTTGGGAAATCGTTGAAAAGTACAAAGTTAACCAATTTTATACTGCACCTACCGCTATCAGAGCATTGATGGCACAAGGTAATGAATTTGTAGAAAAATACGATTTAACTTCTCTCAAAGTTTTAGGAACTGTCGGTGAACCTATAAATGATGAAGCATGGTATTGGTATTATGATGTAGTTGGCAAGAGATCCAAACCTATAGTTGATACCTGGTGGCAAACCGAAACAGGAGGTATTTTGATTTCTCCTCTTCCTTGTATTACTGATATGCGTCCTACTTATGCATCATATCCTCTTCCGGGAGTTCAGCCTATACTTGTAGATACTGAAGGAAATCTGATCGAAGATAATGGTGTTGAAGGTTTGTTGTGTATCAAATATCCTTGGCCAGGAATGTTGAGAACTACTTGGGGTGATCATGAAAGATGTCGTCAAACATATTTTTCTGCTTTTCCAGATCTGTATTTCACCGGTGATGGTGCGAGAAGAGATGAAGATGGTAGATACAGAATAATCGGTAGGGTTGATGACGTACTAAATGTATCCGGACACAGAATAGGAACAGCAGAAGTGGAAAATGCCATTAACACAACTCCGGGAGTAGTGGAATCAGCTGTTGTAGGATATCCTCATGACATAAAAGGTCAGGGAATTTATGCTTTTGTAATTACAAAAGGTAAAGTTGATAATGAAGATGAATTCAAAAAGAAAATCATAAATATGGTAAGAGTAGAAATAGGCCCTATAGCTAAACCTGATATTATCCAACTTGTTTCAGGATTACCGAAAACAAGATCCGGTAAAATCATGAGAAGGATACTGCGTAAAATAGCATCGGGAGATATGAGTAATGTAGGAGATATTTCGACGCTTTTAAATCCGGAAGTAGTTGAAGAAATCAAAAAAAGTGCACCTACTCTATAATGTGAAATAAAATCAGTTTTCATAATATTTAAAGCCAATAATACGGGGCGATTAAATAATCCTGTAGTGTTGGCTTTTTTTTATTTTAAATTCATTTGCTATATACCGATGAGTATTTAATATGGGTGTTATACCACTACTTTTAATGCTATCAAATAGGACTACTTTGTTTACATAGATGAAATATACCATTTTAATAGTTTATTTTTAATTAAATTAATATTTTTGTAAAAAAAATGGTTTGAAAATAGTAATAATCGGTACAGCATTTCCATATAGAGGAGGAATTGCGTCTTTCAATGAAAGGATGGCGGAAGAATTGACCGCAATGAAACACGATGTTGTGATATATACTTTCACTCTTCAATATCCTTCATTTCTTTTCCCTGGAAAAACACAATATTCTACAGATCCACAACCGGAAAATCTGAAAATTATACCTCTTATCAATTCTGTGAATCCTTTTAACTGGATAAAAGCCGGATTGAAGATAAGAAAAGAGAAACCGGATATCATTATATCCAAGTTTTGGATACCTTTTATGGGGCCATCTCTCGGAACGGTAATAAGATTGGCAAAATCAAAAAAAACAAAAACAATTTCCGTATTGGACAATATAATCCCTCATGAGAAGCGTATAGGTGACTTTTTTCTGGCAAAATACTTTGTAAACACCATCGATAAATTTATAGCAATGTCTTCATCTGTTAAGAAAGATATGGAAAAATTTACCGATTCAAAACCTGTAATACTAATTCCTCATCCTATTTATGATAATTACGGCAAAATATTGGATGAAAATGTAGCAAGAAGGTATTTGAATATCGAAGAAAAAGGAAAATATATAATGTTTTTTGGTTTTATCAGGGATTATAAAGGATTGGATTTGTTGCTTAAAGCGATGGCAAACGAAGATATTAAAAAAATGGGAATCAAATGTATTGTAGCAGGTGAGTATTATGGTAATAAAGAAAAATATGAAAAATTGATAAAAGACTTGAATATTGGTGATAGTCTTATCCTTAAAACGGATTTTATACCTAATGAAGAAGTAAAATATTATTTCAGTGCGGCGGATTTGATAGTACAACCTTATAAAACCGCTACTCAAAGTGGTATTTCCCAGTTGGCATATCATTTTGAAAAACCTATGGTGGTAACCAATGTTGGCGGATTGCCGGAAATAGTGGATAATGGACAATCAGGCTATGTCGTTGAACCGGATCCTGAAGATATTTCAAATGCTATCATTGATTTTTTCAAAACAGGCAATGAAAATATTTTCTCTGAAAAAGTTAAGGAGAAGAAAAAAGAATTTTCTTGGTACAATTTCGTTATTAAAATGCTGGGACAATAACTTATTAAAAATCAAGATATGATAATCAAAGCAAAAGCACCATTAAGATTAGGATTAGCTGGTGGGGGAACAGATGTTAGTCCTTATTCCAATCTATATGGTGGAGCGGTTTTGAATACAACAGTGAGCTTATATGCCAGAGCGATGATAGAACCTCTTGATAACAAAAAAATTATCCTTGAATCCAATGATCTCGATCAATACCAGGAACTTGAAAGTACTGAATACCTCGATATCAATGGTGAATTACCATTATTGAAAGGAGTGTACAACAGAATTGTGAAAGATTATACTAAAAAGCCTTTGTCATTCAAGCTAACAACAATTGTAGATGTACCGAAAGGATCAGGATTAGGAACTTCGTCAACGCTGACTGTTGCAATATTAGGCGCTTTTGTAGAATGGCTGGATCTGCCCCTCGGTGATTATGAGATAGCTCAATTGGCTTATCAAATAGAGAGAAATGACCTACAACTTGCTGGAGGCAAACAAGATCAATATGCTGCTACATTCGGAGGATTCAATTTCATAGAATTTGGGAAAGATGATTTGGTAACAGTAAATCCGTTAAGAGTAAAGAATCTATATAAAAATCAACTGGAGTGGAATTTAATACTTTTTTATACTGGTACAAGCAGAGATTCGGCAGACATTATCAATGATCAAGCTAAAGGGTTTAAGCAAAATCAAACCGTTGCCATACAAGCAGCTCATAATATAAAGAAAATAGCTTATCAAATGAAAAGAGCATTGCTTAAGGGGAATATAAACAACATGGGTGAACTTCTGGACGAAAGCTGGAAAAACAAAAAACTTATGTCTAATGCTATCTCCAATACCCAATTGGATAATATATATAATTCTGCCATTGCTGCAGGAGCAACAGGTGGTAAAATTTCAGGAGCCGGCGGTGGTGGATTTATGATGTTTTATTGTCCCGGAAATTCCAAGCAAAAAGTAATAGATACTCTTTCAAAATATGGAGGAAGAGCCTACAATTTTGTTTTTGAGAAAGAAGGATTATATACTTTTACCGTCAAGACACATTAAAAGCATAATCGATATGAAGAACAATCCATTTGCGGATGAAGCCGTGATTTTGGCAGGAGGAAAAGGCACTAGATTAAGACAAGTAGTAAAAGACATCCCAAAACCAATGGCTTTAGTTAACGGCAAACCGTTTTTGTGGCATGTTTTGACATTTCTTTCACATCAGGGTATCAATCACTTTATACTTTCGGTAGGTTATAAATACAAAGTGATATTGGATTATTTTGGAGACTATTTCAATGGTATCAAAATATCTTATGCGATAGAAAAAAAAGCTTTAGGTACCGGTGGTGCCATCAAGTTGGCTTCTGGTTTTGTGGAAAATGATAATTTTTGGGTTGTAAACGGTGATACCTTTCTTGATGTCAATTTGAATTCCTTTTACAATAAATGTAAAAACAATAGTATTAGCCTTGCCTTAACGCAAATGGAAGATTTTGACAGATACGGAATAGTAGAAACAGACGATGAAAAAATTATAGCCTTTAAAGAAAAAAAGTATCAAAAACAAGGTTTTATAAATGCGGGAATCTACTTATTGAAAAAAGGTGTTTTTAATAACTTTGCTCCTGCTAAACAAGTATTTTCATTTGAAAAAGACATTTTGGAACAAACCGTCAATAAAACTAATATCGGTTATTATAAAACGGATTCCACTTTTATTGATATTGGGATTCCAGAGGATTACTACAGGGCTCAATATATTTTTTCAAATAAACTTAATAAAGAAATACTTTTTTCCCTGGATCCATGCTGGACTATCTTTTTGGATAGGGATGGAGTAATAAATAGGAGACATCCCGGTTCATATATCAAAACCATTGAGGATTTTGAATTTATCGATGGGGCAAAAGATGCGATAGCAATGTTGAGCCGGCATTTTAATAAAATAATAGTTGTTACAAATCAACAAGGACTTGGAAAAGGGATGATGACTGTTGATGATTTTAATAGAATCAGTGATTATATGACTGGAGAAATACATAAATCGGGAGGGCGAATTGATGGTATTTATTTCTGTTCTGATTTAGCAACGAAAAAACCTAATTGCAGAAAACCCGATTCTGAAATGGCATATAAAGCAAAAAAAGATTTTCCGGAAATAGATTTCAAAAAAAGTATTATGATCGGTGATTCTATTTCCGATATGAATTTCGGCAAAAATTTAAAAATGAAAACAATTTTAATTCCATTGAAAGAAGAAGAAAAATATCAATATCCTTTCATTGAAGTTGATTGGAGGATTGATAGATTAAGTGATTTAATTTAAAATATCCGGTCTTTGTTATTTTTTCAAATAATTTTAAATAATTATAAATCAATTCTATAAATATAACATTATTTTCATCAATTAAATATTCTTGATATTATTTAAAATAATATTTGGGTAATTGATTGGAAGTTAGTAACTTCAACCCTTCATTTAAATCAACTTTTTTGTAAAACAAATAAAACACGATAGATTATGGGCTTAGAAACAAAAAACATCAGGAATATTGTTTTGCTTGGGCATTCGGGAAGTGGCAAAACTTCCCTATCAGAAGCTATGCTGTTTGAAGCAAAAGAATTAAGCAGACTTGGAAATATTGAAAGTAAATCTACAACGTCGGATTTTACCAATATTGAAAAAGAAAAAGGTAATTCCATTTTTAGTACATTAATGCATGCTAAATGGAAAGATTCTAAAATAAATATCATAGACACTCCTGGATTGGATGATTTTGTCGGTGAAGTTATATCGTCAATGAAAATTGCAGATACTGCCGCTGTTGTACTGAACAGTACCAGTGGAGTTGAAGTAGGTACGGAATTGGTTTGGGAATATATAGAAAAATACAAAACACCTGCATTTTTTGTAATAAATCATCTGGATCATGATAAATCCGACTATGAAAGGACATTAGAACAAGCAATAGACAGATTTGGAAATAAAGTTATTCCTTTACAATTTCCATATAATCAGGGAGCAGGATTCAATAAGATTGTTGATGCCCTAAGAATGGTGATGTATGTGTTTCCGGAAGGAGGGGGAAAACCGGAAAAGCAAGATATTCCTGACGATGCAATGGAAAAAGCTCAAGAATTACATAATCTAATAGTAGAAACTGCAGCTGAGGAAGATGAAGCATTGATGGAAAAATTCTTTGATGAAGGAAGTCTTACTGAAGATGAATTGGCAGATGGATTGAAAAAAGCACTGATAAACCAAGATTTCTTTCCGGTATTCATAGTTTCTTCTAAACAAAATATGGGCGCCGGCAGAATAATGGGATTCATTAATGATATCGCACCTTCACCTGCTGATAGAGCACCTGCAAAACTTGAAGATGGAAATACACTTGAATGTAAAAAAGATGGCCCTGCAGTAATGTTTATTTTCAAAACAATGTCTGAACCACAGGTTGGTTTGGTATCATATTTCAAGGTTTATTCCGGGGTAATTAAAGCCGGACAAGACTTGATTAACCAAGAAAACAGATCAGTTGAAAGATTAAATCAGCTATTTGTTTCGAATGGTAAAACAAGGGAAAATGTAGATGAGGTTATAGCGGGTGATATAGGAGTTACTGTTAAGCTTAAAAATTCACATACCAATAATACACTGACGGAAAAAGGAGCGGATTTGAAAATTAAAAAAATTGATTTTCCGGAACCAAGAGTAAGGGAAGCTATAATACCTCCTGGAAAAGCTGAAATGGAGAAATTGATGAAATCTCTTCATCAAATTGCAGAAGAAGATCCGACTCTTATCATAGAACAAAATTCCACTTTAAAGCAAACCATAATCCATGGACAAGGACAATTGCATCTTGATATTATTTCTTATAGAATAGAAAAAACTCAAGGTATTTCGATGGAATTGACAAAACCAAAGGTGCCATACAGGGAAACAATAACAAAAATGTCTCAAGGTAGCTACAGACATAAAAAACAAACAGGTGGTGCAGGACAATTTGCCGAGGTTCACATGAGAATAGAACCATTTATCGAAGGTATGCCAAATCCATCGGATCTGACAGTAAGAAATACAGAAGAGGAAGATTTACCATGGGGTGGTAAATTATCATTTTTATGGTGTATAGTAGGAGGATCCATAGACAAGAACTATTCCAGTGCTATTAAAAAAGGAATATTGCAAAAAATGGAAGAAGGTCCATTGACCGGATCCAATGTACAAGATATCAGAGTGAGTGTATATGACGGTAAAATGCACCCTGTAGATTCGTCAGATATGGCATTTATGATAGCTTCATCGTATCTTTTTAAGGATATTTTTACCCAAGCTGCTCCGAAATTACTGGAGCCTATTTATGAAGTGGAAATACTTACTCCGGAAGAATCAATGGGAGACATTATGAGTGATTTGCAAACAAGGAGAGCTATAATTCAGGGAATGGATAGCGAAGGACACTATCAAAAGATTATTGCAAAAGTTCCTCTTGCCGAATTGTATAGATATTCATCGACTCTAAGATCACTTTCACAGGGAAGAGCTAAATTTAGTCGTAAATTTTCTGAATATGCACCTGTACCACATGATCTGCAGCAATCATTAATTAATGAATATAAATCACAAGAAGAAGCGGATTAATTCAATCTGAATATTAAAAAAGGTATCCGGATTTCCGGATACCTTTTTTTTTATTAATCTTTTTATGAAAGAAAAATGCCAATTGCAACCAATGCCGGAAATAATAAATTTATCAAAACATTCTTTCCCATATAGGGTATTAATTTATCAATATCTTCAGCATTTTTCAATACTCCTTCAGATAAGGGGTAAGCAATAAAAACCGTTAGTAAACCTAATAAACTAAGAACCGGCAATAAATTAAATACTACTGCCAGAATTAAGATTAGATAAGGAATAATTAAAAATACAATATAAATTTTACTGCTTTTTTTTAGTCCTATTGCTATCGGATAATGTAAACGCCCAACTGTTTTATCTGCCAATACATCAGGGAATTGGTTTAGCAGCAATAAGTCATTGACTAAAAAGAAAGGGATAAGAGATGCTATAAAAGCTATCCAAGAATAATGTCCTGTCAGTACGAAATGAGTTCCCATTACCATCAAAATCCCAAAACTCAATCCAGGAGCTATCAAGCACAGTAAAGGATTATGAGTAATCCATTTTGTATATATATAAACCATCAGCAAACCGAATAATCCAAGAGGAAGCAATTCCCAACCTACAGAATAAACAAAATACAATCCAATAAATAGTGTGACTAAAAAACTTATCCAAGCAATATATATTGTCGAACGCAACATTTTAGGATTTTTCGGCAATGTTCCACTTCCCCCGCTAAATGGTGTCCTCTTTGTCTTAAGATCCAAACCGCTTTTGAAATCAAAATATTCATTAAAAGCATTTACGCTTATATGAGCAGAAACTGCACCTACAATAATCAAAATCGAAAATAACCAGTTGATATTACCTGTTTCCAAATATGCCGTTGATATTCCAAGTAGTACACAAATTGGTGTGAGAATTATAAAAGACAGGCGCATTGGTCCTAATAAAGATTTAAAATCACTCATGATAATTATTTTTATGATTATACAAATAATGAATAAAGATATAAATAAATATTGAAACAATAAAATATTTTTTGGATACTCTAAATAAAACAAAGTGCCGGTTATAATTAACCGGCACTTTACTTAATGTTTAAGGATGTTTTAAAATGTCTATTTAATTAAAAATATTATTTTACCTTAATACAATAACTTTTTTAAACACTATACCTTCTTTGGAGGTAGCTCTCAAATAATATGTTGATGCTTTTAATCCCTTAACATCTAAATCTATTTCATAGATACCTCGTTCAAAATTATCATGCGCGATGTTTGCTATAACCAATTTTCCATTAATATCCAAAAGATCTATTGTTACATCGGTTTTATTTTTAATGTTCAATTTGATTAATCCTGAGTTTTTCAATGGATTAGGATATACTTCAACAATGTTATCACTTACGCGATTACTTACAAATACAGCTACGATATCACTCTTAGTTGTTAAACCGTTATAATCGACTTCAAGTATTCTATAATAATATACTCCATCTTTAAAATTATCGTAATCATCATAAGCATACTTATTGGATGATTGACCTTTCGCTTTAACTTCCCCTATGTCTATGAATTCACCATCTACGCTATTCGATCTTTGCACAATAAATTTCTGTATATTTACTTCATTCGCAGTAACCCAATATACTCCTATATGATCATTTCTCCATTCTGCTCCGACAGTCAAATAGTTTAATGGTAATATTCCCGTTACTAATCCTGCATCCTGATGCTGTGTTTCTTCACCCGGATGGAGATAAAACATATCGGTAGTTCCATATCCATAGGAGTTAGTAACATCACTATCTTTAGTGTCATCACCTTTATTTGAATTTGTAAATACAAAATTATTAGAATAATTTGATGGTATTTCAAATTTTAAATAATAATCTTCAGACTGTAAATATGTAAGATCGTAATGTCCATCCTGATTTGTTAATGTAGAACTATAATAATCACCATTAATATCATATACTTCTACAACCATATTAGGCACTCCGATTTCATTATCGTCTCTTATTCCATTTTTATTATCATCAAACCACGCTACACTATTTGTTATTTTTGCCATATCATAATATCCGGCATCAATTGTTAAGTTATCAGGATCACCGGATTTTACAGTAAAGGTATTGGTAGTACCCACACCGTTTTCTCTTGTGATGTCACTATCCACGGTAGTATCCCGTCCCGCATGTGGTTGAACAGGAACTATTCCGTATGACGGTGTGATAAATTTCAAATAATATGTTCCGGGATTAATACAGAAATAATAATACCCGTCTCCGCAAACATAATCCGCTGGACTAGGTCCTGTATAAACATAATCCCAATATACCCAATCTCCGTTTGTTAGTCTGTATAACTCTACTCTTAATCCATTAATCCCATTTTCATACGGATCATAAATATTATTTTCATTATAATCCAACCATACCAAATCTCCAATTGAAACACACTTATATACACCTGCATCAATATCAAATCTTTCTTGACCTGCTGCTAATTCAAATACAGAAGTAGTACCATATCCTTTCACACCACTTTCGTCACTATCCATATTATCATCCCATCCTGTATTATCCAATGTGAATTCATATTCGTCCGGTAAATCAAATTTTACATAATAATTGCCGGGAGGTAAATTTTCAAATAAGTATTTTCCATTTTTATCGGTAATAATTGTACCTAAAAGAGTTCTATATTCTGAATATAACCTGACTTCAACACCTTCTATTCCTGGTTCATTTGGATTCTGTATTCCATCTCCATTTGAATCCTCCCAAACGAAATCTCCAATTTTACCCAACTGAACATCAGCACATGTTGAATCTTTTCCTATTATATTATTAGATGTTGATAAAATACTTTTGTTGAAAAGTCCTTTACCTGTTTGGTTATTATCACTTGATTCATCACAACTTGTATAGACATTATCTCCAATATTATCAATTAAATTAAGATGTACCTCTACGGTAATATAATATGTATGAACTGCAGGGCTTGCATTTATTGATTTATTATCAGCCAATAACCATGGTAGTACAGTTGGGTTAAGAGTATTGCCGTTCTGTCCTCCGTCAGGTGAAGAATAACTTACTGAAACGATCTCCATGTCATCATCAAAATCCGGTTGATCCTTCAAAGAATAGAGACCTGAAGCACCTCCTAAATTAGAAACCTGTATTTTATATACTATCTCGAAGTTGCCGTTTGGTAATCCTACCGGTTCAGAAGACACGGTCTTTTCATGGATAATATACGGCAAATCACCGCAGGCCTCAGATTGTTCATCTGCTAATCCGTCATTATTTACCTCTAAAAATGAAGCATTGTACAATCCTTCGCCAGGAACAGGGTCTCCAGGGATACTTGATTCACAAGCATTATAAATTTCATCGCCAGGAGATTCCGGATCAGTCAAGTCTATTTTTACGTTCAGATAGATATCATAAATATGAGCTTGGCCACCTGATAATGATTCGTTAGAAGCTAATTGCCATCCGTTTGTAGGAATACTTATAGATAATGCTCCTCCTGAAGGTACATTTGAGTTATAATCTGCACTAAGAATTTCGATATCATCATCAAAATCCGGTTTATCAAAAAGGCTATAGTTTCCTGTGGCACCACCATGATTTAGGACGGTGATTCTGTAATGAATAGTATATGTCCCATCTGTATTGTCAGTGACTTCCATCAATTGCTTATCATGATGTATATCAGGAATATCACCACAAGCATCTTCATATTCATCCCATATACCATCATCATCAACATCCAGTTTACTCTGATTGTATAAGCCCTCTCCACTTTGAGGATCTCCAGGGACTCCATATCCACAAGCTGTATATATTCCATCACTATTAGAAGAATGGGTTGAAAGATCTAGTTGCACATAAACCCACAAAGTATAAGTATGTGTAGAGTTTATATTTATATTTTGATCTGTTGCTAATGTCCATGGACCTTTTCCATTCAAATTGGAACCTGGATTTCCAGGAGCATTAGAACTATATCCACTTGATAAAATCATAACATCATCATCAAATGACGGTTCATCTTCAAGATTATATGTTCCGGGGCTTTGGCCTGTGTTCGAAACAATTATATCGTATTCTATTTTGTACTGTCTGACACCTGTTTGAGTAATATTCTTTACCGTTTTAGAATGATGAATTTCTTGACAATTCTCTACTTCAACCGTCACATAAGCAGTATCCGTACAGGAATATTGATCAAAAATAACTACTCTGTAAGTAGTAGTTTCAGTAGGTGAAACAGTTTTAGAATTTTCCGTACCTGTTCCCAAACCATGATCCCATTCATAAGTATATGGAGGAGCACCGCCAATTGGACTTGCTGTTAAAACTGTGCTTTCGCTGAGACAAATTTCATTGTTACTTGCTTCAAGCTCAACACCGGCATTGCATTTTAGTCCTGCATCATAACTAAGATTGTTTTCACCTGCATCCAAATGTTCAAGAGCAGTAATTCCTGTCGAAGTATCCGGATCGGAATCCTGATAATCTGTAGTTGCATTCTGAATTGTAAATAACAATCCAACAGGTAAGACAAATTTGATTTTATAATTCCCCGGTTCTAAATCAGTGAATAAATAGTATCCGTCTTCACCTGTATTTGGATTTACACTGGTAACTTGAGATTCTAGTACATTTCCAGAATTATCCAATAATTGTACCGTTACGCCATTTTGCCCTGATTCACTGGCATCTTGGATACCATCTTTATTATCATCAAACCATACATAATCACCAATACTCGCATAATTATATATTCCGGCATCCCAACTTACATCATCTTCACCTGATTCCAATACCGTTTTTGACGTACATCCTGAAGAAATGTCAGCATCACTATCTATAAGGTCACTACCAGCTACATTCTGTACAGTAAACTTATCAAATGATCCTTTATCAAAACATACGTAATATTCTCCCGGTATTAAATTATCAAACTTATAATATCCGGATATTAGCGTATTTGGATTTGTATAAGTTGTTGTAGTTTCTATTATATTATCATTTCCATCATATAATGTAACTAAGATACCATTGATTCCGGTTTCATTTCCATCTTGAATACCATCTGCATCAGTATCAAACCACACATAATCACCAATACTTGCATAATTAAATATTCCGGCATCCCAACTTATATCATCTTCACCTGAATCCAATTGTATAGTAGAGGTTTCACCCGATACAGGGTCAGCATCGGAATCTATATTATCATTATTTCCTTCATCTTTATTAGTAAATTTATCATATCCGGTTGGTAATTCAAATTTCACTTTATATGTTCCCGGATTCAAATCATCGAATAAATATTTTCCGGATTGATCTGTATATTTAGTATCAATGATATTATTATTATCATCTAAAAGATCAACTTTAACTCCTTGTATTCCGGGTTCTCCAATATCCTGAATACCATTTGCGTTAATATCTTCCCATACATAATCACCGATACTTCCGGAAGGAATCACATATGCATCATCACCATCGTCCTCATCATCAAAGTCTTGGTTGTCGTCCGGATCCTGACTACCAATATTTCCATCACCATCAGTATCCGCACCATTTCCGGGAGTAGAATCATCATCGAATTGATCACTCTTTGTTATTTCAGCAATATTGTAAAAGTCAATACCTGTACCGGGTTGATTTACTTTTGCATCAAAAGTAATATCTATACTGTTACCATTTGTGATATTTAAATTGCTCCATGTGATAGTACTGCCTGAAAATACTCCGCCATTGCTAATATTGATGATATCGTAATAACCGTTAGGAACATAATCAGTAATTTCTACTCCGGTAGCATTATTAGGACCATCATTACTAACAGTAATTGTAAATCTTACATAATCACCAACTTGAGGAGTAAAATCATCAACAACTTTCACCAAATTCAAATCTGCAATACTGGAATAACCTGCATCAATATTGTAATTGTCTATACCTGATGTTAATGTGAATATGTCTGTTTTACCTGTATTTATATCAGCATCACTATCTTTATTTTCTGAACCATTATCCTTTGGAGACCTAATATGGTTGACTATATTATCAAAAACAATGTAATAATTTCCGGCACACATGTCAAATTCATACCATCCATCATTGCCATTATGATGACTAGTAGTCGTCTGGTCAACCAAATTGTCAAATTGGTCATAAATTTTCACATCTACACCATTAATTCCATTTTCTCCAATATCTTGTATACCATTATTGTTAAAATCAAGCCAAACAAAATCTCCAACTTTTGCTCT
>Ga0256913_10001016_pt1 | contig 14582 bp, 8 predicted proteins | sample Axial_MatmetaG_FD_185970 | JGI IMG/M metagenome (GOLD analysis project Ga0256913, IMG submission 185970) | Deep-sea worm associated microbial mat communities from Axial Seamount, Juan de Fuca Ridge, Pacific Ocean - Axial_Mat | ecosystem: Environmental > Aquatic > Marine > Oceanic > Microbial...
CAGAAAATGGCATTTTAATTGATAACAGCAATGAAAACAAAATAATTGAAAACTTTATTGGGTTGAATTTGGAAAATGAAGAACCTATTCCAAATAAAAATGGTATTTGTTTGCAAAATAATAGTAAATCAAATATTATTGGTGGTTATGAATTACTTAATGTAATTTCAGGAAATACAGAAAATGGCATTTTAATTGACAATAGCAATGAAAACAAAGTAATTGAAAACTTTATTGGGCTAGATATCGATGGAAATAAAGCAATTCCTAACTACATTGGAATAAAATTACTTAATAATAGTCAATTTAATAAAATTGGAAATAAAGATAGATCAAATATAATTTCAGGTAATACAATCGCTGGTATTTATATTTTTAAAAGCAATGAAAATGAAATTGAAAATAACTTAATTGGTACAAATGTTTCAGGGAAAAAAGCTTTACCAAATCTCTACGGTATCGGCATTGAAAAAAGTAGTAAAAACCGGATAGGAGGTAAAGGTCTGGATAATTTTATTTCAGGTAATAAAAAATATGGAATTTTATTCGATAACGCTAGTGAAAATTATGTTATTGAAAATTATATTGGAACTGATGTCTCAGGCAAAAAAGCCCTTCCAAATGGAAATGGCATTTACTTACAAAACAATAGTAATTTAAATAAAATCGGTGGCTATAAGAGAACAAATGTTATTTCAGGAAATAGATTTAATGGAATATTGATTGATAATTCAGATAAAAATAAAATAGAAAACAATCTTATAGGTACAGATATTTCAGGAAATCATGCATTACCAAATTTAAATAATGGAATTTCAATTAGAAACACAAGTCAATCTAATTACGTAAGAGATGGTAATACGATTTCAGGTAATGTCAATAATGGAATTTCAATTAGGTTTTCTTCTAAAAACAAAATTTATAATAACAAAATCGGTACAGATTTTAATGGTACGGTCTCAATACCAAACTATAACGGGATAAGAATTAGTAATAAAAGTATATTAAATGAAATTTTTGGTGCAAATATTATTTCCGGTAATAAATCTAATGGAATTGTAATTAATAATTCCGACTTTAATAAAATACTTAAAAACTTAATTGGAACAGATAATAACGGAGTTTATTCAATTCCTAACAAAAACGGTATTCTTCTAGTGAATGACTGTTATAATAATATCATTGGAAATGAAAATGGAGGAAATCTTATTTCCGGTAATACAAAAAATGGGATTGTTATTAGTAATTCCTTTGAAAACTATTTTGACGGAAACAAAATTGGAACCAATTTAAGTGGAGTTTATCAAATATCTAATAACAATGGAATAACAATTAAATATTATAGCGATTATAATTATATTGGAACTGAAAAATCAAATTTGATTTCCGGTAATAATGAAAATGGTATATTAATAGATGAAGCATATGATAATTATATTGAAAATAACCTTATCGGCGTCGATAGTTCAGGAACAATTGCTATACCGAATAAAAATGGTATATACATTAAAGAATATAGTATAGAAAATAAAATTATTTCAGCAAATATTATTTCCGGAAATTTAGAAAATGGTGTCCTCATGGAAAGTTCTTTTGAAAATCTAATTAATGAAAATTATATAGGGACAAATGAAAATAATGATAAATTAGGTCAAGAAAATGGAGTGTCAATATATTATGGTACTGATGAAATTGTTACAAATAATACTATTGCTAATAATTGCGTTGGAATTAAAGAAATTGACTCTTATGATACTAGAATTGCTAATAATTTAATTTATGGTAATACTTGCCCTTCCAGTTCTATTCATCTTGAAAATTCAGGAGGAAAAATCTCCGGTAATACAATAACAAAGGATGCGGGAAATGCAATTAATTGCTCGAAAGGAGCAAATCCGATTATTCAAAAAAATAATATCTTTGATAATATCGGCTTAGCACTTAACAATGAGGACGCAAGCGTTCAAATTAATGCACAAAATAATTGGTGGGGAAATCCCGATAATCCCAGTTCTTATATTAAAGGAAATGTTGAGTATTCAAACTGGTCTTCAAAGAGTAATGCTCTTGTAATTGCTGCAAAAGCGGATACTGTTTATACACCATCTTTAAGTTCGGATTCATTGAATATATTTTTTAGAAATTGGGATTATACAATGGATACAATAGAAATAAAAGTAACTGATGCACTTGGCTGGATTGATAGTTTAGAAAATGACACACTGCCTTTTCCTGATCGTCTCGGAGGAAAATCGCATGTGTATTTTAGTGTTCCTGATGTTATTTCGGAAACCTGTGACAAAGTAATTGTTAAAGCTAAATCACTATTAAATCCTATCTGGTCAGATATAGATTCATTTTATATAAATGCTTATCAACAAACTTTATCAAAAATTAAAATTTATCCTGACACTTCATTTATATATTTGGACGATAGTATAAAGTTTTTAGCTAATGGATTTGATAAATATAATAAGAAAATCCAAATAATTAAAAAATGGTCTAGTACGGGAGGTACTATTGATTCACTGGGAATGTTTTATGCTATTGATACAGGAAGTTTCAATGTTATTGTGTTCAATTCGGATAGTACTTTAACCGACACAGCTCATGTTATGGTTTTTGAACCTACAATTTTGAAAAATGATACAATTCAATCTGATTGCGATTTGGATTTTACATTAAATGTTCTGACTAATGATTCAGGTTATGGAATTGCTTTAAATAGCTTTGCAACATTGCCTAATATTAATATTGAAAATTTAGGAAATGGAAGCCTCCATATTACCGGAAATTCTACTTCAGATATATATATATGGTATGAAACCATTGATAAAACAGGAAAAAGCGCATACGCCTTTATTTTTGTAGATATAAAAGAACCATCATGTTTAAATTTAGCAACAGCTGTTTCAGCCGGGTTTGACATACAACACAATAATCAAGATATAATTTTAACACCAATATCATTGTTAAGCTGCGATAATGTAAAATGGACATTTGAAGGTGCAACTGTTGATTCTCTCAACAGTAAAGGGAACGAAGAAATTACCGTAACATTTAACTCTAATGAAATTCATGTTTGCATGAATATTGAACGTTTTGACTCTGATGGAAATAGTTGTGAAGAACAATATTGTTCTGATATAACATCTGTATGGAAAGTATTTATGGGAGAGTTATCAATATACCCAAACCCTACAACAGATATTTTAAATATACAAATTCCTGAATATTTTATTAAAAGAACTATTAATGTTAAAATAACAGATATAACAGGTAAAAAAATATTTAATCAATCTTATGAAGCAGGATCAAAAACAATACAGTTAGACGTAAATGCTTTAGAAGAGGGCTTATATTTAATAAGTATAAAGGACAACATGGGATTAGGTTATTTTGGAAAATTCATACGTAATTAAAATTTAATAAACTCTGAGTAAAAAGAATAATCGAACTCAGGTTAATAATACTTGAATACTAAACTTAAAGTATTGTAATAATAAAAATATACGGCATACAGAGTACCGGAATTTTAAAATTACAACTTTAAAGCAATGAATTTATTATTTGGTCTCTTGAATCAAAATCCCTGATTTTCCCATTATTCAATACGACTATATTATCAGCTACCTCAAATGCTTCCCTGTGATCGTGGGTGATATATAATATGCTTAGCTCATAATTGTCCCTTAATAAGATAAGATATTGTAATATTTTCTTTTTCGATCTTATATCAAGATTTGCCAAAGGTTCATCCATTAACAATATTTTTGGTTCAAGTACCAATGCTCTTGCAATAGCTACCATCTGTTGTTGTCCTCCGGATAATTGATGAGGAAATTTTTTGATATAATCTTTTAAACCGAAAAAATCAAGCATGTCAAGAACTGTTTTTTCGATATTAGAAGTATTTCTGTTTTTCAAGCCGAAAGCTATATTTTTAAAAACGGTGAAATGTGGCCATAAAGCTAAATTTTGAAATATATAACCTATCTTTCTTTTTTCAGGTGGAATAATAAGTAAATTGGCTTTTGATACAACTTTATTTTCGATAAATATCTTCCCTTCCCGTGGAATTTCCAACCCGGCAATCAAACGCAAAATAGTGGTTTTACCACTACCGGAATCCCCCAATAAATATGTTATTTTATTTTTTTCTATTTCCAAAGAAAGCTTTTCCAAAACAATTTCTTCCGGATATGAATAACTGATATTTTCTAATTTAATAATCGACATTATAAAAGACTACAATTTTTTTAAAAATAATAAATAAAATCAAAATAATCAATATTGTAAACAAAAACACTATTAAAACCATCGAACCGGTTAATGATTCAGGCGCATTTGCCATTATGGTAAAAATCTTAATCGGCATTATTTCCGCTCCCGGTGGATAAACTATTATCGTAGTTCCCAAATCACCCAAACAGAAAAGAAAATTGATTATAAAAGATGCAAATATCGCAGGTAAAATAAGAGGAATAGTAATGAAACTTATTCTTTTTATCGACCCAATACCCTGAATTTTTGCCACTTCATTCAAAGATGAAGGAATTTGTTTTATTGCATTTCCCATCAACTTTGCTGAAATAAAACCATATTTTGCAATATATCCTATAATTATTATTCCGAATCCGGAATAAATACCGCTTAAAAAAGGACGATTATAAAACTTTATCAAGGCAATTCCTAAAACAATAGATGGTACAGCAAAAACAAATAAAATTAAGCTGTCCAAATTCTTTTTTCTGTAAACCTCAGAGAAATATGCAGCTACAAAACCTATTATTAATGTTGAAATCGCTCCTATAAAAGCCAGAAAAAGAGAATTCTCGAAAGTCGGAAGCAATAAGTTGAAAGCTTTAGTAAACTGTCCCGTTCCTTTTTCAAACGATTGATATATAAGCTCTAAAAGCGGCAATATTATCATCACTAAAAGCGAAAATATTAATATTAAAAGTCCTAGTCTGTTTAAATTTTTAAAATCATATATTTTTGTACTTTTACCTCTTGTACTTATAGATAAAAATGGAGAATCCGCAATATATTTTCTTTCTGATAATAATAACAAAATACAAATAATTATCAACAATGTTGATTGAAGCATTGCCAAATTATAATTATAAAAAGCAGAAAATTGTGTAAATATCTCTGTTGTAAAAACCCTGACACCAAAATAGGCAGGAACCGAAAATTCAGAAATACTGAATATAAACACCAATACCAATGAAGTTAATATCGCAGGTTTTATTAAAGGCAGTAAAATCCGGAAAAACATTTTCTTAAATCCTGCTATCATCAAAGCGGATTCTTCTGATTCCCTTGAAACATTAACCAATGCCGAGCCTATTATAAGTATTGACAATGGAATATAAATAGTGCTGTGAATCAACACAATAGCAAAAAAAGAATTAATCCCATAAATTTTATCAAAAAACAGTAATAGTAAATCCTTCCAGGCAACTGCTAATATATACGGCGAAATAAACAAAGGTAACAATATAGTTATCTTGAAAATCTTTCCAAACCTGACCGGTGTTTTATAAATAATAAATCCAAGAACAATACCAGCCAAAGTGGAAATTATAGCGATTATAGCAGACAGACCGGAACTCTTTAATAGCAATAAAATTGTATCTTGACCTACGGTTTTAACAATTTCAATAAAATGCCCATTTGTCACAGTCAACCATATAGAATTTAATACCGGAAAGACGACAAAAAATAAATACAATACCAATATTATCGTATAACCAGGGTGCTTTATTAATTTTCTACCCATTTTTTAAGATAGTTTTGTATTCCTTTAAGTTTTTTAGCTGTTGCTATATAATCTATTTTCATAGGTTTTATTTTATCCAGTGATGGAACATTTTTAGCTGTTTTTACTCCTTTATGCAGTGGCATCTGAGCACAAGAATACGACAATTCAGATTCGGTCTGCTTGCTCAATAGAAAATCCATCAGTATTTTAGCATTGTTTGATATTTTTTTCTTTTTTATCAAGCTGACAGTATTCGGTATAATTAAACTCCCTATCCCTTTACGATCTAAAAATACAATTCCGATATTTTCTCCTTCTTTGATTGCTTCAAAAGCATCATCGGTATCAGTCAAACCACAAAAAACCTCAGCTTTTATAACCCGTTTTTTTACATCACCATTGCTGGTTGCAATAACTACTTTATTGTTTTTCAAATCTTTTAAGAACTCCTTAGCCCTTTCATCCCCGACAACAGAAAACAAAGCTGCAAGATGATAAGTTGTAGTCCCGAATAACGGATTTGCAATAGCAACTTTACCTTTATATTTTTCAGATACAAGATCAAATATAGATTGTGGAATATCTTCCGGTTTCAATAGATTTTTATTGTAAATCAATACCCTCGCTCTAGCAGAAAAACCTGTCCAAAGATGATATTTATCTTTAAATTCATCATTTATCCCTTTTGCCGACCTTGAAATATAAGGATACAACATTCCTTCATTTTCCAAAACAACTGTTCTCATAGGATCACCACTCCAAAAAACATCACATTGAGGATTGCTTTTTTCGGCTAACAAACGATTTAAAACTCCGGTCGATTTTGTTTCTTCCGTATCGTATACCGCCTTTATCTTTATTCCGGTTAGCGACTCGAATTTTTTTAAAACAGGTTCGGAAAATACTTGATCAACAGTGGTATAAACCACTAAAGAATTGGAGTCGTCCTTGCATCCCGAAAAAATCAAAAGAAAAAAAATCAAAACCGGAATTATATATTTCAATATAGACATTGTTTTCATTTTGAATATTTTTTTATAAAAGTAATAAAATATTTTTTGTGAAAGACCAATATGGTTCTTTTAAACGTTAATCTACTTAAATTAGTTTTGTACAAATAATTTTTAACGTGAGATCGATTATTAATTAGCTCAAAGAACATTTTGTAATAAAAAGATTGACTACTTAATCAGTTAAAAAAAATAATGTACTTTTGTAACTCTTATGGCTAAAACAAAAAAAATATTCGTTTGTAGCAATTGTGGAAATACCACTACCAGATGGGAAGGTAAATGTAATGTTTGCGGAGAATGGAATACTTTTATCGAAAAAACCATCGAACCGGAATCCGACAGGGATAAGCGAAAAAAAGTATGGAAAAATGATGAAAAATCTTTTAGTCAAGAACCAAAACCCATCTCGGAAATACAACTTGGCAATACGGTCAGAATAAGTACTGCCGATAAAGAAATAAATAGGGTATTAGGAGGTGGAATCGTTCCCGGATCTTTGATACTTATCGGTGGACAACCGGGAATAGGAAAATCCACATTGCTTCTTCAGACCGCTTTAAGATTAAACAAAAAAGTTTTATATGTCTCAGGTGAAGAAAGTGAAGAACAAATAAAAATGCGTGCAAACAGAATATCAAAAAATCAAAATAATACGCTTATTTTAGCTGAAAACAATCTGAATACAATACTCAAACAATCAAAAAAACTTATTCCCGATCTTATAATAATCGACTCTATCCAAACTACTTTTACACCTTTTGTAGAATCCTCACCGGGTAGTATTACCCAAATACGAGAATGTACAACAGATATATTAAGATTTGCTAAAGAAACTGGAATTCCCGTGTTCATAGTAGGACATATTACCAAAGACGGATCCATTGCCGGACCTAAATTATTGGAACATATCGTTGATGTAGTTATTCAATTTGAAGGAGACAGAAATTATAACTATAGAATACTCCGAACACAAAAAAACAGATATGGCTCAACAGAAGAATTAGGAATGTATGAGATGACAGCGACCGGCTTAAGGCCTGTTGAAAACCCCTCTGAGCTGCTTTTATCACAAAATACAGACAATTATTCAGGTAGTACGGTAGCTGCAACTTTAGAAGGACTAAGACCTATGTTGATTGAAACACAAGCTTTGGTGAGTACAGCCATTTACGGTACACCTCAGCGTTCATCTACTGGTTTTGACCTTAGAAGACTAAACATGATATTGGCTATTCTGGAAAAAAGAGCCGGATTGTTTTTTGGCCAAAAAGATGTTTTTCTAAATATTGCAGGAGGAATGAAAATTGCCGATCCTGCCATTGACCTAGCTATTATAGCAGCTTTAATTTCATCCCTCGAAGATACTTATGTCCCTAAAAATGTTTGCTTTGCCGGAGAAATTAGCCTCACCGGTGAAATAAGATCTGTTAAAAATATAGAATCCAGAATAAAAGAAGCCGACAGACTGGGATTTGAAAAAATTTATATTTCATCCAACAATTTGAAAGGTATTGATCCCAGACGCTTCAATATTGAAATTGTTTCTCTTAAAAAAGTAGAAGAACTGATTGAATTCATATCAGCCTAAAACAAATGTCAATATGAAAATAGTTTTTTTATCTTTATTTTTCAAATAATCCGCCTATGAAAAAAATTATATATCTCATAGTACTATTCCCTGCTTTTTTATTATCTCAAACAGATAGTATTTATAATGATGATCCCGCTCAATATATTCCCTTGGGAATGCAGCATGCTAAATACCATTATTACTCAGATACGGGAGTAGCAAAAATCGATACGACGAGGATAAATCCTCCTTTCTGGTGGACAGGAATGAAAAATCCTATATTGCAAATTTTACTTTATGATCAAAATATAAAAAATTATACCGTATCATTGGAAAACGCTGTTGGAATCGACCTGGAAAAAACGGTAAGAGTACCCAACCCGAACTATTTGTTTATCTATCTTAAAATTTCGAAAAATGCTAAACCCGGATATTTCAATATCATCCTTACTAACAATCATAGCTTAAAAAAATACCCCTATGAATTAAAAGAAAAAACCAACAACAACAAAAGAGGTCTGAGCAATGCGGATTTTATTTACCAGATAATGCCCGATAGATTTGCCAATGGTGATTATTCCAATGATAATTATGATGATATGCGTCAGCGGGGAATAAACAGAAAGAAGATGTATTTCAGACATGGCGGAGATATACAAGGTGTAATAGATCATCTGGATTATATATCCGGTATCGGGGCAACTGCAATTTGGCTAACTCCTTTATTGGAAAATGACCAGCCCTACGCTTCTTATCACGGTTATGCTATAACTGATTTTTACAATATCGATAAAAGATTTGGCAGCAACGAATTGTATAAAAAAATGGTTTCCCTGGCACACGATAAAGGTATAAAAACCATTATGGATATCGTATTAAATCACTGTGGAAATGAAAATTGGCTGATGCGCGATATTCCTTCTGCAAACTGGATACATCAATGGCCGGAATTTACAAGATCCAATTTTCGTTCATCTGTGATTTCCGATCCCTATGCTTCGGATTTTGACAGAAAAAAATTAAGCGACGGTTGGTTTGATTATTCTATGCCTGATCTAAATCAACAAGATACGCTTCTGGCAACATACCTGATCCAAAACAATATCTGGTGGGTGGAATATGCTGATCTTGATGCGTATAGAATTGATACTTGGTTTTTTCCAGATCAGGATTTTCTATCAAAATGGGTTGATGCAATGCAATCTGAATTTCCCGGTTTGACAATGTACGGCGAAACATGGGTACAAAATGAAAGCGTACAGGCATATTTTACAAAAAATAACAAATCCGGTTGTAATCTTAGAAGCAATCTTCCTTCGGTTGCCGATTTTCAATTGAATTTCGCAATCGAAGAAGCTTTATCTAAACCCGAAACATTTACAAATGGTATCACCAGATTGTATTATACACTGACACAGGATTTTTTGTATGAAAATGCTTTTAACAATGTGATTTTTCTTGATAATCACGATAAAAGCAGAATATTCACAACAATAGATAAAGATAAAAATAAACTGAAAAGTGCTATCGGTTTATTAATGACATTAAGAGGAATTCCTGTTTTGTATTACGGCACCGAATTGATGTTTGAAGGAAATGCTAAACCCGATGGAAATGTCAGACAGGATTTTCCAGGTGGCTGGAAAGAAGATGAGATTAATAAATTTAAAAAAGCAGAAAGAACAAAACAGGAAAATGAGATATATAATTATATCAGATCTCTGGCTTCTTACAGAAAATCAAATACCGTGTTGCAAACAGGTAAATTCAAGCATTTTATACCGGAAAATGGCATTTATGTATATTTCAGATACAATGATAAAAAAATCGTAATGATAATATTGAATACCAACGATAAAAAACAAAATATCAACACTTCAAGATATACGGAAATGTTAAAACATCATATCAGCACCAAAGTTATCAATACAGGAGAAATACTTGAATTGAATAAAATCAGCATTGATAAAAACAGCATTTTGATACTGGAATTACTATAGTATATTATCTTAAGCTTTAAAAGTTATGGTTTTATTGATACTTGATATATAAATACAATAATTATCTTTATGAAATTGTTTAAATTTAATAAAATATTATAAACACATGAAAACTATACTTATTTTATTATTCGGTATATCCGTATTTATAAATAACAAACCGTCCGGAACAAATAACTTTTTCATTTCACAAATAAAAAAAGATACAATATTTGATTTCGAAAATTATAAAACAGGTGAATTACCCGACGGGTGGTCGCAATATTTTACCGGAAAAGGAAAAATAACAAATTGGAAAGTTGTTGTTGATAACGGGAACAAAGTTCTAGCTCAATTATCCCAGGACAGACCCGGTTATCATTTCAATGACATAGTACTTAATGAGCTGAATGTTAAAAATGTTGAAATGGAAGTAAAAATCAAAGGAGTTGACGGAAGAAAGGATCAGGGAGGTGGCTTTATCTGGAGATTTACAGATAAAAACAACTATTATGTAGTAAGGGAAAACCCACTTGAAAACAATGTAGTATTATACAAGGTGAAAAACGGAAAAAGAACGGATTTACCGATTTTGGGTAAAGGACGAACTTATGGTGTTGATGTCAATCCTTTGGGAAATGACTGGAATACACTGAAAATAAAAGTCAATGATGATCTATTTACAGTTTACCTGAATGGGAAAGAACTTTTTAAGGTAAAAGACAATACTTTTACTAATGCAGGAAAAATCGGACTTTGGACTAAAGCAGACGCTGTAAGTTTCTTTGATGATCTTAAGATCCAATACAATTAATAATGTATATTTGCCAATCGATTAAATTATTTTTTAGATGCAAGCAATGCTTTTTTCAGCCGGATTAGGAACCAGGCTGCAACCACTTACCAATAACCTACCCAAAGCTCTAGCTCCTTTTGGAAATACTACTTTGCTTGGTTATAATCTCAAATTTCTTTCATCGCAAGGTATCAATAGTTTTATAATCAATACCCATCATTTTGCGGGTAAAATCGAAGAATATCTTATAAAAAATGATTTTTTCGGACTGGATATATATCTTTCTTATGAAGATCAGCTTCTGGATACCGCAGGAGGAATTGCTAATGTCAAAAATCAAATAAAAAGCGAACAGATACTGCTTTATAATGTGGATGTCATATCCGATATCGATATTAATCGTATGTATCGGTATCACTGCGAAAAAAAAACGGATGTTTCTCTTGCTACAAGAAATCGAAAAACCTCCAGATACCTATTGTTCGATGAAAGTAATATAATGACAGGCTGGAAAAATGAAAAAACAAAAGAAATCAAATTATGTCATAAAGAAAAGAAATATAAAAAATTGGCTTTTAGTGGTATCAGCTTATTAAACATCAATGTTCTTGATAAAATTCCAAAAGTGGAAAAAAAATCTGTGATCGCTTTATATCTTGATATTTGCAAAGATCATAAAATATCAGCTTATGTACACGATGATGATTATTGGTTTGATTGTGGTAACGTCGAAAAACTACAAAAAGCAGAAACTCAAATTTTTAAAAATATTTACTAACATTAATTATAAATCACGTACATTTGAAATTATTTTAAAAATCATTAATTTAAACGACATGAAACTTACATGAATTTTATTAATCATAAATTACACACAAACTAATGATTAGAAAAATTTATGTGAGAATGAAGCGATTAATTAATTGCAAAAAATAGTTTTTATCTTTTTTTAAATAAAAAATTTTATACACATGAAATCTTTAAAAATATTAAGTCTTTCTCTAGTTGCAATATTTATTTTAGCAGGCTGCAGTACCTCAAAAGTGGCAACAAAAAAACAAGAAACTACCAAGGTGGCTAATAAAGTGGAATATACAATGGAACCTCAAACGTTCACAACTCTTTTTAATGACAAAGATCTGCAAAACTGGCAACTGACAGATCCTTTTGAAAGCTATCAACCCGGTATGAGTGTAGAAAAAGCCTATAATACAGTATTGAAAGACCTGCCTGCGCAAACCGTGATAGTTGCAGTTGTCGATGCCGGAATGGATATCAATCATGAAGACCTCAAAGATGTTATATGGACCAATACAGATGAGATTGCCGGCAATGGTATCGATGATGATCACAATGGCTATATTGATGACGTTCACGGATGGAATTTTCTCGGTTCCAAAGATGGGAAAATGGTAACTGATGAACAGCTTGAATTGACAAGAATCGTAGCAAAATATCGTGATCGCTGGCAAGGAAAGGAATTGAAAGATATCGAAACCAAAGATACTTTTATGTTTGGCCTATATCAAAGAGCCGAAAAGGAATTGGCAAAACGAATCGAAAGCATAAAACCGCTACAAGATAGATTATCAGGTCTGAAAATGATGGCTGAACCTTCATTTAAATTGTTAAAAGATTATCTCAAAACGGATAAACTTACTGAAAAAGCTGTTGAAGGAATTGAAACCGATGATAAAAATGTGAATCAGGCAAAATCTTTATACTTAAGAGGACTTACTCCTGATTACATAAAGAGATTTACACATTATGTCGATGGTCAATTGAAATACAATCTCAACGTGGATTTCCATGCAAGAATCCAAGGTGACGATCCGGATGATTTTAACGACAGAGATTATGGCAATCCAAATGTTATTCCTCCAAACGAACAAGAATTGCATGCTACACATGTAGGTGGAATAATCGCTGCTGTAAGAAACAATGGTTTAGGTGGAAACGGTGTTGCAGACCATGTACTTTTGATGCCTGTCAGAGCGGTTCCTGATGGTGATGAATATGATAAAGATATCGCATTAGCTTTTAGATATGCTGTTGACAACGGAGCAAAAGTCATAAATACCAGTTTCGGTAAATATTATTCCCCTCACAAAGAGTGGGTTTGGGAGGCAATAAAATATGCTGCAGATCACGATGTACTGATAGTAAACGGTGTTGGAAATGAAGGGAAAAACATGGACAATTACGGTGACGATATGAGTTACCCCAATGACGGGGATATGCCCGGAGTTGAGTTTGTTGATAATTTCCTTAATGTCGGAGCCGTAGGACCTGATTACGGTGCGGATATGATCGCTCCTTTCAGTAATTACGGTAAAAAGACCGTTGATATTTTTTCTCCGGGAATGAAGATATATGCTACTATTCCTTTCAATAAATATACACACTTGCAAGGAACTTCAATGGCTTCTCCTGATGTTGCGGGAATTGCCGCATTGATAAGATCCAGATTCCCCGATTTGACTGCTTCAGAAGTAAAACACATAATTATGGATTCGGGACTTTCTCCTCAGATTCAGGTTATTTTACCACAGGAAGACGATTATGACGGTCCACCTAAATTGGATAAATTTCCAAATTTAAGTAAATCGGGAAAAATTGCAAACGCTTATAATGCTATAATATTAGCTAAAAAAATAAGTGAAAGTAAAAAGAAATAATAATCTAACTTGGATTAACCAAGCTAATTGATACTTTTAGTTTTATAAGGCAGGACTCACAAGCACACAATGATTGTGAAGCCGGGTTAAAAAGCAGTTCTTTCACCAGACTCGGAATCTCTTCGAGCTTCCGAGTCTTACACACTTATGAAGCCGAATAAAATAAGTTTTTTTACTGAACAACTACGATTTTTTTACTTTCAATGTGATTATTTCTCTTGATTATAAGCACATATATACCAGTACTGATATTTGCAATATTGAAACTGCGTTTATGAAATCCTGGAAAATCAATTCCGTCAAAAAAACATTTTATATTATTGCCCTTAAAATCAAATAAATCGATTTTCGTTTTCCCTTTATTCATTGTTTTATATCCTATTGTTATTTTTCCCAATACAGGATTTGGAGAGATTGCAGACAATAACTCATTTTCATCATTATTGTATGTTGAAGAAGACTTCGATTTAAAAACTGTAATTCCGGTTTGTGAAAGGACAAATAAACGATTATCAACAATAATAATTCCCCAATACTTTTGACTTGAATCTTGAAAAACGAGTTCTCCTGTCATTTGATTAAATACTCCAATCCAATTACTGAAATTTTTATTTGTATAAATATAACCATTTGCTCCTACTGTTGATTGCAAATAAGGATAATCGGAAATATATTCCCATTGTTTAGCTCCTGTAAATTTGTTTATAGCTAATAGTCTTCCGTTTGTTTGACCTTGGTTTACAAGTGATACGCATAATATGCTATCTGTTAGACAAGCA
>Ga0256913_10001017_pt1 | contig 14579 bp, 13 predicted proteins | sample Axial_MatmetaG_FD_185970 | JGI IMG/M metagenome (GOLD analysis project Ga0256913, IMG submission 185970) | Deep-sea worm associated microbial mat communities from Axial Seamount, Juan de Fuca Ridge, Pacific Ocean - Axial_Mat | ecosystem: Environmental > Aquatic > Marine > Oceanic > Microbial...
TTACAATCGAAGCACTAAAAAATTTAGATCTAAAAGAGAGTGTAATAACAGTAGATGGGAAGCGATTATATGCAAAAGAGGTAAAAAAAAATATCAAAGCCCATATGGAGATTCAGAAGTAATTAGAAAAGTTTTTGCTCCATTAGGGGCAGGAAAACAGTATTGTCCAGTTGAAAAGAAGGCACATATCATAAATACAGCGACACCTAAATTCGCAAAAATGCTAACATATAAATATAATCATAACCCAGCGAAAATAGTTCAAGAGGATTTTCAAGAGAACCATAATAGAAAAATATCCCGTTCATACATACAAAAGATATCACAGATAGTGAGTAATATATTGCTAAAACAGGAAGAGGATTGGGACTATAAGATACCTGATATGGAGGCAGAGGTGGCAACAATTAGTATTGGAATAGATGGTACTTGTATGCCTATGGGTGAAAGTTCTTGGAGAGAAGCAATGTGTGGGACATTCTCCTTTTTTGATAAAAATGGTAATAGAATGAGTACAATATATATAGCCAATGCCCCAGAATATGGGAAAGGTAACTTTAAAGAGAGACTAGACAAAGAGGCAATAAATATCAAAAAGGAGTTCCCCGAAGCTCAAATTATAGGAGTAGCAGATGGGGCAAAAGAGAATTGGTCAATTCTTGAAAAATATACTGCTTCAAACACATTGGATTACTATCATGCTACAGAGTATCTCTCAAAAGCTTCAAGGGGAGTTCACCCTAGAAGTAAACCTAAAAGAGAAGCTTGGTATGAGAAAGCTTGTGATACTTTGAAAAATGTTAAAGATGGTGCAAAAAATTTATTAGATGAAATAAAGGGGTTAAAAGAGAAGAAACTATCCAAAGGTATAAAAAAGGGTGTAGAGGATACCATAACCTATTTCAGCAATAATTCTGAACGAATGAACTACAAAGAGTCAATAGATAATAATTTACCAATAGGCTCTGGAGTTACAGAGAGTGCTTGTAAAATTATTGTGAAGCAGAGGGTTTGTGTATCAGGTGCTAATTGGAGTGAATATGGAGCAAAAAGATTTTTACCTATGAGGGCTATATGTTTATCAGATACTAGATGGAATCAGGCTTGGAATAAATTTATGGGGAGTAATGAGATGGTTGCTTAATCTTTTCTTAGGAGATATGAATTAAATTAGTGTTTTTAAGGTTGCACCCGTCAAACTCTATATTTATGATTTTCTAGGAGTTAATTATGTTATAATAACAAATTAAAATAAAAAGGGGATTTTTTATGCACCGAAGATTACCAATATATCTACTAATTGATACCTCATACTCTATGGTGGGGGAACCAATACAAGCTGTTCAAAACGGCTTAGACTCTCTTGTAACAGCTCTAAGAAGAGACCCACAAGCTTTAGAGACTGCTTATCTTTCAGTTATTGAATTTAATTCAAATGCAAAACAGTTAGAGGAGCTTAAAGAATTAATTGAGTTTCAAACTCCAACTCTTGAAGTGAGTGGAATAACTGCACTTGGTGAGGCTCTTTCGCTCTTGGCTGATTGTATAGAGAGAGAGGTATTAGGTTCAGGTCGTCGTGATTGGAGACCTATGGTTTTTCTCTTTACTGATGGAATGGCAAATGACAACTTACAGAGAGGAATAGATGCACTTAAACGAATCAAAACAGCAACTTTTGTGGCGTGTGCTGCTGGTCATCATGCTAATATTGATGAATTATTAAAAATTACAGAGACTGTTGTAAAACTTGATGAGACTGACTCTAGTTCAATTTCAGCATTTTTCAAATGGGTGAGTGCTAGTATCTCAATAAGTAGTCAAAAAGTTGAAAGAGGACAAGAGGCAAATGGTTTTGATGATTTACCAACACCTCCACCAGAAGTTAATATTATTGATTTGACAAAACATTAGAAGAGAGGTAAATATTTATGGACAGAAAACTGCCAGTCTATCTACTTATTGACTCTAGTGGTTCAATGAATGGAGAGCCTATCCATTCGGTAAATGAGGGGTTGAGTGCAATGATGAGTGCATTGCGACAAGACCCCTATGCGTTAGAGACAGTTTTACTCTCTCTTATCACATTTGACCGTGAGGTCAAAGAGATTTTTCCATTGACTGCTGTTGAACAGGTGCAGTTAGAGGAGATTGTTCCCCCTAAATCGGGTCCAACTCATTTAGGAGAAGCACTTAAGTATATGTTGACTCGCTATGGAAAAGATATAAAAAAGAGAGAGCTGGGTAGCAAAGGGAACTTCTCACCGATGTTATTTATAATGACTGATGGAAAACCCTCTGATTCTCAACTTTTTCAAGAGATGTCACGGAAAATAAAACAGTTTAAGTTTGCTTCAATTATCGGTTGTGTGGCAGGGCCAAAAGCAAAAAAAGAGTATCTACAGCAGTTTGCAGACCCTGTTGTATCACTAGAATCTGCTGATTCTAGCTCATTTACAGCTTTTTTTAAGTGGGTTTCAGACTCAATTACAGCAGGTAGTCAAAGTGGTGGATTGGATGCAGCAGGTGCAAACAGATTACCTCCTCCTCCAGCAGAAGTAAATATAGTGATTTGATATGAGACGATTACCTATATTTTTTTTATTGGATGTTTCAGAATCTATGATTGGTACGCCTCTTAACTCACTCGAAGAGGGGATGAACAGAATCATATCTTCACTACAAAAAGACCCTAGTGCACTAGAGACAGTTTTTATCTCGGTTATTGCATTTGCAGGAAAAGCTAAAGTTATCTCTCCACTTACTGAATTAGGTATATTTTATACTCCAAAATTGCCAATTGGTGGAGGGACGGAGTTTGGTCTAGCACTTGATGTACTTATGAATGAGATTGATAACAAAATAGTTCCTCAAACTCAAACAAGACAGGGGGATTGGAAACCAATTGTCTTTTTAATTACAGATGGTCAACCAACAAACTCTGTTAATAGTGCTGTAGAGAGATGGTTAAAAAATTATGCCAATAAGGTAACAATGGTTGCTATTACACTTGGGTACAATGCAAATCACACTCTATTAAAACAGATAACACCTCATGTTTTGGTTTATGAGGGGAGCAGTGATGAGGATTTTCGCCGTTTTGTTGATTGGATTACAGCCTCAGTTAAGACACATAGCCAAAATGTAGAGCAGAATAGAGTCACAACAGGGGGGATACAACTTGCAAAGATTGGTGATAATCTAACAGAAGCAGATAGTAGTCTTTCAACCTTTGACCCTAATAGTATTATCTTGACAGGGAGATGTCAATCAAATAAACGCCCATATCTGATTAAATATCTGCGTGTGGTAACAGAGAAGATACTACTGAAATATGACAAACAAGAGCGATTTAAGCTTGATGGCTCTTTTCCTATATCGGAGGAGTATTTTAATTGGTCAACAGAGAATATATTTAAAGAGATTAATATAGATGCATTAGAGGGTGTGCCTAGTTGTCCTCATTGTGGTAATCTATCTGCCATAGCCTCTTGTGCTAATTGTGAACGAATAATGTGTATCAATGGTGTAGGTGATGCTCTCTGCCCTTGGTGTGGTGAGAGAAACTCATTTATCTATGGAAATGGAGATTTTACAATTCAGAGAGGACAGGGATAGGATTATGGAAAATCAAATTAATTATAATAGATATATGAAAGATATTGTAAAATCTTTTACTCATCAAATGGATACTATAGATAGTCTATCTCTCAATAATAGTGTGATTACAGAAATATCATCAGACAAAGAGGTTCAAAAAGCTTTAAATAGAGTTATTGAGACAATTATAGATAGGAGTAGAGATATATTGCCACCAATGAAATTACAGTGCAAAATATTAAATGCGTCAGTTCAACAGCCCCTTGTTCTATCATTTACTATTGTCAATCCTAATATATCTTCTAAAGATGAGTTAATCTTGGAAGAGGTGGATGGTCTTAATGCTATAGGAGGAGTAAAATGGAATGTAGATTCTCAAGAACTCATAGGTACTCCTGAAAAATATGGAGATTTTACTTTAACCATAAAGGGAGTTCTGAAATTCGCAAAAGGATACTCTCGCAGAATTGAGAGTTATCCCCGTTTCACAGTTATTCCTGACCCAAGGTCACTTTGGAAAGATATTGAGCCTGACCCAACTAAACCTTATCCAAAAAGTAATGAAGATTATGATTATCTCGAAACCAAAAACAGGACTCGACTACTCTATGCCTCAAAACGGGGGCGTTCTCATGCTCATATCGGCTCTTTTCGTGATGACGATGGTAAAATAAAAACAGATAATGATTCTGGTTGGTCTGTTTTGGCTGTTGGAGATGGAGCAGGTTCTTGTTCATTATCGAGAAGAGGTTCAGAGATTGTTGTAAATACAACAGTCAATATACTACTCAAATATCTTTCAGGAAAAAATGGGAAAATATTGGAAGAGTCATTTTTGGAAAATATAGAAAATCCATCTAAACAGTTAATAGAGAAGATAAATAAAGGGATAAAAGGAACAATTGTAAGTTCTGTTCATAATGGAATTTTGAAGATTCATGAGGAGGCAAAAGGGATTCAATCACCTATCAAAGATTTCTCAACAACACTACTATTATTAGCACACAAACAGACTCCAAAAGGGCATCTTATTATCTCATTTTGGGTTGGGGATGGAGCATTGGCTATCTATAATAGAGGAGAAAAGGTTAAACTTCTTGGAACTCCTGATAGTGGAGAGTTTGCAGGACAAACACGCTTTTTGGATTCGACTGTCTATAATAGTTCTGAAGAGATAAATAGACGATTTAATATATTGCTTGTAGAGGATTTTACCTCTTTGATACTTGCTACAGATGGAATCACAGACCCGTTTTTTGAGAGTGATAATGCACTAATGAATATTGAGAAATGGGATGATTTCTGGCAAGAGCATATAGCTAATAAAATAGAAGTGGATGATTTAGGATTAGCATCTTCTCAACTACTTACATGGTTGGATTTTTGGTCAAAAGGAAATCATGATGATAGGTCTATTGCTCTACTATTACCACCAATAGAACCTAAAAAGAGTATAGCTATAGAGGGTGAAGATGGCTCAAATCAAGACGATTAAAACACTCAAAGGGGAGGAAATTTCCTACTATGATGATATAATCGGTTCTGGTGCTATGAAAGATGTCTATTTTACGACAGATGATAAAAGAGTAGTAGCATTTTTTAGAGAACCTCTTGATAAAAATAGTATTGAGAGATTAGAGATGATTGTGGGAGCTTATTACTCTGGAATTTTTGATAATCAATATGGAGATTACTGGAAAAAACTATTTTATTGGCCTACAGATATAGTATTTGATGGAAAACTTCATGGTGTTGTACTTCCCAAATATGAAGAGCATTATCGTTTTAAGTATGGTTCTGTTAATGATGACTTTTTGGGTATTAAAGGTTCAGAAAAAGATGGTAAATGGTTCTCTGCTCCAACAAATAGATTTACAAGATTAGACCAAAGAGAGAGGGGTGATTGGCGTATATATCTCCGACTATGTCTAATGATTGCTCGTTCGGTAAGGAGAATACACGCCGCAGGATTGGCTCACTCTGATTTATCATACAAAAATGTTCTAATCTCACCCTCTTCTGGTCACGCCTGTATTGTTGACATTGATGGATTAGTTGTTCCTGGTAAATTTCCTCCTGATGTAGTTGGAACACCCGATTTTATTGCTCCAGAGGTAGTTGCTACTGCTCACTTGGATAAAAATGACCCTCAACGAAAACTACCTAGTCGTTTAACAGACCGTCACGCATTAGCTGTATTGATTTATCAATATCTACTACTAAGACACCCTCTTAGAGGTAAGAAAATACATGATACAAATGACCCTGCCATAGATGAGACTATAGCGATGGGTGAAAAGGCTCTTTTTATAGAACACCCAACAGATAGTTCAAATCGCACAGACCCAACAATGGCTAGAAAGGCAGACAAATTCTGGCAAGATACCCAAAAACTACCTTATACTATCACAGGCCCTTATCTCTCGGAGCTTATTAAACAGGCTTTTATAGATGGGTTACACAATCCACAAAAACGACCAACAGCAGATGATTGGGAGATGGCTTTAATCAAAACAGTTGACCTTATTCAGCCGTGTGAAGATAGTGATTGTATTGCTCAATGGTATGTTTTTGATAATAAACAGAGACCTACATGTCCATTTTGTAATACGCCTTACAGAGGAAAACTTCCTGTGATTAATCTCTATTCAGATAGAGGTAAGGGTAAGTTTATGCCTGATAATCATCGACTTATGATTTACAAAGACCAATCTATCTTTTTTTGGCATGTTGATAGAAATATCATACCAAATGAGAGATTGGATAGAAAATATAGTGGGCGTGTAGGATACTGTATCTATCATAATCAAGATTGGTTATTTGTCAATGAAAAGTTAACAGAGCTATTTAACTATACAGACTCAAATGATATTAGACAGATTCATATTGGAGAGTCGGTAAAGTTGAGAGATGGAGTAAAATTATTAGTTCAACATGGAACATCAAAAAGATTGCTTTTTGTGCAATTAGTAAGAGGGAGTTAAGATAAAACCATTAAAAATACTCCATTTTAGTGATATTCACGCTACATTAGGAGTTAAAAATATAAAATATAGCGACCTCTCCATCAAACGATTAATAGGTGGTATGAACTACTCATTTAGACGAAAAAAATATTTTATTGATGTCAAGAAGAAGATAGAGGCACTAATTGAGTTCAAAAAAAAGCATAATATAGATATAGTCATAAATACAGGTGACTACACTGCATTTGGTCTCAAAGATGAGCTAAAATTTGCTAAAAAACTACTAGAACCACTGATGACCCCAACTAATAGATATATAACAATTGCAGGAAACCATGATATTTATGTAGATACAGAAGAGAGTTACAAAAATTTTTTTGAAGAGTATGGTTCTCTTCTACAGAGCGACATGCCACAATATGGCACTTATCCAATCGTAAGATTAATTAGAGATAATTGTGCCATAATCATGCTAAATAGTGCTAAAGCCAACCTCTTACCGTGGAAATCAAGTGGCAAAATCCCACAGCAAGAGTTAGAGGCACTAGAGAAAATTTTAGAGGATAAAATATTAAAAAATCGTTTTATCTTTGTAGGACTACACTACGCACCCCGTTTAGCAAATGGAGAGAATGATACCAAACTACATGGATTAGAAAATGTAGATGAGTTTCTAAATATATGCAAAAAAATAGAGTTTGGTGCAATCCTCTGTGGACATATACATAGAGGCTATCGTATTTCTATAGAGGATTTAAATAGTGAAATCTTCTGTGCAGGAAGTTTGACCATGCAGGGGCGTGAGGGATTTTGGATTTATGAGTTGGATGGGAATAGGTTTAATGCCTCTTTTGGGTATTGGGGTGAGAATAGATTTGAGTTGAAATCTTAACTATTTGCCAAGGTGTAATGAATTAAGATTTTTTAAATGCTATATATTTTTACTTTTCTCTCTTCTTCTCTAAAATAGAATGATAAGTAGCGATAGCAATAAACCCAACACCAATAGTACCAACAATCACTTCACTAATATGAGTAAACATCTTAACAAACATTATAAATGATAGTGCGAAAATAGCATAATGAGCTCCATGTTCTAAATATTTATACTCTGTTAAAGTCTTTTTCTCGACAAAATAGAGTGTTAAACTTCTCACAAACATTGCTCCAATTCCTAAACCTATCATAATGATGAATATATTACTACTTAAAGCAAATGCTCCAATAACTCCATCAAAACTAAAAGATGCATCTAATATTTCTAAATATAAAAGCCCTACAATACCACTTCTAATTCCATCCGTATTTAATAAATCATCAAGAGAAACAATAAGTGCATGAAGAAAAATTCCAGAGAAATATGCCATTGCAACCCCAACATCAGATGTAAGAGAGGTTAAAAATAGTCCTAGAGCGATAGCAATAATCATCTCTATATTGTTGACCTCTCCAAACTTATCAATAGTTTTACTATCTTCGATAAACTTTACCCACTTATCTTCTCTCTCTTCATCAAAAATAAAATCCAAAAAGACCATAAATAAGAAAGCTCCACCAAAAGCATATATAAGTCTCTGAACAGACTCTAATGTTGTTTGGTATTTATCGGGATTATTTATTGCGAGATTAAATGTCTCAAAAACTCCTAAGCTACCAGCAACAGAAACGATAATAATAGGAAATAGAAATCTCATTCCAAAGACTGCAATAGGCATACCATAAGTTATAAATCTTTGTTGCCATTTAAGTTCCATTGTCTCTAACACTTTTGCATTTACAACAGCATTATCAAATGAGAGGGAAACCTCTAAAACAGCTAAAAGTGCTGTAATGTATAGAGCATAAAGCCCACCTATATAAAAAGCTAATATTAAACCTATAATTGTGACAACTATTGAACCCTTGAAATATTGCATTACTTAATTGCTCCTAAAATTTTATTTTTCATATCACTCTCCATTGAATTGATACTTCCTTTTGTTTGCGATAGATAATCTAATAGAGTCTCAATCATGGGAGGGTATTCTGTATATGGTCTAATCTTTCCAATCTCTGAGAGTAGCTTTGCAACAGTAAGAATCCATTTAGTTGGATTATCTACAACTTTAGAGAGAGTTTCAAGATGTTTTTCATATAAAACTATTGCATCTGCTGTCATCTCCAAATCTCTAATCTCATCAATCTCATTAATTAACTCAAGTGATGCCATAACCTCATCAGTTTCAGCTTTTTTATCAGCCATAGTCATTAGTGCCAAACTAATAACTAGAGCATTAACAAATTTTTTCTCTTTGGAAAATGATTCAGGTGTATATTTTCTAATCTGCTTTGTAGCATCTGTATAAAACTCACCTGTTTTACTTTTGATTTTATTCCAATCTATCATAAATCATCCTACAAATCTATCAACAAATCCTTGAAGTCCAGCATTAAAACCTGCACCGACTGCTTTGAATCTCCATGAAGAACCTTTTTTGTATAATCGTCCAAACTCTATAGCTGTTTCAGAAGAAAAATCCTCTTCTAAGTCATATTTTGCTATTTCACTATTTGTATTTAAATCATACAATCTAATAAAAGCATTTCTAACTTGACCAAAATTTTGACCTCGTGTTCCTGCATCATGTATTGTTACGACAAAGACTAACTCTTCAATAGATGAACTGATTTTATTAAGTTCTACATTAATGGTCTCTTCATCTTCGCCATCTCCACTACCACCCTCTAACTCATCACCTGTATGTTCTACTGCACCGTCAGGAGAAGTTAGGTTATTGTAAAAAACAAAATATGAATCTTGTGGAATTTTGCTATTTCGACCTAACATAAATACAGAAGCATCCAAATCAAATGGATGACCTGTATCTGTTTGATTTTCATCCCAACCAAGACCAAATCCAACTCTTGTTAAACTAGGAGCCTCTTTGCTTAAATCTATTCTTCCACCCTTACTTAGACTAATTCCCATAATTTCTCCTTATAGATATTTTTGTTGAACCGTATCTAGTGTATTTTGCAATTTTGCATCTCTTGTTGGTTCACCAATAGCAGAGAATTTCCATTCACCGTTTCTTTTATATAGTTTTCCAAGAACCATAGAGACAAATCCTGCAAATTTACTATCACTTGCTATATTGTATTTTGCTACTACGCTTTTTACTCTTGTTGGGGTTCCCTCATATAATCTAATAGATGCAAAAGGAATAATAGCAAAATCATGACCTTGATAAGAGTTAAGTACAAAAACAATCTGCTCTATATTAGATGGTATTTGGCTTAAGTTTACCTCTATAACCTCATTATCTAATCCATTATCTCCACTACTATCACCTGTTAGGTCATCTCCAGAGTGTCTAATACCTGTTCCTCTTAAATTTCCAAAGTAGATAATATTATCTAAATTTTTATTACCATCAAATGTAGCTACAGATAAATCTAAATCTACTGCTTCCATTTTTTTGCCACCCCAAAAACCTTTTTTTTCAATAGCACCCCAGTTTGCCCCAACACAAAAAGAGACTAAATTTCCACCATTACTCTTTTGAAGGTTTATCTTTTGACCTTTTACTAAATTTATTGCCATTATATATTTACCCCAAATAATTCACAAAAACCTGCCAATCCATTATTGAATCCTGCACCTACTGCTTTAAAATTCCAATTTCCATTTTTTCGATAAAGCTCACCAAAATTAATAGCTGTTTCTGTTGAATAATCTTCATCCAACTCATATTTTATAATCTCTGTTTGATTCTGCTGATTAACGATACGAATAAAAGAGTTATCAACTTGACCAAAATTTTGTCTTCTGCTATCTGCTTCATGAATCGTCACTGTAAATACAATTTTTTCAATATCAGATGCAACTTTACTTAAATCTATCTCAATAACCTCATCATCGCCATCACCTCCACCTGTAAGATTATCACCTTTATGTATAATTGCCCCACAAGGTGAGGTCTTATTACCATAAAATATAAAATGGTTATCACTTAAAACTCTACCATTTTTACTAACTAAAAATGCTGAAGCATCTAAATCAAAATCATTACCTGTATCTGTTTGATTCTCATCCCAACCTAAACCAACTCTAATTAATTTAAGACCAGGAGCCTCTTTACTTAGTGAGACTCGCCCACCTTTTGATAGATTAATGCCCATTGTTTTATCCTCATAATTTTTGTTATAATTTACTTGAAAAATACTTAAATATAACTTAAATGATTAAACAAAATTAATTTTATTTTAATCTTTAGCGTCTAATAGATTCCATCAATTCTTCAATTCTCTTATCAATACTTTCCCCCTTTTTGTACTTTTTACTGCGTTTTAGTTTAAGAACCACTTAATAGTTTTTTGAAACCAACCACCATTTGTATCTATAGCCCTAGATAACTCATCTAAATTTTGAAATCTATCTTCACTTTTTAGCTCAACCATTTTTTTTATAAGTTTTTTAAATTTCAAACTAATATTTAAATTATCAATATTTTGTTGGAATTGAGTTTCATCTATTTTTCTCTCATAAACCGTAAATACCTTCTCTTTGTCTCTCATTAAAACCCTACAGAGTATCATTCCTATGGAGTATATATCACTAAACTCTTTTATACTCCCTCCCTTTAGAAGTTCAGGTGAAGCGTATCTCTCTAGTTCAAAAGGTATAGTATCCTCATCAAAATAGGGTTCTAGTGCAACTACTGGATTTAAAAGATAATCAATCTTGTAGATTCCTTCTTGGGTTCTTATAATATCAAAAGGATTTAGAGATTTATGTAAAATATTTTGAGAATATAGAGTACTTAACATATCTATTAGTTGATTGAGTAACTCTATAGATTCTTCTTCATCAAACAGATTCTCTTTGATATACTCCTCTAAATATAAACCTTCAATATACTCAATAATAGAGTAGAGGGTATGGTTTTTCTCTGTCAATTTATATACTAAGAGGATATTGTTATCTTTTATTGTATTAAAATTTTGTTTTTTATAAAACTCTTTAATTATATTAATATCAAATTCTCTAGTAATTACAATCTCTCTATAAAGTTCTCTGCGTGAGTAGTTTTTTATAAAAAACTCTTTAATAACAAAATGCTCCGAACTGCTAGTCTCTCTTACTAAATAGATAATATTAAATTCATCTTGACCTAAAAATTTTTCTATTCTATAATTATCTATTCTGTAGCCTATAGGTAGAGCGATACTTCCATCTAATATATCTTGAATCTCTTCTAAATTTTGGAATCTATCATTTACACTGATAGTTGTCATCCTTCTAATAATCTCTTTGAACTTATTACTAACATTGAGAGTATCAATAGTATCTTGCAAAGGTTTATCGTCAAAATATCTATCCACAACTCCTAGTGGTTCTTGTAACGATAGCATTTTAACTAGAGTCATTCCTATAGAGTATATATCACTAAATGCTCCAATAGTAGCTTTTGCCTTTTCAAGTTCTGGAGAGGTGTATCCATGACTCTTAATATCAGTTATATTAACCTCTGTAGTAGCATAGCTTTTATTGGTTGTAAAATCTATTATTTTATAAAGACCATCTTTTGTTTTCATAATATTAGATGGTTTAATATCTCTATGGATGATACCTTTTATATGAATATCTTTTAGACCATGAATCATCTGTCGTAGTAAATCTATAGCCTCATCTTCATTAAAAGCTCTATTATTTTTAATATACTTTTCTAAATCTTCACCATCAATATATTCCATTATAGAGTAGATAGTATCATTCTCTCTAAAAGAGCCATAAGCTTTTAAAATATTATCATTCTCTATCTCTGAAAGAATATCAACCTCTTTTATAACATCATCTCTAATTTTATTGATAAAACCCTCTGCATTTTTATTATTATAGACTGTACTGCTACCTCTTCTAAATGAGTATTTTTGTAAAAACAGCTCTTTTATTATAAAAAATTTATCTTTTTTTAGGTCTATATCTTTGACCAAATAGACAATACCAAATCCACCTTGTCCTAGAATCTTTTCTATTTTATAATGAGTTCTTAATATATAACCTACTTGCAAACATTGCATATTACACACTTTTTTATTTTTTTAAACATTATAACTTGTTTGTTCTTATCTTGTACTATTTTTATAAAAATTTTAGTTTAATTAATTTTCAACATTATCCAAAGCCTTTTTTATATTATCTAATTTTCTATATTCTCTTTTTGTTCTATTTATATCTCTTATAACTCTACTTTCAACTTCATCTCTATCTATACCATTTTTTACTAATAATTTTATCATCTCAATATCTGAGTTTTCATAAGCATAATGAAGTGCTAAATATCCTTTATTTGTTGTATTTATGTCTATCTTTTCATCTATTATTTTTTTTACTTGGGTTAAATTTCCTTCTTTTACTGCTTTAAAAAAGAGTTCTATTTTATCTATATTTGGATTAATAGAGGGGGTGTTGGAATTATCATGAAATAGAAATACAAAAATAAGAATAATAAAAAGAAAACCAGTTATCCCTAATAAAATTTTTATTATTTTACCTTGAATATTATCAATAATAGATATTTTTGTCTCTTCAAATTTTTTTGGATAATTAACTATCTTTTCTATAGAGGGAACAGAAGTATCCATATCATAATATATTTTATCTTTTATAGCCTCCTCCTCCTGTTCAAATGCAAAATATCGTATTACACTCACATTATCTGTAGGAACAGTATCAAACATATCAATTTGCAACTTTTCAAATGAGTCTGTAAATGATTTTTTTGTTACTCCTGCTCTCTCCCACAAACCATCACTACAGAGTAGTAGGTCTGTTTTGTCAAAAATATATGAGTGTTGCACAAAAATATTCTCTCTTTTAAGATTATCTTTTCCCAAAACATAAACTAATATATTTTTTTTATAATCTTTCTTCTCCTCCTCTTTTATTTTTCCAAGTCTAAAAAGTTCTTCAGGATAGGAGTGGTCAGGGGTTAATTGTCGAGGCTCTTCTTGGTTGTCAAACTCATATACTCTACTATCACCCACATGAGCAATATATAAATTACTTCTTTCAACAATCAAAGCCATACTTAATGTTGTACCAATTTTGGTTATTTTATGCTTCTGTGCATAATCCAAAACTTCTTGATTAGCATTAAAAACAATATCTCTTAATATCTCTTTTATCTCTTCATCTTTTTTATTAACAAATGAATGCTGTCTTAAAGAGTATATAGTAAATTCAGTAACCAATTTACTAGCAACCTCTCCATTTACACCACCCCCAACACCATCTGCTACAATTAAAGCTATAAAACTATCACCCTCATAATAATCTGCATAATCTTGATTCTGATTTCTTGTTAAACCTATAGTTGAAAAAAGTTCAATTCTATAATCAGATGTCTCTTTCCTTTTATATATATTATCTCTTGTTTGTTGCAGTAAAATTGATAGTAGATAATTCACTTCTGCCACTCTTGATTGAGGATTCTCTTTTAAAACCATATTTAAAAATTGATATATCCTCGGTTTTTTTATCTCTATATGATTTAATTCTCCTTTATAGAGTTCATTGGTTAAACTTTTATATAGATATATACCCAACAGATAAATAATAGTCTCACCTCTAATTATCTCTTTTGAGCTTTTGACCTCATTAACAATAGTTTCCAAAGTAGATATGGAGATTATCTCTTTTAGTAGTTGAGTTCTATTCTGATAAGAGAACTCCATTTCCATAAAATTAGTTGGATAATTACCCTCTTTTATCCAATTTTCCAAATACTCTTTAATCTTTGTAATAATATTTAAATTCATAATTTTTCCTTCATTTCCTATATGGAAAGTGGTATAGTATAACCTTGAGATGGAATATCTATAGTTTCATCAAAATTTAACCCTAATTTAAGTAAGGCTTTTTTAATATATTTTTTATTAATAATCTCTATCTTAATTTCTTTTAAATCATTATCTCTTATAAGTATCTTTTTCTCTCTATCTCTAAACCACTACTTAGTTGTCTCAAAATTA
>Ga0256913_10001018_pt1 | contig 14579 bp, 13 predicted proteins | sample Axial_MatmetaG_FD_185970 | JGI IMG/M metagenome (GOLD analysis project Ga0256913, IMG submission 185970) | Deep-sea worm associated microbial mat communities from Axial Seamount, Juan de Fuca Ridge, Pacific Ocean - Axial_Mat | ecosystem: Environmental > Aquatic > Marine > Oceanic > Microbial...
CTTTTATTGAGAGACCAAAGAGCATATTAGATGTTGGAACTGGAGCAGGGTTTCCTGGTTTGGTTTTGGCTATTGCTCTGCCTGATGTTGAGGTAGTTTTATCAGAACCACTAAAAAAGAGAGTCTCGTTCTTAAAATATATGAGAGTTGATTTAGAGTTAGATAACTTAAAAGTTGAGGCTAAGAGGGTAGAGGATATAGAGAGTGAACCATTTGATATGATAACATCAAGAGCAGTTACCAATACCAAACTTCTACTATCTTTAACAAAAAATATATCAACAGATAAGACACAATATCTATTCTATAAGGGTGAGAGAGTCTTTGATGAGGTTAAAGATGTATCTCAAAAGCTAGATTATGATATAGTAGAAAAAAATCGTAGAAATTATCTATATATAAAGAGTCAAATATGATATTTAAATTAATTGTTTTCGCACTTGTTGGGTTAGTTGTATATAAATTTATAACTGGCAGATTTCCATCATTAACAACTGGTAATGGTAAAAAGCTCTATAGAGATGAGGAGAGAGAGAAGATAGAGGAGGATACTCTAATTGAGTGTGATAAGTGTGGTACTTTTGTAACATATAAAGAGAGTATTATCACAAAAGGGAAAGCCTACTGCTCAAAAGAGTGTGCAGGGTTTTAGATGAAAATTATAGGTCACCCATTTTTTAATACTATATCTTTTAAAACTATCAAGAGTATAGATGAGATAGAGCATACCTCATCAAAAGATATACTTCTCTTTAATAATATAGAGCAGGATATAGAGATAATCAAATATGCAGATATAAATCATCTCCCATTCGCCATTAAAGTAAATAGTATTAAAGAGGCGATATTTGCACATAATTTAGATGCAAAATATATTTTTGCACCAAAAGATTTAGCCAAAGAGATACAAGATATAGCTCAAAACTACCTCTTTGATACCCTTATTCTAGTAGAGATAGATAGCGAAGCAGAGATAGAGAGATTTGCAAAACTTGGAATTGATGGGGTTCTCTTTTCAAAAATATCTGATACAATACAGTAATTTTTTTTAAGGCTAAAATTATGACAGTTACTAGATTTGCACCCTCTCCGACAGGGTATCTACATATTGGTGGGCTTCGTACAGCCCTTTTCTCTTGGTTATCAGCAAAACACAACAGTGGAAAGTTCCTACTTAGAATAGAGGATACAGACCTATCAAGAAATTCAGATGAGGCACTTGATGCTATCATAAGAGCTTTTGATTGGGTTGGACTCGATTATGATGGAGAGGCTATCTATCAATCAAAAAGATTTGACATCTATAATAGATATATAGAACAACTTCTTAATGAGGGGAAAGCCTATAGGTGTTATATGAGTCGAGATGAGCTAACAGCACTTCGAGAGGAGCAGATAGCTAAAAAAGAGAGAGCTAGATATGATGGTAGATATAGAGATTTTGATGGCACTCCTCCAGAGGATGTAGAGCCTGTTATCCGTATTAAAGCCCCACTAGATGGAGATATTATATTTAATGATGGAATAAAAGGAGATATATCTATCGCCTCTAGTGAAGTTGATGATTTCATCATTGCAAGGTCAGATGGAACTCCAACTTATAACTTTGTTGTGGCTATTGATGATGCACTAATGGGGCTTACAGATGTGATTAGAGGAGATGACCATCTATATAATACACCTAAACAGATAGTTGTATATAATGCGTTGGGTTTTAAACTTCCTAAATTTTACCATGTAGCGATGATAAATAATGAACAGGGTAAAAAGCTCTCTAAGAGAGATGGAGCAACTGATGTTATGGATTATAAGGAGCAGGGATTTCTACCAGAGGCTCTTTTAAACTTTCTAGTTCGTTTAGGTTGGAGTTATGGAGACCAAGAGATTTTCTCTTTAGATGAGATGATAGAGCTATTTGAACCCAAAAATATCAATAAAAGCTCATCTAGTTATGATTTGGATAAACTCTTATGGTTAAACTCCCACTATATAAAAAATATGCCAACTGATAAATTGGTAACTCTATTGCAAGATTATGGTATATCTATTGATGGACACGATAAGATAGAGATTATCCTTGATGCAACAAAAGAGAGAGCCAAGACTCTAGTTGAGTTGGCAAATCAGATAAATTTAATACTGGAAGCTCCAACAGAATATAACCCTAAAAATGCAAAAAAAGCCTTTAAAGGAGATGCAAAAGAGATATTAAAAGATTTCTCTATAATGTTACAAGATTGGAAAAAACCTCTTCACCTACCAAGTGATTATCACCAAGTATTAGAAAAAATTGTAGAGAGAAGAGAGATAGGGTTCGGAAAAATTGGACAACCTCTTAGAGTAGCACTCTTAGGGAGTATGACAGGCTCTGGATTAGATGAGATTATGGCAATTATTGGTGTAGAGGAGACTATTAAGCGAATAGATAAAGTTATAAATTTAATATAATTTTGATACAATCAATATATACTCTATTTAGGGCTTAAAATGACAGAACAATTTATTACAAAATCTACGCAGGTGGAGAAGATTATTAAGGGATTTAACCTTACTAAATCTCTGCTTGTATCCTCAATTATAATAGGAGAGCCTCATACAGGGAAGAGGACTCTAATAAAACACCTTTTTCCAAATGCTCTCACTGTTGATGGGAGTGAGCAGAAGAGGGTAGAGGAGTCTTTAGAGAGTAGTGATGAACTTATTATTTTTAATTTCCATAAATTAACCAATATAGATAATCTAAACTTTGATAATAAAAGAGTTATCGCAATAGCAAATTACCTCTCCAATGAGAGAATTATAGATAATATATTTGCTTTTATATATAAGATGCCATCTCTAAAAGAGAGGGTTGAGGATATAGAGCTTCTGGTTAACCTATTTAGCAAAGATGTAGAGAGAAATCTTATCTTAGAGGATAAATTAGAGATTGATTTGAATAGAATTAATATAAGCTCTAATACTCAATCATTAATAAAATCTATATATCAAGAGGCATTTATACAGAGTTGCAGTTATGCAGATATAGAGGATATACTCTATCACTATCTCCTTAAGAATATGGAGGGGAGTAGTGATTATAAGAAGTATCTACCTCTATATGAGAAGCCATTGATTAAAGCAGGTCTTAAAAAGTATCACTCCCAACTAAGATTATCTGATATATTGGGCATCAATAGAAATACATTAAGAAAGAAGATTTATGAACACTCTCTCGACCAATTTTAAATTTTTTATAGAGAGTGATATTAACCCCTTTATCCTCTTTGATAGCAGTGGTAAAATCTTATATCTCAATAGTGCATCGGAGGTTCTATTGGGTTATGTCAGCAGACAAGAGCTGTATGATATAACTCTAATATATGCACCTCACAACTTTGGCGTTAGAACTACAAAACTGGAGTTACAATATGATACTTTTTTATTCTATGCCTTTACCGTATCATACGAGAATGAAGATGAGATAGCTATACATCTATATCATAAGCCACGCATAGATACAACAAATCTATTACAGATGGATAAGTACCGTACAACCGATATAAATACCCTCTTAGAGGCGAATATATCTCTTTTTAAACTTCAGAACGATAATGAACTAAGTCTATTGGTAGACCAAGACCTACCACCATTTAAGATAGACCAAAATCAATTCTCTAAATTACTAAGAAAGATTTTAGAGTCATTTAGAGCCTCTGACTCTATCTTTATATCTCTTAAGTTAAAAATCGGTGAGTATATTATTATTAGGGAGAAGAAAGAGCATATAATAGAGCTAAAAATAGAGGCGAATGGTAGATATGTGAATAGTGATGAGGAGATAAAAAAGATAGCACAAGCGAACCATTTTATAACCATTCTCAAAGAGCATTCTATATATTTACAAATTCCATTTATTCAATAAATTGCAAAATATAGTTGTTTAAAAGAGAAAAGTAAGTATAATTTGGTTTATTAAAAAATAAAAGGAATAAAATGGCAAAATATGTTGAATTAGACAACAATAACTTTGAAGCAACAATCACAGAGGGTGTTACAATGGTAGATTTCTGGGCTCCTTGGTGTGGACCTTGTAGAATGATTGCTCCAGTTATCGAAGAGTTAGCAGAAGATTTTGAGGGTAAAGCTACTATAGCAAAAGTAAATACAGATGAGCAACAAGAGATTGCTGTTAAGTATGGTATCCGTTCAATCCCTTCAATTCTTTTCTTTAAAAATGGTGAGATGGTAGACCAGATGGTTGGTGCTGCTAGTAAAGATGCTTTTGCAGATAAAATTAACGCACTTATATAATTAGTTAGACTATTCAATCAAAACAGAGCAAATCTTCGCTCTGTTTTACTTCATTCTTTATCCCTTTTAGCTATAATCCTCTTTTATTAAGTATTTAATTATTAACTTAAACCCATAACAAGGAAATATATTATGTTAGATTGTGCAATTATCGGTGGAGGACCTGCTGGACTTACTGCTGGATTATATGCAAGTAGAGGTGGACTAAAGAGTGTTGTACTTTTTGAAAAAGGTCTACCTGGTGGACAGATTACACAGAGTAGCGAAATAGAGAATTACCCAGGATTTTATGACCACACTAAGACAGGTATGGATTTTATGGATACTTGGCAAGAGCAGTGTTTTGCTTTTGGAATGACTCATCAGATGGAAGAGGTAATAGGGGTTAAAAAGGTAGATAATCACTTCGTTATAGATATTGCAGGAAAAGATAGCGTTGAGGCGAAAACTGTAATAGTAGCTACAGGAAGTACACCAAGAAGAGCAGGAGTTAAAGGTGAAGATGAGCTTTTTGGAAAGGGTGTTAGTACATGTGCAACTTGTGATGGCTTCTTCTATAAAAATAGAGAAGTTGCCGTTCTAGGTGGTGGAGATACAGCACTAGAGGAGGCTCACTATCTATCAAATATATGTAGCAAAGTCTATGTAATTCACAGAAGAGATAGCTTTAGAGCATCTCCATCAACTGTTGAGAGAGTTAAAAAAACAGAGAATATCGAGCTTATCTTAAATAGTCAAGTAGATGAAATCTTAGGTGATAAGATGGGTGTTACTGGTATTAATATTAAAGATAAAAATGGAGATATTAGACACCTTGAGGTACCTGGTATATTTGTATTTGTTGGTAATAATGTAAATAATCAAGTTCTAAAAGATGATAATAATAACTTTATATGTAATGTAAATGAGCAGGGAGAAGTCATTGTTGATTTATCTATGAAGACATCACTAGAGGGTCTATTTGCTATTGGTGATATTCGTATAGAAGCACCTAAACAGGTCGTTTGTGCAGCTGGTGATGGAGCAGTATCTGCACTACAAGTAATTTCATATATTCAGGAGCAGTCATAATTATGGTAAAAGTTGGAATTGTAGGGAGTACAGGTAGAGTCGGTAGCCTACTTATTGATAATCTAAAAGAGGATGAGAGTGCTACACTAAGTGCTGTTCATGTATTTGATAACTTAGAGAAAGAGTTACCAGAAGAGGTTGTAATTACAAATAGTATGAGAGTTCTATTGGAGAATTGTGATGTTGTAATTGACTTCTCTGCTCCCATAGCTACAGAGGAGCTTTTAGAGTCGGCAATTAAAAACCCCACTCCATTAGTTATTGCTACAACAGGATTTACACAACATCAACAGAATCTATTAACAGAGGCATCAAAAGTTATGCCAGTTCTATACTCATCTAATATGTCAGTTGGAATAGCTCTTCTGAAACAGTTGGTAGAGAAAGTATCTGCTACACTAGAGGATTTTGATATAGAGATTGTAGAGCAACACCATAAGCATAAGGTAGATGCACCGAGTGGAACAGCTCTAACTCTAGGTGAGTTTGCTGCAAAGGGTAGAGGGTTAGATTTAGATTCTGTTCGTGTAAGTGGAAGAGATGGACAGATTGGAGCTAGAAGTAAAGATGAGATAGCAGTTATGGCTCTTCGGGGTGGTGACATTGTAGGAAAACATACTGTTGGATTTTATAATGATGGTGAGTTTTTAGAGCTAAACCATACAGCAACTAGCCGTGATACATTCTCAAAAGGTGCAATTAGAGCATCAAAATGGCTTGTATCTCAAACAGAGGGTCTATACTCTATTAATGATTGTTTAGGAATATAAAGGAATATTATGTGTGCAGTTGTGGGTGTCTATGGTGCTAAAAACGCGTCAAAGGTGGCATATTATGCTCTATTTGCTATGCAACATCGTGGGCAGGAGTCCACTGGAATTAGTGCATCGGTAGGAGATAAAATACATCTTATTAAAAATAGAGGTCTTGTTACAGAGGTTTTTCAAGATAAGAAGAGCTTTGATATATTAAAGGGAGATTGTGCTATTGGGCATAATAGATACTCTACAGCAGGTGAGGAGTCTATATTAGATGCTCAACCTGTATTTGCACGGTATAAACTTGGTGAAATATCTGTAGCACATAATGGAAACCTCGTGAATAAGATAGAGGTTAAAGATGAGCTGATAGATAGAGGTGCAATTTTCCAAACTGGTATGGATACAGAGAATATTGTACATCTTATTGCAAAGAGTCAAGAGGATAAACTGATAGACCGTATCAGAGATATGTTGACTAAGATAGAGGGTGCTTACTGTTTGGTTATTCAGAGTCGCTCTAAGATGTTTGTTGTACGAGATAAGTATGGTATTCGTCCTCTTAGTCTAGGAAAACTGCCTGATGGTGGTTGGATTGTGGCTAGTGAAACTTGTGCTTTAGATTTGGTAGGAGCTAAGTTTGAGAGAGATGTTAGGGCTGGTGAGATGCTCGTATTTGATAAGGAGTTGGGTGGTGAGCCTATATCATATCAGATAGATGAGGCAGATTATCACCCTTGTGCCTTTGAGTATATCTACTTCTCAAGACCAGACTCTATTATTGATAATAAAAATGTATATGAGATGCGTCTAAAAATGGGACAAAGATTAGCACAAGAGCAACCTGCCGAGGTTGATTTAGTTCTACCTGTTCCAGATAGTGGAGTCGCCGCAGCACGAGGTTATGCAGATGAGTTGGGAGTACCTTTTGAGATGGGTATCGTTAGAAATCACTATGTTGGAAGAACATTTATTGAGCCGACACAGGCGATTAGAGACGCTAAAGTTAGACTAAAGTTATCTCCAATTAAACACCTCATCAAAGGCAAAAGGGTTGCAATTATTGATGACTCATTAGTTCGAGGCACAACATCAAAACAGATTGTAAAAATTTTAAAAGAGGCAGGAGCTACAGAGGTTCATATGCGAATAGCTGCACCAGAGATTAAGTACCCTTGTAGATATGGAATTGATACACCAACAACTCAAGAGCTTATATCATCATCTATGACACCTGTAGAGATTTCTAAAACAATAGGCTCAACTTCACTTGGATTTTTATCTATAGATGGACTTGTTGATGCTCTAGGAAGGGATAGAAAATACTCTTTAGTAAGTTTTGATGGTAACTATTTTGCAGGTGGAGATAGAAATACTCTTGGTTGCAGTAGAGGATAATTACTTGAATAAATTAAATACTTTTGGGAAGTATCTCAAAAAAAAGTTTAAATGTAAAGTTAGTAAAATACCACTAGGGATTAGTGGCTTTACCTGTCCAAATATAGATGGCACTGTGGCTAAAGGTGGGTGTACATTCTGCCTAAATGACTCCTTTAGCCCAAACTTAGCAAAAAACTCAAAAAAGACATTTTTAAATCTTCAAAGTAGCTCTAATCCTATACTTCAACAGCAACTTCTTGAACTTGAACAACAAATCTTAGAGACACAAGAAGAGATGAAGAGGGAGTGGAAAAGTCAAAAATTTATTGTATATTTTCAATCTTTTACAAATACCTATGCACCATTTGAGACACTAAGAGCACTATATGATAAAGCTCTTAGTTATGATGGTGTTGTGGGGCTTAGTATTGGAACTAGAAGTGATTGTGTAACTCCAGAGATATTAGACTATCTAGTTGAACTTAGCCAAACAAAAGAGATTTGGATAGAGTATGGCATTCAATCTATATATGATGAGACACTAGAGAAGATAAATAGAGGTCACGACTCTCTAAATGTTGAGATGGCAATCAAAGAGGCAAAGAGGAGAGGGCTTAATGTGTGTGGTCACCTCATCTTTGGGCTTCCCAATGAGACACAAGAGATGATGTTAAACTCTGCCAAAAGTGCATACTCGTGGGGAATAGACTCAATTAAGTACCACCCACTATATGTTGTAAAAAATACACTCTTGGCAAATGATTATAAATCTGGAGAGTTTACCCCTATATCTAAAGAGGATTATATAGATACACTTATCAAGGCTATCAAATTAAAGCCTAAAGATATATCTATACAGAGAGTAACAGCTGGGATAGATGATGATACACTTCTTGCCCCTGCGTGGTGTGGGCTTCCAAAAAATGAGATGTTAAGATATATAAATATAGAGTTAAAAAGAGAGGGGTTTAGTGCTATATGAAGATACACTATGTAAAGCAGAACAGTACTCGTTCAAAAGAGTTTCAGATAACAACAACTATCTATGAGGATAATGGAGTCAAATATGTAAAAAAAGAGGCTCTATCTGAAGAGGCTATTAAACATCTAAAAAAGATGGAAGATAGCCGTATCTCTCTTAGTAAGAGCATCATTAATCCTAAAGTCCAGATGGCAAAGATTATAAAAAGAACATCTAGCAGTCTCACATTTGAGTTTATAGATGGAGTGAGCTTTGAGGATAAATTCCATAACTCTAAAGATAAAAATGAGATAGTCAAAGAGTATAAAGATTTTTTATATAATAGCTTTAGATTTAATGAGATTGCAAATATTGACCTTATCTTCTCTAATATAATATTCAAAGATGATAAAATATATATTATAGATTATGAGTGGGTATTTAGTGATAATATAGATGTTGAGTATATATTATATAGAGCATTGAGTGCCTTGGGCGATATAGATATTCTAAAGAGTAACTTTACCCAAGAGAAGATAGAGAAGTTTAGAGATAGAGAGAACTCATTTCTTTTAGAGTACGCCTTAGATAAGAAATCATTTCATCAGATACAACATAACTATCTAAAAGATAAGATAGAGCCATTTAGTAGAATTAAAGAGCTAGAAGATGGTATTAAGTATAGAGATAGTCTAATAGAAGAGAAGATAAATTTGGTTAAATATAAAGATGAGGTGAATGAAAAACAGGCAGAGTATATAGATAGCTTAACTATGCAGATTAGAGAGCTAGAGGATATTGCCCAATCTCTTAGAATAAAAAATAGAGTAAAAAAAGTCCTGCCAAACTTTATACTTAAAGCAGTTCAAAAGGCAAAAGGATTTAAAGAGAAGACTCCAGTTCAAATCTCTAACACTCTCAAAACTATCAATCCAAAAGATTTTTTTGTAGATTTTGATATAGAGAGGTATCGAGTTGATATATCTATTGATATAATCATACCAGTATATAATGGATATGAGTTTTTAAATCCTCTCTTCGATAGCTTAGAGAGAAATACACTATCTGCTCATAGATTAATTGTAATTGATGACTGTAGCCCAGATGATAGAGTTAAACCACTTCTCTTAGAGAGGTTAAAGAGGCATACAAACTCTATATTTTTAGAGCATAGTGAAAACTTAGGATTTGTCAAAAGTGTAAATGAGGGGTATAGCCATACAAAAAATCACTTCATAATATTAAATACAGATACAGAAGTTCCTCCATATTGGCTAGAGAGAGTTATTTATCCTATTCTTAAGATGGAGAAGGTTGCATCAACAACCCCATTTACAAACTCTGGAGAGATTGCAAGTTTCCCAAATTTTATTGCTGATAATCCTATATTTGAAGATATGAGTGTTGATGATTTAGATAGCTCATTTAGAGATGTAAACCCTGATAGATTTTATGCAGAGATACCGACTGGTGTCGGCTTCTGTATGGGTGTTAACTATGATTTAATTCAAGATATTGGCTTCTTTATAGAGAAAGATTTTGGAAAGGGTTATGGAGAGGAGAATGATTGGTGTCAACGCTCTATTGTTGCAGGGTATAGAAACTTATTAGTTCCAAATCTATTTGTATACCATAAACATGGAGGCTCATTCACAGCAGAGCAGAAGAGAGCATTAATTAAAGAGAACTCAAAAAAACTTCTAAAGAGATACCCAAATTACGACCAAGATGTTCAAGATTATATAAAACTTAATCCACATAAAGAGCTAAGAGAGCTTCTTGTTATCATCTCATCATCAAAGGTAGATGGAGGGGTATATCTAACTATTGACCACGCTTTAGGTGGTGGAGCAAATGATTATAGAGATAAGAGAGTAGAGGAGTATGCCAATAACAATAGAAAAGTATTAGAGCTAAGATATAACTATCATCAAAATATATTTACTCTCAAATTTAGATATAAAGTATATGAGTTCACATTTAATATCTTCTCTCTTGATGAGGTTAAAATTCTTATGAACTATATAGAGATAAGAGAGATTTTTCTAAATAGCACAGTATCATTTAAAACACCTTATGAGATTTTAGAGTGGATAGTAGAGCTAAAGAGTTCTACTAAAGCAGAGTTAATCTTGCCAATTCACGACTTCTATCCGATATGTCCAAACTATACACTATTAGATAATAGCAGTAGATATTGTGATATTCCATCTGACTTAACAAAATGTAAAGAGTGTATGAAGAGGAGAGAGTTTGATGGGGATATATTTATTGAAGAGGAGATAGATATATCAAAGTGGAGAGAGGCATGGGGAGAAATTATAGATATATCAGATAAAATCCTATGCTTCTCAACCTCATCAAAAGAGATACTAACCAAAGCCTATAGAGATATAGATGAGAGTAGAGTAGAGCTAATCCCACATAAAGCTCAATATCAGCTAGAGGCGATAGAGATAGAACCTAGAGATGAGGATAGCACTATAACTATCGGTATCTTAGGCTCTATCAATGTAGCAAAGGGTGCAGAGGTTATCAAAGAGCTAGTTGAGAGAATAGAAAAAGAGAATTTAGATATTCAAGTTGTTCTGATAGGTGAAATATCAAATCCAATCATAAGCCCTAAGTTCAAAATTACAGGACGATACAAGAGAGAGAGATTACCGAGTCTAATCAAAAATCACAAAATAGATATATTTCTAATTCCATCAATATGGCCAGAGACATTCTCATATACAACCCAAGAGATTATGATGATGAATATGCCCTTAATGGTATTTAATCTTGGAGCTCCAGCAGAGAGGGTAAAAGATTATAAAAGAGGAGTTGTATTAGAGGAGAATTATATAGATAATATCTTAAAGTATATAAAAAAGGGTATTACGATTTGAGACTAGACGGTATAGATACACTTCGTGGATTTGCAGTCACAGCTGTTGTGATATACCATTTTTTTGTACTCTTAGGATTAGATAATATCCTAAGCCCATATATACACTCATTTGGACTTCTAGGAGTTCCACTCTTCTTTATTATCAGTGGCTATCTAATATATATGTCTATAGACAATAATATAAAAAAGAGAGGAGCAGGAGATGGGATTAAAAACTACTTTATACATAGAGTATTTCGTATTCTACCTGCCTACTATTTTAACCTCTTTATAGTCTTATTAATAGCATCTTTCTCTATTAGCAACAATTTTTTATACTCTCAAGAGTTTAAGAGTCAACTACTCTCACATTTAACTCTAACCTCATACTTTACACACAAAGCAGTAGGACTTGGGGTAAATGGTGCATATTGGACACTAAATATAGAGATGCTATGGTATATAATAGCCCCCATATTTATACTATTTATTAGAGATATAAAGATATTAACTCTTATCGCTATATCGAGTCTATTATATCTTTTAGCAGTCGATAATGCCATATTGGATAATCTATTTCATATAAATCCCCAAATGCCATCATATAGAACTCAACTCTTCTATATAAACTCTCAACTAATGGGAGAGATAAACTACTTCATAGTAGGAGTCTTAATATATAAATATAGAGTCAAATCACCAATAGAGAGCAGTATGCTATCTATAATTCTTATTCTAACTCTAATATTACTATTTGTAGGAGCTAATGGATACTTCAATATCTCTGAAAGTTTTCTATCTCTACATCTATTGACCATAACTATCACAACAGGAATTTTTATACTTCTATACCATACAAAACTGCCTATAGTTTCACCAATCAACTGGTTAGGCAAAATATCATACTCTATATATCTATGGCATATGCCGATATTATATATTATGAATAAAACAGAGATACTCTTATACTACTCACTCCAAAAAACTGTAGTGGTATTTATAATATTACTACTATTTATATCATCTCTAAGCTATTACCTCATAGAAGAGGGAGGATTTAGATTAAGAGAGAGGATATTTAATGGGTAAACTATTTTTTATATTACTATTTTCTATAATATCCACAGAGATACACGCAGAATTTAATAACTTAATTAAAGAACAGATTATTTTAATTCAAAGGCTCAATGATACTAATTTATCTAAAAAAGATATAGAGGTAGTTCAGCAGAGACAAGTTTTTTTATATACAGAGGCTATTGAGAACTTTTTAAAGAATAAACACAATATGCTCTCTCAACCACTACCCTATATATCGGAAATATTCTATCTAAAGAAAAAGATAAAGTATAATAAGAGATATGGATACAAATATGCTGTCTTAAGAGATGAGATACTTCTAAAATCTTTTAGTATATTAAAATCTAACTACAAAATGGCTAAAGATATACTTCGTCTACTGGACTACTATAGTTTAGAGGAGTTTGCTGAAAATATGAATAAAAAATTTGTAGAGAATCAACTAGAGATAGATAAAATTATCCATAATAATCCTATAATTATATTTGATAAAAAAGATGATAATCAGAAGATATTCAAAGATATAGAGAAAAATTTAAAAGATTATCACGCTATACTAGAGATAAATACAGATATATCAAATTACTTTGCGATTAATCAAAATAGACTATATCGTCTAAATAGATATGAACAGTATAAGATTTTAAATCTAGCACTCTATTTTGACCATATTGAGTGGGTTAAGAGGGTTAATGAAATATTAAAACCTTATGATATTAGTATCACAAAGATATTTCTCATCTCCATCATCTCTCTTTTTATATATCTAGTTCGTACAAAACTTTATAGATTAATTGAACTCCTACTACTAAGGATACAATTCTTTAAGAAATATACAGATGAGATTCTAGGTGATATTCGTATACCGATAAACTATCTTCTTCTCTCTATAAATCTTCAGATAATGTTATATATATATAATAATTTTAGTGCCACAGATATAATAACAAAGATATTTAATATCTCATACTCACTTCTATTTACACTTATTATATATCGCATATTAAATACAGTTGCATCTATCCGTATCAATGATATTGAGAAGAGCAATAGGGTTGTAAAGAGTGAGATGATAAATGTTGGTATTAAAATTATCAATTTTATGATACTAATTTTGGGTCTACTCCTAATCTTGCATTTTGCAGGGGCAAACTTAGCAACTGTCTTATCGGGGTTAGGAATTGGTGGTTTTGCCATAGCCATCGCTGCGAGAGAGAGTCTCTCTAACTTCTTAGGTACAATATCTATATTAATGAGTGATGTCTTCTCACAAGGGGATTGGATTGTTGTGGAGGGACACGAGGGGACAGTTGTTGAGATAGGTCTTAGAGTAACTACAATTCGTACATTCGATAATGCACTCATAGCCATTCCAAATGGTACAATTGCAAATAAAGAGGTTAAGAACTGGAGTAAAAGAACCTTAGGAAGACGAATAAAGATGTCATTAACACTAAAATATGGTTCAAAACCACAAAATATAAGAAATGCAATTTTAGAGATAAGAGAGATGTTACAGAATCATCCAGATATTGCTACAGAGAAGACATACTACCAAGAGAATAAAAAGAAAAAGAATCCGAAGCTTGTCTCACAAGAAGATGCATTAGGTGTGAAACGAACACTCTTCGTATATTTAGATGAATTTTCCGATTCAAGTATAAATATTCTTGTATACTGTTTTACAAAAAAGATTATATGGGGACAATGGCTTGAGGTAAAAGAGGATATTATGTATAAGATAATGGAGATATTAGAGCATAACTCATTAGAGTTTGCATTTCCCTCTCTATCTCTATATCAAGAGCAGAATTCAGATGAGAAGAGAGGATTATAAATCTTGTAATTTTAATTTGTTTCAAGATATATTTTTATTAAAAGAAAGTTGGGTAGAGACACAGCTCTACCCCTACTCCGAGACATCTTCCAACAAAGAGATAGAGATAATATTTAATATAATGGTAGGGGCGTACCTATGTGTACGCCCTTTAAATATATATTTTTATTGGGGGGGTAGAGTTTGGTAGAGAGATAGCCCTAAAGCTATATCCCACCTAAGAAGTCTTTCTTTTTTAAATCTCCGTTGTAGACTATATCTTTTACTGCTATATCTTCTCTCTGTAGTACCTCTGGGACAAAATCTTGTTCATTCATTAATTTTATC
>Ga0256913_10001019_pt1 | contig 14574 bp, 25 predicted proteins | sample Axial_MatmetaG_FD_185970 | JGI IMG/M metagenome (GOLD analysis project Ga0256913, IMG submission 185970) | Deep-sea worm associated microbial mat communities from Axial Seamount, Juan de Fuca Ridge, Pacific Ocean - Axial_Mat | ecosystem: Environmental > Aquatic > Marine > Oceanic > Microbial...
GAGCTTAGTGAGTATTGAAAATATAGATATTGGAGATATTATAGAGCTTAAAGCTGGTGAAAAGGTTGTAATAGATGGTGAAGTGGTAGATGGTGGAGGCTCTTTTGATGAGAGTTCTCTAACTGGCGAGAGTGAGCCTATCTATAAACGAGAGGGAGATGAGATATTGAGTGGCTCTATCTGTATAGATACAATGTTAAGATATAGAGCCACACACACATCATCAGACTCTCTACTTAGCTCTATTGTAAATCTCTTAGAGGAGTCAATTACCAAAAAACCTAAAATTGAACAGTTGGCAAATAGCGTCTCTGGATACTTCTCTACAACTATTTTAATCATCTCTATATTAACATTTATCGGTTGGTATCTTATAAATGGGAGTTTTGAGACTGCTTTAATAGTTGCAATATCTGTTATTGTGATAGCTTGTCCTTGTGCTTTAGGGTTGGCAACTCCAATGTCGACTCTGGTTGGTATATCTATATCTGCTAAAAATAGTATACTCTTTAAAGAGGCTACATTTCTGGAGACAATGGCAAAGAGTAATCTACTTGCATTAGATAAGACAGGAACTGTTACCGAGGGAAAACCATCTGTAGTATTCTCTGATATTAAAGATTTTGATATAAACCTACTCTACTCTTTAGTCTCAACCTCAAATCACCCAATTAGTAGAGGAGTTCTATCCTATATCACTAAAGAGTATGACTCTCTCTCAATAGAGAATTTAGATAATATAAAATCTATAGAGGCGAAAGGGGTTGAGGCATCTTATAACGGCAGAAGATTACTAGGTGGAAATAGTGCTTTTATGAGAGAGAATGGTATAGAGATAGATATAGATAGCTCTAATTCTATATTTCTCTTCTCTATAGATGGTACTATTATGGCAAAATTTGAACTTAGAGACAAGATAAAAGATGGAGCTAGAGAGGCTATTAAAAATATTAAAGATATGGGGATAAGAGTTGTTATGCTAACAGGTGACCACTCTAAAAGTGCCAATAGTATAGCTAAAGATGTTGGTATTGATGAGGTATACTCAAGACTTCTTCCACAAGATAAAGCAGAGAAGATAGATGAGTTCCATAGAGATGGATATATTGTTGTAATGGCAGGAGATGGGATAAATGATACTATAGCTTTGGCTAGTAGTGATATTGCAATAGCCATGGGTGCAGGTGCTGATGTGGCAATTAATATTAGTGATGTTGTATTAATTGATGATAAGATAGATAGTATCTACAGAGCATATAAAATCTCAAAAAGAACATTTAGAGCAGTTAAAGAGAACTTAGGCTTCTCTATATTATATAATTTTATAGCTGTACCATTGGCAGTCTTAGGTTTTGTAAATCCTCTAATATCGGCTCTATCAATGAGCTTAAGCTCTTTAGTTGTAGTTGCCAACTCGTTAAGGATTAAGAGGTTAACGATAAATTAGATTTGGTACTCTTTTTTAATCTTATTTAGATATAATATCTTCCATTTTCTATATTTCAAGTGGAAAAATATCTGTAAAGGAGAAATATTATGCCTAAAATGAAGAGCGTAAAAGGTGCTGTAAAGCGTTTTAAAGTAAAAAAAAGTGGCAAGATTAAAAGAGGAACAGCTTATAGAAGTCACATTCTAACTAAAGTTGATGGTGGACACCATAGATCTATGAAGTCACCAAAATATGTTGATAGTGTTGATGCTAAAAACATTAAAGAGATGATTAACTAATTTAATCAATAAACAAGAGTTCCCCCATAAATGGGGCAAGTTCAGATAGATTAACTATTTGACACCTACAATAAGGTAAAGGAAAAATATGAGAGTAAAAACAGGTATAGTTAGACATAGAAGACATAAAAAATTATTAAAACAAGCTAGAGGTTTCTATAGTGGTAGAAGAAAACACTTTAGAAAAGCTAAAGAGCAGTTAGAGCGTTCATTAGTATACGCTTATAGAGATAGAAGACAGAAAAAAAGAGACTTTAGAAAACTCTGGATTATCAGAATTAACGCAGCATCAAGATTAAATGGTATGAACTACTCAACATTTATGCATGGTCTTAAACTTGCAAATATAGAACTAGATAGAAAAATTCTTGCAGATATGGCAATGAATGCTCCTGAAAGCTTTACAAAGATAGCAGAAGCATCAAAATCAGCATTAGCAAAATAGATAACTTCTTTACAATAAGAGGGGTTTAATCCCCTCCCCTCCTCCTATTTCTTCATTAAATAAACTATATCAAGTATTAAAATATCTCAATTTAAAATTATAGCTATCAAAAGAAAGAATGGTAATATAAGAATTGAAGTTAGATGAGTAAAACTATTTTGTGGGTGAATAGAGACAAGGCAGTGCCTTGTTTCTACTATTTGTATCTAAATGTGATACGACCTTTATCTAGGCTGTATGGAGTTAGTTCCACTTTTACTTTATCTCCAGGAAGAATTTTAATGTAGTGCATTCTCATTTTTCCTGCAATATGACATAATACAATATGCTTATTCTCAAGTTCTACTCTAAATGTAGCATTCGGTAGTGCCTCTACTACTTTACCATCAATCTCTATAACATCATCTTTTGCCATCTGTTTCCTTTATCTTCTTTATACTTTTGTTAAAATTATTGCTTTGCCATCTACCACTGCTACTTGATGTTCGTAGTGGCTTGTTCTAAGATTATCTTCACTTAAAACTGACCACTTATCATCTAGTAGAACGGGGTTACCACTCTTCTGACATACCATCGGCTCAAGACAAAATACCATTCCGTTTTTTATCTTTGAACCCTGATTAGGTTTACCCTCTAGGTAGTTTGGTATATTTGGCTCATCGTGTGGTTTTGTACCTATTCCGTGACCACAATAGTCTCTTAATGGGACAAATCCTCTGCCTCTAATACCATCTTCTAATATCTTAGATAACTCTTTAAAACGCATACCTACTCTGATTGACTCTATAGCTTCATATAGAACCTCTCTTGAGCAGTTGATAATCGCCTCATCCTCTTTAGAGATTTTTCCAATCCCCATAGTGATAGCTGCATCACCAAAATATCCATCTAATTTGCTACCAATATCAAGCCCTAATATATCACCCTCAACTAAACGATAATCTGTCGGAACTCCGTGGATAACCACCTCATTTAGAGAGGTACATACAGATGCAGGGAAACCATATAAACCCTTAAAAGATGGGATAGCACCCAAATCTCTAAGATATACTTCACCCATAGTATCAACCTCTTTAAGGCTCATACCAGCTTTAACATTTAATTGGAGATAATTTAGTGTTTTACCGACAATCTCACCAGCTCTCTGGAGCTTGGTGATTTCGTCAGCTTTACGAAGTTTAATAGCCATTAAAGACCCACATTACCTAGTGTTTCATATTGGTTCATAGTTCTCTGTGCCTCTATTTTACGCATTGTATCGAGGGCAACTTGAACAACAATTAGTACAGCTGTACCACCAAAATAGAAACTTGCACCCATACCATTAATAAGCATAAATGGAACTGTTGATATTATGGCAAGGTATAGTGAACCTGAACCAGTCAATCTACTTGCTACCTCATTTAAAAACTCTTTAGTGTGTTCCCCTGGTCTAACACCAGGTATAAATCCACCTTGTCGTTTTAGATTATCTGAAATATCTTTAGCATTAAATGCAATTGATGCATAGAAGAATGCAAAGAATATAATCATAGCAAATGTTGTGACATTAAATACAACTCCACCAGGGGCGAGAGTATCTGCAATAGCAGTCATAATTGGGTTTGTACTAGATTGTAACATAGTCAATGGGAACATCAATACAGCACTAGCAAAGATTGGAGGAATAACACCTGAAAGGTTTATCTTTACAGGGATATAGTTCATCACTCTCTTATTTTGGTTCTGCATTATCGTTTTTCGAGAATAGGATATTGGTATCCGTCTCTCACCCAACTCTATATATATAATTACAAATATGGTTAAGAGCATAATCGCAACAATAGCCAAGACTAATAAGAAGTTCATCTCTCCTGCATTTACAGCTCTAATTGTGTTAGATATAGCAGATGGAATTCCAGATACAATACCTGCAAAGATAATCAAAGATATACCGTTACCGATACCCTTTTGAGTAATCTGCTCACCAATCCACATAAGAAGCATAGTTCCTGCTAACATTGATACCGTAGCTAATAGTGTAAACATACTAGGGTCAATCATTACAGCACTCTGTCCACTTCTTCCTGTCATACTTTGAAGTCCCATAGATACACCTATTGCCTGAACAACAGTAATAAAAATAGTAAAGTAACGAATGATTTGCATATATTTTTGCATACCATCTCTCTCTTTTTTCATTTGACCAAGAGTTGGAAAGGTTGCTGCAAGAAGTTCCATAACGATTGAGGCAGTAATATAGGGCATAATACCTAAGGAGATAATACTAAGTCGACGGATAGCGTTTCCACTAAACATATTGGCTAATCCCAAGGCGTTATTTGAGTTGCTATCAAAGAACTCTTTGATAACAGCCAAGTCAACACCTGGTGTTGGGATATAAGCTAAAACTCTATAAGCAAAAAGAAATCCTAGAGTTACTAGAATTTTTTGAGTTAAAGCGTTACCCATCTTATTTTCCGCTTGTTGTAACAGCTTCGTCTTTAATTTTAGATGCTAAATCTTTTGCACTTGCACCTATCAATTTGACTCTAGTCACAGTTTTACCAAGCTTATGAATAGATTTGATACTCTCTAAAGTAATCTCTTCTAATTCAGCTACAGCTTTAATTTTCTCTACATTAATAACATAAGGCTTCTCAACTCTAGATGTAAAACCGATTTTAGGAAGTCTTTTATATAGTGGCATTTGACCACCCTCAAAACCTCTTTTACGGCTATAACCTGTTCTTGATTTTTGACCTTTGTTACCACGACCTGCTGTTTTACCAGTTCCAGAACCTTGACCACGACCTACTCTTTTTCTATTTCTAGTAGAACCTGGTGCTGGTTGTAAGTTATGTAATGACATACCTACTCCTTACGCTTTAATTCTTGTAAGTGCTTGAATTGTAGCTCTTACTAAGTTATTTGGGTTGTTTGAACCGATAGATTTAGTCAAAATATCTTTAATACCAGCTAACTCTATAACAGGTCTAGCAGCACCACCAGCAATAACACCAGTACCTTCTGATGCTGGTCTAAGAACAACACGACTCGCATTAAACTTGTGTTCAATATCGTGAGCGATTGTTGTCCCTTTGATATTTACTTTTACTAAGTTTTTAAAGGCATCATCAACTGCTTTTTTGATAGCATCAGGAACTTCTTTTGCCTTACCAAATCCATAACCAACTGTACCGTTTTTATCACCAATAACTACAAGAGCAGTAAATCTAAATCTTCTACCACCCTTTACAACTTTAGTAACTCTACCGATATTTACGATTGCCTCTTCAAAATCTTCTCTATTAATATTTTCCATAAATGCGTCCCTTAAAACTTAATGCCAGATTCTCTAAGAGCATCTGCAAAAGATGCTACAACACCGTGGTAAAGATATCCATTTCTGTCAAAAATAACAGTTTCGATATTTTTAGAAGATAACTCTTTTCCAAACTCTTCACCTACTTTCTTAGCATCTTCACGGTTAGCTTTAAGACCCAATTTTCTACCATCAATTGATGCAATAGTATTACCTAGAGTATCATTGATAACTTGAGCATAGATATGCTTATTTGACCTAAATATAGTCAATCTTGGAGTATTAACTGTACCAAAGGCTTTAGCTCTAACTCTTGCTTTTCTTTGAGCACGAAGTCTGTTTTTTCTTTTTTGAATACTTTTTAACATCTACTACCCCTACTTACCAGCTGCTTTACCAGCTTTTCTGATAATAACTTCATCAGTATACTTAACACCCTTACCTTTATACGGCTCTGGTGGTCTAAAGTCTCTAATCTCTGCTGCTGATTGACCAACTACTTGCTTGTCACTACCTTTAATTGTAATAACATTTTTATTAACAGTTATATCAAGACCATCTGGAATATCATAATTAATATCGTGAGAGTGACCTAGTTGAAGATTTAATACTTTACCACTCACAGATGCTCTATAACCAACACCATTAATCTCTAAAGACTTCTCAAAACCTTTATCAAGACCAATAATAATATTATTAAATAGTGCTCTATAAGTTCCCCAATATGCAGAACTCTCTTTATCATCACCATTTCTGATAAAAGATACCTCTGTACCCTCTATATTAATGCCAACTCTTCCGTGAGTCTCTAATCTCTTCTCTAAGTTTCCTTTTTTAGCAACTACAACTGTACCATCAACTGATACTTCAATTCCATTTGCTACTGTAACAGGTCGTTTTCCTACTCTAGACATAAACTACTCCCCTTACCAGATACTACAGATAACTTCACCACCAATTCCACGCTTAAACGCTTCATCGTTTGGAAGTACACCTTGGCTTGTAGAAACAACTAGTGTTCCATAACCATTTTTAAATGTTCTAATAGCATCTTTACCTTGGTGAACTCGTCTACCAGGTTTAGAGATTTTTTTCATCTCATTAATTACACTATAACCATTATCATCATATTTTAAAACAACTTTAATTGTCTTTTTAACGCCATCTTCTTTTACTTTGAAACTCTCAAGGTAGCCCTTGTTTACAAGAATAGAAACAATTGCTTCGATAGTTTTTGAGTGTAAAAGTGTTGTTACATCCAATCTTCTTTGAGCAGCATTTCTTATTCGGGTAAGAGAGTCTGCAATCATATCTGTCATCATCTGTTACTCCTTCAATTACCAGCTTGCTTTTCGCATGCCTGGGATAAGACCTTCATTGGCCATTTTTCTTAAACAGATACGGCAAATACCGAAATCTCTGTAAACTGAATGTGGTCTACCACAGATAGAACATCTTGTGTAAGCTCTAACAGCGAACTTAGGTTTTCGCTGTTGTTTGTTAATCATTGACTTCTTAGCCATTATTTTCTCCCTTTAGCGAAAGGCATACCCAACTTCTCTAAAAGAGTAAATGCCTGTTTGTCATCTTGAACGCTTGTTACAATAGTAATATTCATACCGTGAGTTTTAATAATTTTATCATATACAACTTCAGGGAACATCAACTGCTCTTGAAGACCAAAGTTATAACTTCCTCTACCATCAAAACCTTTTCGTGGAACACCTCTAAAGTCTTTTACTCTTGGAAGTGCAATAGATACAAGCTTATCAAAGAAGTTATACATATTTTCACCTCTAAGAGTTACTTTAATACCACTTGGAGCTCCCTCTCTTGCTTTAAAACCAGCAACAGATTTTTTTGCCATAACAATAACAGCTTTCTGTCCAGCAATTAGAGAGATAGTATCGGTCATATTTTGAGTAAGTTTATTATCTTTACCCTCTTCACCGATACCAACACTAATTACTATCTTCTCTAGCTTTGGAGTCTCCATTTTATTAGCAATACTACACTCTTCTCTAAGTGCAGGAACTATGTCTAAGTATTTTTGCTTCATTCTACTCATAAAATTAGTCCTCTACTTTTTTTACATTTGAGATATGAATAGGCATCTCTTTAGAAGCAAACCCACCCTCTTTATACTCTTCACTAGGCTTAACAGCTTTTTTTACCATTTTACAACCTGCAACAATTACAGCCTGTTTTTTTGGAAGAACTTTAAGAACTTCTGCCGTTTTACCTTTGTCATCACCAGCGATAACCAATACTTGGTCACCTTTTTTGATTTTCATCTTTATTGCCATTACCATACCTCCGGTGCAAGTGATACAATTTTCATAAAACCTGCATATCTTGTTTCACGACTTACAGGGCCAAAGATACGAGTACCGATAGGCTCTTTTTTATCGTCTATAATAACAGCTGCATTATCATCAAAACGAATTAATGAACCATTCTCTCTCTGAAGCTCTTTTTTTGTTCTTACAACAACTGCTTTAACAACTTTTCCCTTTTTAACTTTACCGTTAGGAAGAGCCTTTTTTACAGAAGCAACAATAATATCACCTACTGAAGCGTATCTTCTTTTAGAACCACCAAGAACTTTGATACACATAATCTCTTTTGCACCACTATTATCGGCAACATTTAATCTTGTAAAACTCTGTATCATTACACTTCTCCTCTCTTGAGTATCTCAAGAAGTCTAAAGCATTTAGTTTTTGAAAGTGGTCTACACTCAATAGCAGTAACTGTATCTCCAACATTAATATCATTCTTCTCATCATGAATAAGATATTTTTTAAATCTCTTTACAGTTTTGTGATATCGTGGGTGAAGAACTCTTCTCTCCACTAAAACAGTTGCTGTTTTATCACCAGCTTTTTTTACCACTGTACCAGTTATTTGTCTTTTTGGCATATTAACCCTTTACTTAGAACGAACAGCAGTGATAGCTGTTTGAACTCTTGCGATATCTTTTTTGGCAACTCTTAACTCATTTGTGTTCGTTAGTTGCATAGTCTTTTGCTTTGCTTTAAGTGTAAAAAGCTCTAACTTCTTCTCTTTTAATAGTTTAAGAAGTTCAGCTTCACTTTTAGTTGCAATATCAGTATAATTCATTACTATCCTTTGCAGTGATAATCTTTGTTTTAAACGGTAGTTTATGTCTAGCTAATGTAAGAGCTTCTCTTGCAAGAGTCTCTTCAACACCTGCCATTTCAAATATAATTCTACCTGGCTTAATGTTCATAACCCATCTATCAACAGCACCTTTACCTTTACCCATTCTTGTCTCAAGTGGTTTAGCAGTAAGAGGTTTATCAGGGAATACTCTAATCCAAGTTTTACCTGTACGGTTAATTTTTCTAGTCATAGTAATCCTAGCAGCTTCGATTTGTCTTGAATCAATTCTACCAGCCTCTGTAGCTTTTAGTGCAATATCACCAAACTCTATCTTATTACCTCTGAAAGATTTACCACGATTACGACCCTTCATCTGCTTTCGCCATTTAGTTCTTTTAGGCATCAACATAACTATTCACCTCTTCTTCGTGATGGTCTTCTGCCACCTTTTTTCTCTTCTTTTGGCTCTGCTTGAATACCTTTTTGAAGTACTTCGCCTTTGAAAATCCACACTTTAATACCGATAATTCCGTAAGTAGTATGAGCTTCAGCGAAACCATAATCAATTTTTGCTCTAAGTGTATGAAGAGGAACTCTTCCCTCTAAGTACCACTCAGTTCTAGCCATTTCAGCTCCACCAAGTCTACCTGAAACAGAGATTTTAATACCCTTAGCACCAGATTTTAATGCACCCTGAATAACTTTTTTCATAGCTCTTCTAAATGCTGTTCTTCTCTCAAGTTGAGTTGCAACATTTTCAGCAGCAAGTTGAGCAGAAGCTTGTGGGCGTTTCTCCTCTTTGATATTGATGTTAACATCTTTACCAAGCATTTTAATTAGAGTAGCTTTCAACTTCTCTATATCTGCACCCTTCTTACCGATAATGATACCAGGTCTTGCAGTTACGATATTAATTCTTAACTTCTTAACAGTTCTCTCGATGATGATGTTAGATACACCAGCATAGAAAAGCTCTTTTTTAAGAAATTTTCTGATTTTATAATCTTCAGCAATAAAACCTGCAGTTCTATCTTTTGCTGGAAACCATCTTGATTCCCAATTTCTATTTATTCCTAGTCTAAGACCTATTGGATTAACTTTCTGACCCATAGTTATGCACCCTTCTTAGTAGTTTGTTCTTCTTTAGTAGGTTCTGCAACTTCTACCAAGATATGAGCAGTAGGTTTAAGAATTCTACTTGCTGTTCCTCTAGCTCTTGGTCTCCATCTTTTCATTACTGCTGCTTTATCTACTCTACAGCTAGTAATAACAACCTCTTCAGGTTCAAACTCACCATTAGCTACAGCAGAAGCGATAACTTTAGATATAATTCCAGCTGCTTTATTAGGCATAAACTCTAAACTAGCAAGTGCAAGTTCTGCGTTCATTCCCTGTACTTCTCTAGCAATTAATCTTGCTTTGTTAGGTGATACTCTTACGAATTTTAATAATGCTCTACTCATCGCTCACCCTTAACCTATTTTCTTTTGAACTGAGCCTTTATGACCCTTAAATGTTCTTGTTGGTGAAAATTCACCAAGTTTATATCCAACATGATTTTCTGTTACGAATACTGGAATAAATTGTCTACCGTTATGTACATTAATTGTTAGCCCAATGAACTCTGGAAAAATCACAGAGCGTCTTGACCAAGTTTTGATAGGTTTGTTAGAACCCTCTTCTTTTGCTTTAAGCACTTTTTTCATTAGGTGACCATCAATAAATGGACCTTTTTTTGTCGATCTAGCCATCTTAGCCCCTTATTTCTTACGCTTAGTGATAATAAGTCTATCACTTGATTTTTTCTTACGAGTCTTGTAACCTTTAGTTGGCATACCCCAAGGAGATACAGGATGTCGTCCAGAGTTTGTCTTACCTTCACCACCACCGTGTGGGTGGTCAATTGGGTTCATTGCACTACCTCTAGTTTGTGGTCTAATACCAAGGTGTCTACTTCTACCAGCTTTACCAATAACGATATTTGAGAAATCTTCATTTCCTACTGTACCGATAGTTGCTAAACATTCACCAAGAACATATCTCATCTCACTTGAAGGCATTCTAAGAGATACATATTTTCCATCTCTACCCATAATTTGAGCATATCCACCAGCTGAACGAGCAAACTTACCACCTTGACCAGGGTTAAGTTCAATGTTATGAACAAGTGTACCAACAGGGATAGACTTTAGTTTCATAGCATTACCAGTTTTAATGTCAAGACCATCTTCAGCAGAGATAATTTTATCACCTACACTAAGACCTTTTGGTTGAAGAACATATCTTCTATCACCATCAGTATACTTAACAAGACAAATTCTACAGTTTCTGTATGGGTCGTACTCAACAGTAGCTACAGTACCCTCTACACCAAACTTATTTCTCTTAAAATCAATAATTCTATATAGCTTTTTTGCACCTGCTTGTCTATGTCTTGAAGTAATTCTACCATTAGAGTTTCTACCTGCGTGAGCTGGAAGTTTTTTAAGGAGACTTCTTACACTTGCTTTAGCAGTAATATCACCACTATCAAGGTTAGTCATATAACGACGCGAAGGTGTGGTTGGTTTATATGTTTTAATTGCCATCTACTCTCCTTATACCGCTAAGCTTTCAATTTTTGCATCTTCAGGAAGCTTGACATAAAATTTCTTCATATCAGGTCTCTTACCTTCGATACCTCTAAATCTTTTAACTTTTCCATTTACTCTCATAGAATTAACTCTAAGTGGGTTAATTCCAAAGTACTCTTTGAAAACTTGTTTAAGACCATTTTTTGTCATTCTTGGCGTTGTTTGAACTACGATGACACCATCTTCTTGAAGCTCTAAAGTCTTCTCTGTATACATAATTGATTTAATATCTGTAATATCTGCCATCTTAACTCTCTTTTATCAATTTTTCCCAAACAGCTCTCTCTATCACAATTGAGTGATATGCAGCTGCAAGGTAAGCATTTAGCTCATTTGCTTCAATAAGGTAGCTATTTTGTAGGTTTCTAAATGCTAAGAATGTCTTATCATCAATTGTCTCTTTAACAACTAATACATCTCTCTGCTCTAAAGCATTTACAAACGCCAAAGCATCTTTAGTCTTTCCAGACTCAACAACAACACTATCAACAACAAATACTGAACCATTAGCTACTTTCTCTGCAATTGCAAAGTTTAATGCCAATTTTTTCTGCTTTTTGTTTACTTTTTGGTTGTAGTTTTTATCTGTACTAGGTCCAAATGCAACACCACCACCAACAAATATTGGAGAACGAAGAGAACCAGCTCTAGCTCTACCACCACCCTTTTGAGCCCATGGTTTTTTACCACCACCTCTAACTGCTGAACGATTTTTAGTCTGTGCAGTATTTGCTCTTAGACCTGATGCATACGCTTTACAATATAGGTAAAGGTTGTGTGGGTTAATCTCTAAGAATGCTTTTGGAAGCTCTTCTGTTTTAACTACTACTTGGTTACTCATTTAACAATCCTTACCAATCCTCTAGCACCATTGTGACCTGGGATTGAACCTTTTAATACTAGAATACTATTTTCAGCATCAAATGACACTACATCATTTTTAACAGTTACTTTAGTGTTACCATACTGTCCTGGCATCTTTTTACCTTTTTGAACACGACCAGGCCACTCTGCATTACCAATTGAACCTATTCTTCTACCAAATCTGTGACCGTGTGAACCAGGTCCACCACCAAATCCGTGTCGTTTCATACCACCAGAAAAACCTCTACCCTTAGTGTTAAGAGAAGTCTTTACTAACTCTGCTGAACCTAATGGAGATAGGCTTAAATCACCAGCTTCTGTACCTTCAGCTACCTCAATAGTCATAAATTTATTAAACTCTTTAGAGATAGAAAACTTTGTCTGTTGACCCTCTATAGATTTATTCAATTTTTTACTACTATTATAAGCTACAAGTGCTTTACCATCTTCACGAACTTCACAAACTTTTGTCTCAATGACTTTTAGAAGTGTAACAGGAACACTTGGTACTTCAACAGTTCTGCTCATACCAATTTTTTCTACAATAAATTCCACCATTTACTCCTTATTTGTCCATTGAACGAATTTCTACTTCTATTTCAGGTGCTAAATCCAATTTCATAAGTGAATCTATAGTATCTGAAGTAGCAGAAACAATGTCAATCATTCTTCCGTGAATTCTAATCTCAAATTGCTCTCTTGCATCTTTGTTTACATGTGGAGACTTAAGTACAGTGTATCTTTTCATCTTAGTAGGCATAGGGATAGGACCTCTAATTTCTGCACCTGTTCTCTTTACTGCATCAACGATAGCAGCAACTGACCTATCTAAAACACGATGGTCATAAGCTTTAAGCTTTAATCTAATTTTTTCCATTTTTACCCTTATAAAGAACTCGTTAGTTTCACCTAACATAAATTTGTTGGAGGCGTATTATATCGAAATAGCCTTTTAGAAAAGATATACTTTTGCAAAAATATATCCTTGTAGCAAGGAAAAAGTATCAAAAGATGAAAGAGATTAAATAAAGTCTATTTAAGATGAATATCTATATAATCGTGTCATGATTAAAATAGATAAAAATAACTCTCGTGTTCAGAAAGAGTTAATGATACTGGCATCAAAGAACTCTCTTATGTCCTCTGTTGGACTCCTAATTAGTATGCTCATTGTAGTATTGGCATTTTGGGATATAAAAAATCAAAATTTACTACTGATATGGATAATTGCTATTATTTTATCTATAGTCTCTAGGTCGATATTAGCACAACTTTTTCTAACCGATGCTCTTAAGATAGATATAAATACGGTAAAAATATACTTTCAACTCTACACCATCGCCTCTGTTACATTTTTAAGTATAGGATTAATTATTCTACTGCCACAAAATTTACCATTCTACCAATCGTTTTTAACTATTATTGTGGCAGGAATATCAGCTGGTGCTGTAATGAGTCTCTCGCAGTATAAATATATGATATACTCCTATCTTCTAATATTAATACTACCATTTACATATATGATATATACTCAAGATAGTGAGGTGCATACATTTATATCTATACTTCTAATAATATTCTTAATCACTCTACTGCTATTTGCAAAGAGATATAATCAAAATATTACAGAGGTGATTATCTCGAAAATTGTTATAGAGGAGACAGCTAAAGAGCTTAAGTTATCAGAGAGAAATTTTGCTTCTATATTTGAAGAGGTTCCGATAGGTATATTTACCTATGATACAAATCTAGTTGTAAAAGAGGTAAATCAAGCATTTGCCTCCCATTTAAAGGCATCTGTAGATGAGCTTATAGAGCTAGATATGAAGAAGTTAAAAGATAACTATTTTTATCAGGCATTGAAAGTAACTAATAGTGGAGAGAAGGGTTTTTATGAGGGGATATACCATAATAGCTTCTCAAAAGAGGATATATGGATAAGTATAAAAACTGTTCCTATGTATGATATTAATAACAATATAAAGGGTGGTTTGGGGATTACAGAAGATATAACCAAACGAATTTTATCGGAGAGGAAGATAAGACACCAAGCATTTTATGATGACTTAACAGGTTTGGCAAATAGGTTAACTCTCAATACATCATTAGAACAGCATATATATACTCTGCAAGATACAGATATATATGCAAGTATTCTATTTATGGATATAGATAATTTTAAGACTATTAATGACTCCTTAGGACACCACATTGGAGATGAACTTCTAAAGATATTCGCTAAGAGATTATCCTCTATAGTATCTAAAGATGATGTGGTTGCAAGATTGGGTGGAGATGAGTTTGTAATACTTCTATCCAATCTAGGAGATAAACAGCTACTGGCAAATCATCGCTCCAATCAGATGGCAAAAGAGATACATAATATTATTAAAAAACCGATTAGTGTAGAGGAGCATATTTTGCATATTACACTAAGTATCGGTATTAATATCATTAATGCACAGAATAGTGAT
>Ga0256913_10001020_pt1 | contig 14570 bp, 16 predicted proteins | sample Axial_MatmetaG_FD_185970 | JGI IMG/M metagenome (GOLD analysis project Ga0256913, IMG submission 185970) | Deep-sea worm associated microbial mat communities from Axial Seamount, Juan de Fuca Ridge, Pacific Ocean - Axial_Mat | ecosystem: Environmental > Aquatic > Marine > Oceanic > Microbial...
CGCTGCCGGTATCCTGCTGAAGCGTCACGTTCCTTCAAAACTTCTTTTCCCCTATTATTTCTGGCTTATGAACATAGCTGCTTCTGATGGTATATTACGAACATTGTCCGGACATCCGATCGAAACCTGGGAGAATAAGTGAAAGAAGGAAAGCCCTGAGAAAAAAAACTATACTGCTGGGACTGTTGTTTGATGGAATAGCGATATTTCTTGCCCTGACATTTTCAGCCTGGATAAAATTCAACTCAGGGGTGTTTCCAGATGAGGTTTTTATTTCGAACAGCGTTATTTTTTCCGGAGCCCTCCTTTCAATTCCTTTCTGGTGGCTGATTTTTGCGGTTTCAGGGTCATACAGACTTCACTGGGACATGAGCTGGGCTGACGAAATGAAGCTTGTCGTTAAACCTGTAACTTCCGGGTTTATTGTACTCTTCTTCGGTGCTTTTCTGGTCTCACCTTCGGCTTCCATCGGCAGATGGATAATAGTCTTTTATTACCTGGCGCTTCTTATTTTTATTTTCATCGCTCGCAGCTGTACACGCATTCTTGAAAGAAGGCTCGCAAAAAAGGGTATTCTTGTTCGCAGGGCAGCCATAATCGGAACAGGGAAAACGGCTTCAAACCTTATGCATTATCTCTCGAATAATACTGCTCTTGGTTATGATATTGCGGGTTTTGTAGATACGCAAAAGGACGAATCGGTCCAGACTGTTCCTTTGGATAAAATTATAGGAACGGTAAATAACCTGTCTTCTGTGATAAAGGAATTCTCCATACAGGAGTTACTTGTTACTATTGCTTCGAATTTTCACGACGACATACTCTCTCTCCTGATTCCCGCCACGGGAGAAGGGATCAGAGTCAAAGTTGTCCCCGATCTCTTTGATGTTGTTGCGGGCCATGTTCACAGTACCCAGATAATGGGACAGCCTTTTATGGAGATTCTTCCCGAACGACTTAGTTTCTGGCAGAAAGTTGTAAAACTTTCAATTGACTACTTCATCAGCTTTTTCATTCTGGTGGCAGGGATTCCTGTATGGCTTCTTCTCTCTCTGCTGATTAAACTGGAATCCAAGGGACCCATATTTTATCGCCAGGAAAGGGTTGGAAAGGGGGGAAAGCTTTTCAGAGTGTTCAAATTCAGAAGCATGGTCAATGACGCCGAAAAGAAAAGCGGACCGGTCTGGGCTGACAGAAATGATTCCAGGGTAACGGGTATGGGCAGAATCCTGAGAAAATCCCGGATTGATGAAATCCCTCAGCTCATAAATGTACTTAAAGGTGATATGTCCGTTGTCGGCCCGAGACCCGAGCGGCCGGTATTTGTGGAACAACTTAAAAAGATGTATCCATTCTATCAGAAAAGACTTACCATTAAACCCGGCCTGACAGGGTGGGCACAGGTAAAGCTCGAATACGATACGGACATGGAAAGCGTAGCAAAAAAATTGAGATACGATTTTTTCTATATTGAGAATCAGTCCATCTTCCTGGATCTTGAAATTCTCGTCAGAACATTGAAAGTTGTTCTTTCTGGTTCCGGCGCTCATTAGATACTTTGAAAGGAAAGATAAATGGCAGTTCCTCTCCTTGATATCAGCAGGCAACATCAACCGATAATCGAAGACCTCAGATCCGTTTTCAATAAAGCTCTCGAAACATCAAGGTTCATAAAGGGACCTGAAATGGAGAAACTCGAAAAGGAATTTTCTGAATACTGCGGTAGCGAAAAAGCGATAGGATGTGCTTCCGGCACCGATGCTCTTATTCTTGCGCTTATGGCCGTCGGCGTCGGTCATGGAGAGTATGTACTGACCTCTCCGTTTACTTTCTTCGCTTCCGCCGGAGCCATAGTACGAGCCGGGGGAATTCCCGTCTACATTGATATTCTTCCCGATTCTTTTAACATCGACCCGGATATTCTGTCCCGGTGGCTGATGGATAACTGCGCCATCACAGACAGGGGAGTTGTTGACAGAAGAACTGGTTCCCGGGTCGCTGCAGTAATGCCGGTACATCTTTTCGGGCAGATGGCTGACATGGATAGATTAATGACCATCTGCAACGACTGGCGGCTTCCGGTTGTTGAGGATGCCTGTCAGGCTGTGGGAGCAAAGTGGTCTGGTAGAAAAGCTGGTTCCTGGGGTGCAGCCGGCTGTTTCAGTTTTTTCCCTTCCAAGAATCTGGGAGCCCTTGGTGATGGCGGCATGGTCACCACAAACAATCCTGAAATTGCCGATAGAATAGTCAGCCTCAGGGAGCATGGAGGTAAGGGATACCTCCATGATGAAGTGGGTTTCAATTCTCGCCTTGATGCTATTCAGGCTGGATTCCTAAGGGTAAAGCTGTCTCACCTCGATAGCTGGCACCGCGGAAGGCGAAAGAATGCGCGCTTCTATAACAGTGCCTTCAGAAATGTCAGCCAGGTAACTTCTCCGGTTATTAAAAGGGCAGCCTGGTCCGTATACAACCAGTACACCCTGAAGGTCTCCAGGCGGGACGAACTTCTCAAATTCCTCAGGAAACATGATATCGGTTGTTCTGTTTACTATCCGCTTCCTCTTCATCTTCAAAAGTGTTTTGAGTCTCTCGGTTATAAAAACGGTGACTTCCCTGTTTCCGAAGCGGTTTCAAAGGAGGTTATCTCCATCCCTGTTTTCGGGGAACTGACCGAAGATGAATTAGTTGAAGTAGTCGAAACCATCAAGGCTTTCTATGCCCGGAAGGAATAAGCTGATCCGGGGATGTTTTTTTTCCCTGATATTTCTGCTTTCTTCCTTTTCATCTGTGAGTGCTGGCGATTTCCTGCATTTCATGGGAAAAGATTTTCACGAGCTTTTTTCCACCAGATCTCTTTTGGCAACAGGGTTGGGGGGATCCGCTGGTTCGGCCGCTTTTATGCTTGAGGATAAAAGTGGCTACGAAGGTTTCATGGGAAACGGGTTTCTCAGGGACTATGCAGAAGTCTGCGATGCGGCGTTCGGCCTGCCTCTTCTCGGAGCATCCTCTATCATGTGGGCCGGCGGGGCTCTCGCGAATTCAAACGGGATCGAGAATGCCGGACAAATGCTCACCGAAGGTCTTCTTATTACATACGGCATGACGGGAGTGCTAAAGCTTGCGACCGCAAGGACAAGACCTGACGGAAGCGGGGCAGACAGTTTTCCTTCGGGGCATTCTGCGGGAACCGCGTGTGCTGCTGTTATTCTCTGGGACAGATTCGGACCGGGAGCGGGTATCCCGGCCACTGCGGTTGCAGTATTTACAGCACTTTCCAGGGTGACTCTTGGGAAGCACTTCCCTTCGGATGTAATTGCCGGAGCGGCAATAGGCATATCGGTGGGACTTGCTGTCACGAAAGCACACAATGATGACTCGAATTCCAGCCGGCTTGTGCAGCCGACCCCGGGAATACAATGGAGCAGCCCCGGAGGATTTGGAGTATATTTCTAGCATGAAGAACAGGTTAAGAAGCTTCAAGTACGCTTTCAGGGGAATAGGAACCCTTCTTAGAACACAGATGAACGCAAGAATTCATCTCGTTGCGCTTATTCTGGTTCTTACAGCCGGATTTTTTGTGAACCTTTGTCCGGGGGAATGGTCACTTATCGCGCTGGCGGTTGCGACGGTTCTATCAGCGGAGGCGATGAACAGCGCTCTTGAATTCCTCGCGGACCATACGGCGCCGAAGTGGCATGATACCGTGCAGAAGGCAAAGGACCTGGCTGCGGCTTCAGTTCTTCTGGCCGCCGCAGGAGCTCTGGTGGTCGGATTGCTTGTATTCATTCCTCATTTGTGAACTAAATAGACTGGGAGATTTAAATGCTGGACAGGGGTCTTCTTAGAAACGATCCGGATAGAATACGCGCAGCGGCAAAGAACAAGGGTGAGCCGTGTCCGATAGACGATTGGCTTAAGCTCGATGAAATTAGACGACGGCTCATTTCTGAAACTGAAAAAATGAGAAGAAGAAGGAACGAACTTTCAAAGGAAGTCTCTTCTTTGAAAAGGAACGGAAAACAGGCTGACACACAAATTCTTGAAAGTAAGGAAACGGGAAAAAAACTCGGGAATATTGAAAAGGAATTAAAGGAGATTGATTCCAGGATGATCGACCTGGAACTGTATTTTCCAAATATACCTGACCCGGATGTTCCCGTTGGCAGGGATGAAACTTTCAACAGAATTGTGAAAATCAGCGGTGAAATACCTTCCTTTGATTTTACCCCTCTTACGCATTGGGAAATTCTCGGTAATTTGCTGGACAAGAAAGCTTCCGGATCGATAACAGCTTCAAATTTTATCCTTCTCCGGGGCTGGGCAGCGTGGTTACAGAGAACTCTTATAAACTGGATGATGGATTACCACTCCCTGTCCGGAATGGAAGAAATCTGGCTCCCTTTCGTGGCGAACCGGGAAAGCATGACTTCCACCGGACAAATTCCCAAACTGGAAGACGATATGTATCATATTGAGAAGGATGACCTTTTTCTTGTACCAACGGGAGAGGTTCCTCTTACTAATATCTACCGTGATTCCATCCTGTCGGAGAATGATCTTCCCGTTAAGATATTCGGTTACTCGCCATGTTTCCGGAGAGAAGCGGGAAGCTATGGTAAGGATACTAGAGGTCTTAACAGGGTTCATCAGTTCGAAAAGGTTGAAATGGTTCGTCTGGTTAAACAGGAAGACTCAGAGAGTTCCCTTGAAGAAATGACTGCTCATGTTGAAAAGATGCTTGAATCACTTGGTCTGCCATACAGGGTTTCCCTTCTTTCTACCGGTGACCTCAGTTTTTCTGCTGCAAAATGCTACGATCTTGAAGTATGGTCCGCCGGGCAGGGAAAATGGCTTGAGGTGTCTTCCGTTTCCAATTTTCGTGATTTTCAATCAAGAAGGGGAAAAATAAGATATCGGCCCGCCCGGGGGGGAAAACCTCTTTACGTCCACACACTTAACGGTTCCGGATTGGCTCTTCCCAGGATTATGGCTGCCCTGATAGAAAATGGCCAGACAGAATCCGGGAAAGTAGTTTTACCTGAAATTCTGGTTGAAAGAACCGGTAAACAGATTCTGGGTTGAAACTGGAAGGGACGGGCCAAAAAAAGCCCGCCCCAGACACCAACGGAATGCTTCAGTCAGCGCGAACTTACCTGAATTTGCATTGTAGTGCATTCCTCCATAAAAGCCCTGGCCATAAGACGACCGGCGAGAGCTTCCGAAGAGTGGGGATCTCTTCTAAGTGCACATTCATACAATGCAAATGCGGTAACATAATCTCCGCTTTCCATATCCTCTTTTGCAATGCTGACATAATTGTCAACACTTGCCGGGATGGAGGATACGGTTACACTTGCAAGCATTACCGACGGCAGAAGCGCTACCAGTACTAATGGTAATAACTTCATTCTGAGCACCTCCTTAATCTGCCCGGGTTTTCCCCGGAGCAGACGTCTGGTGGCCCGGCTATCCTTTCCGGCTTCCCGGACTGGGACCCGTGGCTTTGCGTCCCGGAGTCTCCTCCGGTTTGCTTTGAGTCAAACGGTAACCCGGCTGTCCTTCCTCTTTCCCCTGAAGAGGCTGGGACCCGTGGCTTTGCGTCCCGGAGTCTCCCCCGGTTTGCCTGGCGGTGCTCTACCGCCTGTTTATATTCATACAAATAGTTTAGCGAATGTAAAGTCTTATCAATATCCAGGCATACTTTCTTTCATTGGAAGTCGCTTGTCAGGCTGTAAAATCATTTATTAACTTAATTCGATAAGCCGGAATTTCCCCTGAAAACTATCTTTCCCTCCCGGTTCCATGTAGCTTGATTGTTTTGTAACCGCGTGATTCATGTATCGGAACTCCCGGAGAAAGAATGTTTAACCCCTTTTCCCGTTCTGTTCAGAAAGATGCCTTGATTCCGGCCCAGGTTCCATTCTGGAGTGACTGCGGACCATTCCACATAAACTCAAGAACATTCGTCCAGATATTGAAACTTTCATTCGCAAAAGCAATGTATACCCGCTGATAATACTGTATCCATCGTTCGCGACACATATGCCTGCTTCTGAAACTGATTGTGCGGGAGTCCATCCTGTAATTGGCACGGCATCAGAAACGGTCATTCTTATTCCCATTACTCCAACGCCTGGTTCGGACCATCCCCAGTCCGTGATTCCTGAAGTAACAGCATGCCCGGTATTCCACGGGTAGTGCGTAATAACCGAATTGACATCGCTGTAACCTGAAACTCCCATCGCATTCCCGAGAATTGCAGGTGTACTCCATTTCCAGCATGACGCGAATACCCGTACAGAGCCAGCATCGTACAGGTCTTTTACAACATCCCAGTTAAGGTCGTCATAAAAACCACACCAGCAATCTATGACTATGATATCCAGATCGCCGCCATAAGTACTCAGGTCAGTATTGAATGCGGCAGGACCGGTGTAGGCATCGTGGTACGCCATGATATTGGCTGTAGGCCAGAGGCTGTCAGTCGCCAGAATGGCATCTTCTCCATAACCACCGAACTCATCCGTATAGATGAGGATATTTGTTGGATCCTGCCCAAAAACCACCGAAGCGATAACAATTACAAACACGAAAAAATATTTCATAGCGAACTTCCTCCTGTTATTAAACCCTTATCATCAACTTTCGCAGTCCCTTACAGTCTTCCTTCCTTTCTTTCCGTACCGGGTAGTTTCCTTCAGCTTCAAGTCTTGTAATCCTTCTTTCCCTGACATAGCCATTCGCCTCAATAACACAGAAATAGATACCCTGATGTACATTCTGACCGGCACCGTTTCTGCCGTCCCAGAGCCAGCTGTGAAACCCCGAAGTTTCAGTTTGATCGCAAAGTGTTATAACTTTCCTGCCAGTGATATCGTAAATAGAGACACTGACATTACCATCATGTACCAGTCCGCATGAAATTCTTGCTTCGGAACAGAATGGATTCGGAGAAACCGGGTACATCTCGAACGTTGCAGAAGGTGCAACTGCTCCGCCTACTCCCGTCTGGTCGAAAAACAGGGCTCCCATATCAGCCCTTGTTCCATCGGGATCAGGTGGTGATGATGGATCCCCGGTATCAATACACGGAGAGCCGTACAGAAGATGATAATCATCTTCTGCCGCGTTCACGAACATCGGGGAATCATTAATATTCCCGATCCCGGGCATATCCTGCAGAATGCAGGAGTAAGTAAGTGTACTTGCCCCGCCTCCGTACGTTGATCCGTATTGCGTACCGTCATCGGCGTAATTGAAAACAATGATATTGTTTACTCCGGAAAAAGTAGCCGCGCCTCCATTCCCATGAGTGCAGATACCGGCGCCTGTTAAATGCGCAAGATTGTTTACAATGGTGTTATTATTCAAGGTAACGTTACAGTCACCTTTCGCCATTATTCCTCCTCCGGCCATTCCGCCTGCAAAATTGCTTGTGAGTTCGTTTGAATAGATAATGCAGTGTGAAATAAGAACATCCGAGTCGTTGCAGTGGACCCCACCGCCGCCGCAGGTGCTTCAAGCGCCATCGCTGGTATTACCTGAAATCACGGTATGAAGAATCTGTGAACCATCACAGTTTTCAAGAAATACTCCCATGCCCTTGGGATGATTTACCGCTGAATTATCTCGGATCACGCAACTGTCGATCAAAATAATTGTGTTACTTGCATACACACCACCGTGGTCGTTGTTACAGGCAGCGTTGGATATTCGGCTGTGCTTCAAAGTTAAACCAAGGCTTCCTTTTACGGTGATGCTTGCGCTCGGACCGTTATAACTTGGCATATAGCAGTGATCTATAACACAGTAATCAAGAACTGCCGGGGGAGCTCCTGCCTGAAATACCAACCCGCCCCACCTATGATCGTCAATCGAATCCTGTCGAACGAAATAGATGCTGTCCCCCGCGGCTCCCTCCACTGTTAATTGCCCCGATATCAGCCATTTGTGGTTACCATTATGAAGAAACGTGGTTCCTGATACCACGGTCAGCGAATCGCCCGATTCGACTGTTATTTCTCCCGTGACCAGGTAAGTTCCCGGACCAAGAACACCGGATTGAGGTCCGTTTATTTCGGTCTGAGCGCAGGCTGATGCTGCGTAAGCCATCGCAAATAAAATCAGGAGCCTTTTTGCTTTTCCGATTTTCATTTTAATATACCTCCAGCTCCTCCAGGTAATTACTTGAATTCGATGATAATTAATCCCTGATCAATACCAGGCGGTTAGTTCTTGTTAAATTATTGAATTCACTTCTGCAAAAATAGACACCGCTTTTCACCTTCTGCCCCGAAAAGTTCCGTCCGTCCCATATCCAATTGGATAAACCCGCATTCGTGACGCTGTTACAAAGTGTAATAATTTCCCTGCCCGTGATATCGAAAATGATAATTTTCAATTCCCCGGCCTGTGGTAGATTACAGGAAAAGTCCGCTTCGTTAACTGAAGGATTGGGACACACAGGGAACAATTCGAACGATGCTGGTATTAAGCCTTCCTCCACACTGGTGTTCTGATCGTAATAGAATGCCCCTATATCAGCCCTTGTCCCGTCTGGATCGGAAGGAGAAGCGGGGTCTCCCGAGTCGATACAAGGTGACCCCGATTGAAGATGGTAATCATTATCGGTCACGCTTACGAACATGGGATCGGCCGTAATGTTTCCCGTGCCTGACATACTCTGGGAAATGCAGGAATAATTAAGGGAGCTTCCCCCACCTCCCTGCTCGTTTCCGTACTGCGTGTTGTCGCCCGAAGAATTGAAAAATATGATATTGTTAACACCGGTAAAGGATGAACCGTCGTACAGCGTGCAGATTCCTCCGCCGGTTCCCCAAGTGCTGTTATATACGATTGTATTATTTACCAGATCCACGTTGCAATTCTCAGAAGCCATTATACCACCGCCAGGGTCCCGCAGGGAATTTCTGTATATAACGCAATGCGAAATAAGAGTATTTGAGTTCTTGCAGTGGACCCCACCGCCGCCGCAGGAGCTTCAAGATCCATCCAGGTCACAGGCATTGTAACCTATTAAAGAGTGTATTATCTGTGCTCCGTTACACCCTACAAGGTAAATTCCAGCGCCTCTTGCGCTATTATTCTGGAAGTTATCCGATATCAGGCAACTGTCTATTAAAACTGATGCATCCTTAGCGTAAACCCCACCTCCATAGTAGGTCATGTTCGCGTTGGTAACTCTGGAATGCTTCAGATACAGTCCCTGCCCCCCGTTGTAAATATTGATACTTGCAAAGTACTCCATACTGAAATCCAGGAAACAATTATCAATAACACAATAATCGATTGCAGCGATTGGAGCTCCGTTAATAAAATGAAGCCCTCCCCACCGGTCATTATTGATTGGTTCCTGTCGAAGAAAGAGAATACTGTCCGCTTCAGTCCCGATTGCCGAAAACTTACCCGAAACAAGCCACTTGTAGTTGCCTGTGTGCAGGAACACTGTTCCAGGCAGAATAGTAAGAGAGTCACCGGATTCCACTGAAATATCGCCAACAACCAGGTAGGTTCCCGGACCAAGGGTACCGGATTGAGATCCGCTGATCTGCGTTTGCGCTTGCAGGGGAACTGCCAGGATAATTAAAACTGCAATAAACATTTTTCTGTACATGTCAGCTTGCTTTCGTTTCGATGAAAATACCGGGCAAGTTATTCAGAATTTTTCTATCATATTTCTATTGTTGACTTTCTTCCGCTTTTCCCTTAAGAAGGGATTTCAATGAGTCCAGCTCAAGAGAGTTCTCCCACAAATGATCGAACAGTATTTTTGAGGCATCGGCAAGTGCGGGATGATCAACGACAAGCATTGTCAGAGGGGTTTTTGCGAATTCGCCATTACTCATAGCCATGAGAACGAACCTTCTGTCAAAAATATGCATCTTAATAGGTAATTTTTTTATGAAGCGTACCTGTTCTCCGGCGGCAATGCAACGTTCGATGTGTGAAAGTTCAAGATCTGCGATATCTTCGTATTCATATTCGTAGAGTCCTTTTACATTCACTCCGACGGAAAGTTTTGAAATTTCCTGATCTTCCTGCTGATCCAGCTTACTGCCTCGACGTTTGTGCGTATACGGTGGTTTCACAAAACCAAGTATTTCAAATTTAGAGTTTCTCACAAGGTCAAGATATCTTTCGTGAATCGAGGATAGATCCGTGATAATCTCAACATACTCCGAGATATCGGTACTGTTTAAACCCTGGTCGTACAGAGGAGAAAGTTCTGAAACCAGCTCTTCAGCCAGCTCTTTCTTCCTGGTATGATCAGCCTGACTGTCCTGTATCAACCTGCTGAACATTCGGTTAGGCTCTATTGCCTGAAATTTCTTGCTTCTACCTGTCTTTTTCTCAATACACATATTTCTCTGCATCATTTTCTGTGCTATCTCGTAGATCTTTGATCTTGGAACACCTGTAAGTTCGTGAATTTCCATAGCGCTCAGCTCCCTCCTGTTCAGGAGGGCTATGTATATCTTCGCTATGGTTTCTGAAACACCCAGTTGCTCCAGTTTCCTGTATATTATTTTTAAATCAATGATTAACTCTTTCTTTTAAAATTTATTGTTACCCCCATCAACGGTAACAATATTCTAATGCCTTCTTCCATGGTGTGTCAATCCTTCCATTCTCACGTTTACAGCCCGGTCGATACTGATTTATCTTCCTGTTATTTCCTGGCAGAATTCCATCGCGCGTTTCTTTGACCGTGTAACAGCATCGACCCGGTAGGCAATATCGGTAACCTCATGCTCTTTGTAATTAATTCCTATTTTAACGGCGATCTTCCTGGCTGTCCTTATTCGAACATCCCCGTCTGTATGGAAAAGTACACTGGCCTGAACACTCCTGGCCCTGTAATATTTGCATGCGGGAATCTTTACAGCAGGGACGGAGATGGGACAACATTTATCCGTGGCTTGATTTACTGCCATTAAGTCTTCAATATGAATCGGTTGTCAAGTGAAATTTCTTTGCCGCGAAGTTGCGCGCGGTTACCATCGGTATTTGAATATGACATATTCTCTGATTATGAAGTAATTTCTTAAGGGAGTTTCCACTGGCAAATACAGAAAAAATATCCGTGGTAATACCGGCTTACAACGCAGAACTTACACTGGGCAAATGTCTTGATGCGTTGAAATCGCAGACGGTAAAACCATTTCAGATAATTCTTGTTGATGACTTTTCCTCCGATGGCACGACTTCAATCGCGCTTGAAGCGGATATTGAGATTTTACCTCTTCATGCGCACAGCGGCCCCGCGGTGGCCAGAAATGCCGGAGCAGATAAAGCAACCGGGGATATAATCCTCTTCCTTGACTCCGACGTGGTAATTCCTTCCGATCTGATCGAAAGGCTCCACTTTATCTTCAATTCTGATAGAAGTACCGTCGCGGTTCAGACAGTATACTCACCCTGTTGTCCTTCTAAAGATATCGTCACGAGATATCAGAATTTTTACTACTTCCATGCCCTCAACCGGATAAAGGAATCTTCTATTGCAACTTTCGCTACCTGGTGCGCTGCGGTAAAGAGGAAAACCTTTATTGAAACAGGCGGTTTCATACTTTGGATTAAAGATTCTGCCCGGCTTCATCTTGTTGTTTCTTCTTGACATGGCTGTTCTCGGCCGGGGTATAATTGCAGGAACGGTTCAATTCCTGTCAGGAAAGCATTATTGATTCTATATTCTTTTAAATATGTACCTGACGAGCGTACTCAAAACCGAAAGTCCGTAAGGAACAGGTTTAAGACTTGAAAAGCCTTTTCCGTGGAGCGTAGGAATAGGCACTTCTGCGATATTCAGTCCCGCCCGTATAGCTCCTACAAGCATTTCTGAATCAAAATTAAAGGTATTCGAATATCTTCTGTATGGAATTTTCTCCAGGGCTTCCCTGCTGTAAGCTTTGTAGCCGCTGTGGTAGGAGGTGAGTTTCTGTTTGAAAATCAGGTTTTCAAGCGCGTTCAGCCAGATAGTGCCGTAATACCTTGTCCTGGACATACCGCCCATTCGCATATCTCCAAACAGAATTCTGCTTCCACCAACAATGTCAGCTCCCTCTTTAAAGGGGGCAAGCATAGGCAGAAGGTATTCGGGAGGGTACTGACCGTCTGAATGAAGCATCACGGCTATATCACAGTCATTTTTCAGGGTCCAGTCGAAGGCGGTTTTCTGTACCCATCCGTAGCCTCGGTTCACTGGATGCTGTACAAGTAAAATTTTCGGAAATTCTTTCTGCAGCTTACGCGTAAGACGCGCGGTTCCGTCAGAAGAACCGTCGTCAATAATAAGAACAGTGCTAAGGATATCCATCGTTTCGTAAGGGATCTTCCTGATAACTTTCTCGAGAAGAAGTTCCGCGTTATACGCGGGCATGTAGCATACAGTCTTCGAGTTATTCAGAGTCAAATCCTTCGCTGATGTGTTTCGGCTGAATCAGGTATATGCAAATATGCAAAGTATTCCATGGTCCTGGTAGGTTCTATTGAATCTGAAAGATTCTGTGTCCACGGCTCAATATGAAAACTGACTCCGTCGAACCAGTACAGATATGTTCTTCTTCCTTCGTAAGCCCGCATGAAAAGAATGTCCTCAGCGGAAGTCTGATGCGCGCAGAAAATTATGTCGTTATCGAGAAAAGGGGAATTGAAATTCATTCCACTGCAGATATTAGGATACCCGTACTGCCCCGCCTGCATAAACACTATTGCCGGAATCTCGACATTATGTGCAGCCATTGTCCAGGGCTTCCTGTCTATCGTCTGCCATGGACCCGACCTGAGCTTTACCCCCGCGGGGATATAAACAAACAGAGTGATTATAAACAGACACGTCAGGAAGATAATCACGATATTGCTACCGTATATTCCTTTTCTTCTCCTTGAATATCTTATCATTTCCCTCAGTCCGATTGCCGAAAGAAGCATTATAACCGGAAGAAAAGTGAAGTAATGTCTTGGTCCGTAGTCGATTGCGGGGCAATAATGAAGCCACATAAGGATCATAATAAGAACCAGAGGAACACCAAGCCATGCGATCCGCCTGTCTTTACGTATCTTTCCGAAAGCTATCAGTATCGGAACCAGTGACAGAAATGGCCACCCAAATAGTATGGTACTTCCAACGCCTACCTGCCTTACAACGTTGAATACGCCTCTTAAGGGTGTATGCGCATAGTCTCCGTATTCCGGAAACCAGGCTTTATCCGGACCGAAGCCAATAAGATTTCCTCCCCTGACCAGTTCATACCCTGCGTGCAGCGGATTTCCCGTGTAGTAATCATTTGACAGAAGGAATAAGGAAAATGGAATCAACGCGGTAACGGCAGCCGGGACAAGAATGCGCAGCCGCCTGTTCCTGCACCCGACTATGACGGCAACCGGGATGAAGAGCAGCCAGGCGAGAACAGGATAGGGTTTCGTGGTGAAGGCAAGCCCCAAAAGAAAACCGCTGCCAAAACTGTATGAGATTTTTCCTCCCTTTACTCTCTTAGATATCATATATAGAGACCATGTAATCAACATAAGGTTCGTATTATGAGCCATAAAGGTTGATGTCATGAAGAGAAAGAAAGGTGATAGGAGAAGGAGAATTGAACTGACTCTTGCCATTACCTCGCCGGCCCAGATTCTTATCAGAAGAAATATGCCTATCAGGGAGAGCAGCCCTTCAAGGGGACCAAGCAGAGGAGCTATACCTGCCGCAGTAAAGGGAGCCATCAGGAGGGAATGGAATGGTGTATATACTATGAACCACAGGTTATTTCTGAAAATAAAATGACGGAACGGAAAATATACCATCGGATCAGCAACATCCGGTTCGGGAGCAGCGAGTTGCCCGGAAGCGTATATCTTCGATTGAAAATAATATGCGGCTTCATCTCCGCCTTTGGGAATTCCCTCTGAAGGACCGTAAACCATCCAAACGGAAAAAACCAATAGAATTATCAGCAGCAACCCGATAAATCTGACTGCGGATAATTTGATAATTCTGCTTTTTAGCATTTGAACAAGGTCGCGGTCGGTTTCAGCGGCTATGTACAAGGCAAAAAATACTGACGCGGGAATCAGCAGAAAGAATTGAACTGTTTTATCCACGGGACCCTGTGGAAGAATTTCCATGTATTTGTATACTGCAAAAGCTATTGAAAGGAATATACCGATAGTCATGTACAGTTTTGCCCTCATATCAGTATTTCCTTCCAGACAGGTGTTTTGCAAATCCAGTCAGAACGGCAGGGATGATAAGTAAAAGATCCGGCAGCGTCATAAGCGACGCGATTAAACCTCTTTTCCCCCCGTTTTTCACGGATGCTGACCAGAATCCTGCATGCCCGGCTGTTATTAACAATAAACCCGCAACTGCCGGCAAAAGTCCAATTGACCACCCCGCAGCATACATTGCAAGCCCAACAGGTATCAACCAGACACTCACTGCTCCGGAAAGAACAGGCACCATTTCGAGTGGGGTTGCCATTGAAACGGAAGGGAACCCATGTCTAGAATTTCTTCTTAGAATGTAAAGAGCTTTGGCTTTCATCATATTC
>Ga0256913_10001021_pt1 | contig 14568 bp, 10 predicted proteins | sample Axial_MatmetaG_FD_185970 | JGI IMG/M metagenome (GOLD analysis project Ga0256913, IMG submission 185970) | Deep-sea worm associated microbial mat communities from Axial Seamount, Juan de Fuca Ridge, Pacific Ocean - Axial_Mat | ecosystem: Environmental > Aquatic > Marine > Oceanic > Microbial...
CTGACACTGATTGACTGGATAGCGCAGTATTCCGATAATACTGACGAGCAGTTTCTCAGGGGATATCTCGGAAAGATGCTCTTTTCGGGCGATGACCTTCAAAAAAAGACAAGTGTACTTTCGGGAGGAGAAAAGATGCGCTGTATGATAGCACGTATGATGTTGCAACATCCCAACTTTTTAATCCTCGACCATCCTACAAACCACCTTGATATGGAGTCAATACAAGCATATAACAATAATATGAAGAAATATCCCGGACAGGTATTGATGGCCTCCCACGACCACGAATTTATCCGTAGTGTTTGTAATCGCGTTATCGAAATCGGCCCCAAAGGAATGATTGATAAATATATGGATTTTGAAGAGTATCTGACAGATGAAGGGTTAAAAATTAGACGGGGAGAGTTGTATTAGATGAAAAGCCTTACTTACTTAAAGTCACCTGACAACCCTTATGTATTGCCGTACTTCCCTCCTGCCCTGCCGGATGAAAAGCCTTACTTACTTAAAGTCACCTGACAACTCTTTCCAAAATTGATAAACCAGAATGAATTTTTATCGGGGTTATCCTCCTACGTATCCATATTAATTATCGTTTTGATATTTTTTTATACTTCCAAATTAACAATGTAAAAGAATGTATTTAGCAATCACCAGAATTAGATAAAAAAACTATCTGTGTCTCGGAATATCAATACCGAAAATTTTCCTGTAGAGTTCGGTAGCATAAAGGTCTGTCATTCCGGTTACATAATCCAGAACCGAGAGAACCTTTTCGTATGCTGTTCCTTTATCTGTTGGAAATTGTCCCGGAATAAGTCTGATAAGCTTTCCGTCTCTGTTGTCCGGTGTCTTATTTAAAACAGCAGGAATGAAAAGTGACAGCAGCTCGAAAATGACATTGTATCCAGCAATTTCAATCTCAAGAACAGTATCATGATTGTAAATCTCCTCAAAGGAAACTTTTGCGATTTCTTTTAAAATATCATTGTTATCTTCAATTGAATCAACAAGAGTGTTATTGAAGCGTCCAGAAATTATGGTTTCCGATTCTTTCATAAATATATCGGCCGATTCAAGTGTAAGTGCATTGATACATTTTGCACGCAGATAGGTTATGCGTTCATTGCGGTCTTCTATTTCTGAAAGTATTTTCCTGATTTTGCCAATGTCATCATCTTTCCGGTTTATACTTTCCAATAACCTTATAAAAAACTCAGTAATCCTTGATTCTTCGATTATACCGAGCCTGAGGGCATCCTCCATATCAAGAATCCGGTAGCATATATCATCAGCAGCTTCGGTAAGATAAACGAAAGGATGGCGTTTGTAAACAACAGGATTATCCGATTCTTTAAACATATTCAGATTTTGAGCAATCTCAAGAACGGTTTTCTTTTCCGACTGAAAAAAGCCGTATTTCTTCCTGTGTTTGAATTTCTTATCCGCAGAAACCGATTCGCAGGGGTATTTCAAAAGCGAAGCAAGTGTTGTAATTGTCAGTCCAAGTCCGCCATGTGCTTTTCCCCTGAATGTATGTGTCAGAATGCGGAGTGCATTTGCATTCCCTTCAAAATTTATGAGATCTGACCACTCCGGCTCCGAAAAGTACTCTTGAAGCTCCGCATTATCAAGAAAGTACTTTGAGATTGCTTTTTCACCGGAGTGTCCGAAAGCAGGATTCCCGATATCGTGAGCGAGGCAGGCAGTAGCAATCACGTTCTGAAGTTCATATTTGTAAAACTCCTTTGCATCATCTGTCAGATCAGTTTTTTTACTAAGCTCCTCTCCCACTATTTTACCTAACGATCTGCCGACACTTGCCACTTCAAGCGAATGAGTAAGCCTGTTATGAACAAAGGTTGAGCCCGGGAGAGGAAAAACCTGGGTTTTATTTTGTAATCTCCTGAATGATGATGAGAATATCAACCTGTCGAAATCTCTTTGAAATTGTGTTCTGACGCCCTTCGATAAACTTTCGCTTCCTATTCTTTTTTCCGAAAAAATGTTATTCCAATTCATAGTTCAAAGGTAGATATTAATGTTAAATGAAGCATCAATAATCAAATTTTAAATACAATGATATTTACAGATAGTTTTATTGATGGCTGTTTGTGTGATGTTAGGATAAGCAAGCTGGGTTCCTGTTGATTTAAGACCTGTTGAAAAACTCTTTCACAAGAAGCTCACTCTTTTTCACAACCGTTTTGGCCCAGTTCAGTTTTATGTCAATAATTTCATCTTCTGTCAATTTCCAGCTAATACCAGAGTTTCGCAATTTTTCTGTGAGGTGGTGAAGTATTATTGCAGCAGAAACCGAGATATTAAAACTTTCTGTAAATCCGTACATCGGTATCTTTACATAAGCATCTGCATTTTCAAGAGCAACATCTGAAAGCCCCTTTAATTCCGTACCGAAAATCAAGGCTGTTTTTGTTGTTATATTGAGCTCGTCAAGGGTCTGGTCATTTTTGTGCGGTGTGGTGGCAACAATGCGATATCCCTTTTCTCTTAATTTATTGAATGCCTCAAGGGTGTTGTTCTCTTTCGTGTTGTGTTTTATTAATGTGAGCCATTTTGAAGAGCCGAGGGCAACATCGGGGTTCACCTTATAAGTGTTTCTGTTTTCAATAATATGTACATCCTGAATCCCAAAACAGTCGCAGGAGCGAAGTACGGCACTTGCATTGTGAGGTTGGTAAATATCTTCCAATACAACGGTTATGTGTCGTGTTCTGTACTGAATGATACTGTCGAACAATTGCTTTTTATTTTCAGAAACATAATTGTTTAAAAACTCAAGCAGTTTATTTCTTTTCTTGATATTAGCAATATGTAATGCACTATGTTTCATTTATTTGCCTTAGTATTAACTTGCAGAAAGCGACCCTTATTTTTTTCATTAACCAACTGCCCCTTTTTGATAACGACCTTACCGGATTTTATAACATACTCAGCGGCTCCTTTGGTCTCAAACCCTTCGTAAATGTTTATATCACTATTTTGATGATGGTTGCTAACCGAAATAATTTTTATTTTATCAGGGTTCCAAACCACAATATCGGCATCACTACCTTCTTTTATATCTCCTTTTCGTGGATATAAACCGAAAAATTTTGCAGGATTTGTGGATGTTATTTCAACAAAGCGGTTTAAGCTGATTTTATTTTCAATAACACCATAAGTATAAAGCAATTCGAGTCTGTGCTCTACACCTCCGGCACCATTTGGAATTTTGCGAAAATCGTCTTTCCCCAGCATTTTCTGTTTCATTGTAAACGGACAATGGTCGGTTCCAACAGACTGTATCGTGTTATCTTCAATTGCATTCCACAAAGCTTCATTATCGTCCTCTTTGCGTAACGGAGGACTCATTATAAAAGGAGCAGCCTGTTTAAAACTACCTTTGTACCTTGACTTATCAAGAAGAAGATATTGCGGGCAGGTTTCAGCAAAAACATTTTGCCCTTTTGACTGGGCTTCACGAATAAATTGTAGTGAGTCAGCTGCCGAAACGTGAACAATATACAATGGAGAATCAGTCGCACCTGCCATAATAACGGCTGTTCTGACAGATTCAGCCTCAAGATATGCTGGTCGTGAGAAAGCGTGATATTCATAATTTAAGCGTCCTTCGGAAGCAAAGATAGAGTGCAATACCTCAATGGCATCTCCCATTTCGCAATGAATTGCCAGTATGCCTCCGGCTTTACCGACAACATACATTACCTTCTTAATTTCACTATCTTCAAGCCCGATTGAATTCTTGTATGCCAAGTAAACCTTGAAAGAGGGTATCCCCTCCTCATAGATACATTTCAGAAGTTCTTTTTCGGTTGTTTCTGTCCATTCAACAGGACTGACGTGGAATGTAAAATCCGTCAGACAATTTTCAGCCTCTTTCTTTCTTTGATACAGAGCATCAATAATTGATTGGCCCCGGTCGGGAGTAACAAAATCAATTATGGTTGTTGTCCCGCCGAACAGTGCAGCGCGGCTTCCGGTAAAAAAATCATCTGAAGAGTATCCTGCAGGAGTTTTCAGATGAAAATGAACGTGCGGGTCAACTCCTCCTGGAATAACATACATTCCGGTTGCATCTATTTCCTGATAATTACCTGAAGAGAGTTCTCCCATACGCAAGACCTTCTCAATTTTATTATCTTTTACAAGAACCGACCCTTTGAAATTACTTGTTGCTGTAACAATGGTTCCATTTTTAATAATTAGTGATGCCATTAATAAGGTTTTTTTGCAAAGATATAATGAAATCCAAGAGTTCAAAACTCGAAAACAGAAATTCAGGATATTTTTATAATTAATTTAGCTTTTCCCACAATTTAACAGCCATTTCGCCTGAAAATTCCAATATTTCGTTCTCCTCAACTGTTGTTAATATTTTATCTTTAATGATCAATTTGCCATTTGAAATAACATGTAGTACATCTTTTGATCTGAACCCGTAAATAAAATGCCCTAAAAAATTATCATTGTTTACCGGAGTAGGCGGTTTGTAATCAAGCACTATCAGGTTATTATCACCATCGCCTTCAAAACCATTCAATTGCAAATATCTATGGACATTCCTTACTCTTTTCCAAGCTGATAACGGATCAACAGAATCAAAATGCCGGCCGGTAAAGAATGTAGCCTGAACACTTCTTATCATATCGCTGTGCATACCGTCGGTTCCAATAAAAATATTTTCGCCAAGCCCTCTTGAATTAAAAAATCCAACATTATTATTTAGATTACTTTCAGTATTTTGCACAATCCAGGCCTGAGATCCGGCGACAACTTTTTTCTCCTTTTCATTTAGGTACAGACAGTGTCCGAGAATTGTTTTATTGAACTCCAGAACACCTGCTTCTTTGAATCTTTCAATCACCCTCTGACCATATTTTTTAATAGAATCATTTTGATCAGCCATATCTTCAGCGACATGAACATGAATCCCCGAATTGTATTCTCCGGCAAGGTTAACAGCTCTTGAAAGTGTTTTGTTGCCCACAGTAAAAGATGCGTGCAGACCTATAAGCCCGGGTTTTGCTTTAAGGTAATTTTCCGTTTCTGAAAATGCTTTTTCACTTACCTCTTTACCGTCACGATCAGATATCTCATAGCATAGCAGATGCGAAACACCAACTTCATCAAAGGCTTCAGCAATAATTTCGAGTGAACCGTCAATGGCATAAGGAGAGGCGTGATGGTCGATTACGAAAGTGACACCGTTTTTTGCACTGTCCATAGCGGTGAACAGTGCACTTGCTCTAATCATTTCCCTATCAAGTTTTTTATCAAGATTCCACCAGATATATTTAAGTATTTCAAGGAAATTACCCGGTTGTTTATCCGGTGGAGGCATTCCTCGCGCGAGAGCTGAGTATACGTGATGATGGCCGTTAGCAAAAGCTTTTGTGACCAGCTTGCCTTTGCAGTCAAGAGTCTCATAATCTCCCTTTTCAGTATTAAAAGGAGAGTCGGAAAACTGAATGTTTCCGTTTAGTCCATTCCCGACTTTTATATTGGTTTCCTTTATTATTAAAGTTTTCCAATCAATGTATTTTACGTTGTTTAATATTGTTGACACAGGTTGTTAATTTAATTATTCTATAATAAAAGTTTCAGCTTGTAAAAGTAATAAGTATTTACAAATCATTTACAATTGTAAATATTTGTTAATTTAATAAAAATTATTTAATAAATTAATATATTTGCAAAATATTAACTTTAAATTATAAATAATGAAAAAATTTATTTTATCATTTGCATTAATCGCATTTACCTTTTTTGCAATTAATGCACAAGTATCGACAAATGAGAAAGTTGTTAAGCAGAAAACTGTTCAACAAAAATCTGTCGAGCAACAAAAGGTGGAAAAGCAAAAAGCTGAAAAGGAAAGATTAGCCAAAGAACAACAAGCTAATGCACAAGCTAACAATCCCAATGCTCCTGTAATCAAATTTGATAAGTTAGTTCATGATTACGGAACAATGGAGCAACATGCTGATGGAACTTGTGAATTTACTTTTACTAATACCGGTAAAGAACCTTTGATTCTTTCCAATGTCAGAGGCAGCTGAGGTTGCACCGTTCCGACATGGCCAAGGCAGCCTGTATTACCCGGACAATCAGAAGTTATCAAGGTAAAATATGATACAAAAAGGGTAGGAACAATTAATAAAAGTATTCGTGTTTATTCCAATGCAAAAGTACCTGTGATTACATTAAGAATAAAAGGTAAAGTTGTTGCAAAGTCAGCAGCAACAATTCCTGAAAAAAAGGTTAATGGTACTGGTTCTCCAATAAATAAATAGTTTTGTTTCTTTTTGGCCATCAGTAAAATGATGGTAGAAACGATAATAAAAAAAAGCAATCCGGTATAAAATCATTTAAATCAGATTGCTTTTTTTTATTCATTTTGCATTTTAACTACCACATTTAATATTTTCTTCAAGTGTATTTTTATATTTATCTTTTCATTGGCAGCGTATATCTTACTTTACCATCATAATTATAGAAAGCACTTGCAACAGCTGCTGCAGTTGGGACAAGGCCTATCTCCCCTATTCCTTTTGCTCCGTATGGCCCGACAGGGTCTTTTTCCTCAATTGGGATCACCTCTATATCAGGCATCTCTTTTGCCCGCAATATTCCTATGTCTTTTAACTTTGTGCTTATAAGCTTTCCGTTTCTCATAGGGAGGTCTTCTGTAAGAGCATAACCGAGTCCCATATGAACAGCACCCTCAATCTGACCTTCAAAAAGCATCTCGTTCATTACCCTTCCTCCGTCGTGTGCAGCTATCACTTTATTTATTTTGCCATCGTCGTCAAGTATAACAACCTGCGTAGCATATCCGTAAGAAAAGTGGGTAATGGGTCTACCGGATTCTTCTCCTGGTTTTGTCGTCCAGTCGCAAATGAATTTACCTTTGTAGGTTCTTCCGGTCAATTCCTGCAATGAATGAGATTTCAAATCCTCCCTGATTGCTATCGCAGCATTGATAATTGCATTTCCAACCATTGCGGTTGCCCTGGATGATGTTGTCATACCTGTAGGCAGCCCGGCTTCGGTTTCAACTCTTACCTCCATAATGTCAGTACTGATACCGGTTTCTTCGTGAAGCGACTGCATTGCCATATTATGCACCCCCTGTCCCATTTCCGTCCAGCCATGGTGTATGACAACTTTTTCGGATGAATCAATAATTATCTTCACATAGCTATCGTCAACCATCCCATTACCGATTCCGGTATTTTTTAGTCCGCAAGCAATACCGGCAAACCTGCTTTTCACGAATTGCTCTTTAACAGCAAGCAAAGTTCTTTTTAATCCCACTCCGGTTTCAAGTAACTGTCCTGTGGCTGTTCTTGAACCGTTTTCCAGAGCATTAAGATATCGTATTTCCCATCTGTCAAAACTTGCTTTTTTACAAATTTGGTCGATCAGACTTTCAATAGCAAAAACAACCTGTGGCACTCCGAAGCCCCGCATTGCACCTGACGGGATGTTATTTGTGTAAACAGTAAGTGCGGATATCTCGACTTCAGGAATATAATATGCTCCGGTGGCATGGCCGACAACCCTTTCCATAACTTTTGTACCAACCGAAGCATAAGCTCCGGTGTCGCCAACGGCTTTGAGTTTTAAGGCTGTAAATTTACCCTTTTCATCACAAGCCAAAGTCATATCCATCCACACCGGATGCCGTTTTGGGTGAAAAATAATCGACTCCTCCCTTGTAAAATGCACTTTAACAGGTCTTTGGGTTAAAAATGAAAACAAACTGGCATATCCTTGAACGGTAAGGTCTTCTTTGCCACCGAATCCACCCCCATTTTGAACCTGAACTACTTTAACCTTTTCTTCGGGGAGTCCAAGTATTGAAGCAACCTGTGAGCGGTCAACATAAACACCTTGCCCCTGACTGAAGAGTTTAATTCCGTCTCCATCAGGAAGTGCCACGGCTGTCTCGGTTTCAAGAAAAGCGTGTTCGATACGCTGTGTCTCAAAGACACCTTGAACTATATATTTTGCATTTTTGAAAACATTATCGGGGTTCCCTGTTTTTATAACACAAGTTTCTATCACATTGGATCTGCCGGCATGCACTTGTGCTGAACCTACTTTTGCAGCTTCAAGCATATCCGCAACCGGCTCTAGCTCTTCCATTTCAATCTCAATCAACTCAACGGCTTTTCTTGCTATTTCTTCAGTTTCAGCCACTACTCCAGCAATTACATCTCCTATGAAATTGGTAATTTCGCCAACATCAATCATAACAGGCCAATCTTTAAAAATCAGACCTATGTATCTTTCGCCCGGAATATCTTTTGCAGTAACAATTCTAATTACACCTTCAAGTGCCTCTGCTTTTGAAGTGTTGATGCCAATGATTTTTGCACGGGGATGCCCACTGAGTCTCAGAGCACCATACATCATTCCATTGAAAAACATATCGCCTGTAAAAGGTCGCTCGCCCAAAACTGTTTCAAGACCTTCGTATTTCGGCAGACGGCTGCCGATTCCTTCCGACTCGGGTTTCAGGTCAATTTCAGTATGATTCCTAAGCTTCTCGAAGCCATATTCAATTGCATCAATAATTTTCACATAACCTGTACAGCGGCACAAATTTGCTGAGATTCCTTTAATTATTTCTTCACGCGTTGGGGTTCTATTGCTGTTATATAGAGTACTTGCACGCATTATCATTCCAGGTGAGCAGAAACCGCATTGCACTGCACCTTTTTTTACAAATGCTTTTGACAGAGTATCTTTTATATTTCCTTCAAGACCTTCCATAGTGACGATGGAGGTATTTTCTACGTTCCCCATCTTTGTTGTGCACGAAAGCCTTGCTTTACTATTTATCAGTACAGTACAAGCACCGCAAACACCCTGTCCGGAACATCCGTCCTTAACGGAAGTTATTTTTTCGGTTTCCCGCAGAAAAGTCAATAACGACTGTTCGGTGTCGTCTGAATATTCTTTTTCAAGACCATTTAGTGTAAATCTGATCATAGTTTTAATATTTTTTTCAGCTCGTTTATATCAGGATTAATGGCTTTCGGAATTTGCGCAATGGATTTAACAGCATTTATATCTTTCAAGCCGCTTCCGGTTAATAGTACTACATTTTTACTATTTTCTCCAAATCCTTCAGAATGACCATACTTTAAAAATCCTGCAAAAGCAGCAGCAGCAGCAGGCTCGGCAAAAAGTCCGGTGTTTTTTGATAATGACACGGAGGCCTCGAAAATTTGCTTATCAGTTACTGTTATGGATTCCCCATCATATAAATTAATGAATTCTTTTGTCATATAAAAGTTACGTGGGATATCAACCGAAATTGAGTCGGCAAAAGTATTACTTTCATTAATTTTAAAATTAACCGAATAAAGATTTCTTGTAAGATTATCGCTTCTTTCTGCCTGTACGGCAACTATTTTCGGCATTTTGTCAATGATTCCAAGCATTAGTAAATCTTCAAAGCCTTTATAAACACCTGAGATAATGACTCCATCACCTACAGGAACGAAAATCATATCGGGAACAGAATTATTTAGCTGTTCAAATAATTCAAATGCAACGCTCTTTTTACCTTCAATAGTCAGAGGGTTAAATGCTGTGTTGCGGTTGTATAAACCGAATTCTTCCGTAGCCGCTACACTTAGGTCGAAAGCATCATCGTAGCTACCTTTTACCGGAATGATTATAGCACCGTACATAATTATTTGGGTCAATTTGGCAATCGGAGCACTTTCGGGAATCATAACAATAGCTTTCTGATTGTTAGCGGCGCAGATACCTGCAAGCGAGGAGCCGGCATTTCCTGTTGAGGCAGTGATAATAGTATTAATTTGTTGCTCTTTTGCGTAAGCCGAAACTAATGCAGAAGCACGATCTTTGAATGAGTATGTCGGGTTTTGTGAATCATCCTTCAGGAAGAGCTCAAACGGCATTTTTTCATTATCTAAAGATGTAATTGAATACATAGGTGTTTGCCCGACTCTCAAGTTTGGTAAGCTTTCTGAATTTTCAATAGGATAAATGTCAATGAAGCCTGATTTTTTTAACTGTTTAAAAGTTTTGTTTATTGAGATAAAATTGTAAACAGTCTTCAGTACACCCTTTGGAGGTGTTCCGGGCTTACTGTAATTTGAACATTCGTCGCATAAATAGCGAAGTTTTGAAGAGTCAAATTCCTTTCCGCAATCAACACATTTATAATAAAATTCCACCATAATTCTCCTGTTCTAAAAAACACCTAAAAACAACACCAAAGATATAAAACTTATGGAAACCATAATAAAAAAAGCCCCTGCTCAAATATTCAAGCAGGGGCACCCTAAAAAATGAAATATTTGTAAGAACGATTACTCAGATTTTACACAACGAACAGGTAATCCGTTTGCCCGTGTAAAATTTTTTATTTTTTGGCGATTCCCATCGCAAAACAAGAAGCTGGCTTTATTACCTACTGGGGTCGAACTCCATAAAAAAGTATTTTTCCCGTACTCTCTGATTTTGCCTGTCGCTCCGTCACGATATCCGGATGCCGGTATTTTTAACGGCGATGCAAATAAATCCGAATTAATTGATAATAAACGGTCAAAATCACTTTTAGATGCAACTCTCCAACCTGTAGGACAAGGATTATTACGGTTGTTTTTCCAAAGACTGTTTTTTTGTGGAATATGCCAGTCGTATGGAGGTGAAGCTGATGTCATAAAGCAACTGCAACCCGGATTGTCAACTTCAGAAAGCAATTTTGTTGTAATGCTATTTTTTGATTCAGATCCGTCAATCAATCTTCCCCACTGGTAATAATCGCCGAAACTTTTTTTATCATTCCGGCTTATAGCAACTCTTTCTGCTCCTAAATTTCTGTCGAACCAGCATTTACCTTGAAAAAAAACTGTTTTATATACTATCCCGTTTAATGTTATTGCGCTTTCACCACATTTAAATCCATTAGTATTATTACTGTTTGAACTACCGCCTCTGCTTTGTAATCCAAGTTCTTCGTCAGGACTTAAAACGACTTTGTTGTGTTTTTCCGTAATGCTTGCTGTGAAATTCTGACTGATTCCGACAAGAAATAAAATGGAAAAAATCGAAATTAGAGTAATTACTTTTTTCATAAATATACTTTTAAATGTTGTTTTGAGCATTTAACACCAGTAAGCAAAATAAAGTTTCGTAAAAACACAATGGAATGCTTAATAATCAGATGTTTCGAGGTGGAAAAATGGTGGAATCCTTATTGGTAAAGATATGATATACAAGTAAAAAACATTTTATATTTTTGAAATAAAAGTTTCCAGATTATCATTGGTATTCATCCCAAGTTTTTTTCGCAAAAGGTATCTGTTTTTCTTGATTCCTTCCTTTGATATACTAAGTAGCTTGCCAATCTGGTCTGATGTCATGCCGATACGCAGATAAGCACAAAGGCGTTTTTCATTTGGTGTTAGTTCTCCGTATCGGTCTATCAGCCGGTTAAAGAAGCCACTATGGACAGTCTCGAAATATTTTCTAAAAATATTCCAGTCCTCCTCACTCTCATCAAAGTAGTTTAAAACAAAAAGCACCTCATTAACTTCAGGGCAAGACTCTTTCATTGAGGCAATTTTCTCCTTTATTTTTAAAAGCAGATTCTTTTTATACAAACTGTTCAACGTCAGTAAAGCCAGTTCCTTGTTTTGTAACTCAAATTTCTCCTTCAGAAGTTCTTTTGCCTCATTCTCGGCTTTTACTTTCTCTTTATAAAATTGGGTTATTTTTAATATTGATTTTATACGGGCAAGAAACTCAATTTCATCAATTGGATACCTGACAAAATCAATTGCTCCCGCACTTAATGCCGTTTTAAGATTATCTGAAGAGCGGTTTACTGCAGTCAACATAATTACCGGGATTTCGCTTGTTGTTTTACTTGCTTTAAGCTGTTTTATCGCTCCGATACCGTCCATAACCGGCATATCCCAATCCATAACAATCAGGTCGGGATTTTTTATTTGTGCAAGCTTATAAGCCTGCTCTCCATTTGCTACTTTTAAAACCTTAAAAGGTGTATTGCTAAGTTGAAGACACGATTCAATAATCAGAAGATCTGCTTCCTTGTCATTTGCAATTAATATTTTTACGGTTTTCATAAGCTGATTAATCTATTGTTTTTATCTTGTTGAGATAAATTAAAATTTCTGTTCCTTTACCCTCAATACTCTTTAAATCAATAAAACCCTTATTAAGTTTCACAAATTCATAAACAAGGCTAAATCCAAGTCCTGTTCCTTTTTCATTCTCCGTTCCGTAGCTGACATCAATTTCCAATTTATTATTCAAAATTTCATCAATTTTTGATTGCTTCATTCCAATGCCAGTATCGGCTACGGTAATAATTGCATAATCCTGATCTTCATCCAAAGAGATAGTAACTTTTCCTCCCTTGTTTGTAAATTTTATCGCATTTGATACAAGGTTTCTAATGACAACTGTAATTTGATTTTTATCAAAATATGCCGTTTGCATTTCATTTCCAATAAATACAAGATCAATATTCTTTGTTTTGGCATGATAACTAAACAATGAGAAGACCTCGTCAATGACAGGTTTGATATATCCCGGCTTGATTTCCAACTCCAGTTTGTGACGCTGAACTTTAGACCAGGTTACTAAATTCTCAACCATATTATAGGTCGAATCTATTGTCGGCTTAATACTTTCAACAATTTCAATTATTTTTTCTTTTGAAATCCTGTGTCCGTCACGAATAATTAAATCCGTCATAGCTTTATTTGTTCCAATAGGTCCTATAATATCGTGGCCAATTACTGAGAGAAGGATTTCCTTTGCTTTATTGGCTTCAGAAAGTTTGCTTTCAGATTTCCTCAGCAATTCATTTATCTTCGCTCTTTCGGAAATATCCCTGATAACTCCGTCAAGTCCGAGGAAATTTCCCGTATCATCTAAAATTAGACTTGCACTTAGAGAGCAATTAAGTGTTTTTCCCTCCTTCGTTATTATCTTAATATCAATATCATTAATTCTTTTTTGCTGAAATAGCAACTCACCGATTTTATCATATTCTTCGACATTTGCATAAAAGTCGCTGGAGTTTTTTCCGATTAGTTCCTCTCTTTTAAGTCCTGCAATTTTTTCAACGGAAGGACTAATCTCTACAATCCTACCCGTGCTGTCTGATTTGAAATAAATATCAGGAAAGGCATTAAATATCCGGCGGTAATTCTCTTCACTTTTTCTCAGTTTTTCTACTACCTCTTTTCTTTCAGATATATCAATTGCAAAAGTGATAAGCACATCTTTTCCAAAAAATGTGCTGTTGTTAACTCTTACGAGCATTGGAAAAACTTCACCGTTTTTTCTTTTTGCCCAGAATTCAAACTGTGCGGGTGTGCCATTAAAAGCTTTTTTTACGTTTTTCATTAAGCTATCAACATCATTCTTTCCATTTGCGCCTATGAAAACCGGCATTTTCCCAATAAATGTTTCTCTTGAATAACCCAGCATATTCTCGGTACCTTTATTAACATCAAGAATAATTCCGTCACTTGTATGTACAAATATTGCATCAGAGGCATTATTAAAAAGGTCGCGGTAACTTTGTTCCGATTCAATCAGTTTCTTTTCATTATTCTTTCTTTCGGTAATATCCCATACATTGACAATAAAACCTTTTATATCAGGATTGTCAAGACAGTTCTTTCCTGTTGCGGCAACATATATCCAGGTGCCGTCGGCTTTCTTTATGCGGAATTCAAAACTATGGACATCTTTATCTTTTTTTGCTTCCTTTAATACGCCTTTTAGGATTGGCACGTCATCAGGATGAATAAAATCCGGTGCCTTACCATCTAATCTTTCCTCTTTACTCCTGCCTATTTTTCGTTCATAAGAAGGGCTTATATATTTTAACTTACAGTTTTCATCAATAACAAAAACAATATCCTCAGAGCTTTCACTGAGTGTATTAAAATAGTCCTTTTGTCTTTTTAACTTTCTCGCAGTTTTGTTTTTTGAGTAATATAATAAGAATAAGAAAACACTAAGAAGTAACCCCATTACAATTATTATAATTAAGTACTTTCTTAATCTTTTTTCATAGTTGCTTTTCTCTTTGAATGTTTGTATTTCCCTTTCCTGTTTGTATTTTGCCAAAAGACTCTCCTTTACTTTTTCCTTTTCTATGTTTACAAGGCTATCCTGGATTTTTTGATAATATAACTCCCAGTCATAAGCTTGTTGATAATCTTGCATATTTGCAAGATTGGTATAAAGCAGTTTACAACCGTCAAGTATCTGATTTGTATTTTTTGATTTTTTTGATACGGAAAGACATTTATTGGCAAAATCAACAGCAACTGAATAATTACCGTTTTCCTGTTCCAGCATTCCAAGATTATAATATGCGGTTGAAATTATTTCAAGATGTTTTATTTTAGTCGCAAGTTCAAGTGCTTTATGCAAATAGTATTTTGCCGAATCAGTCTGTTTTAGGTCTCTGTATACGTCACCAATATTTGATAAGTCAAGAGAGAT
>Ga0256913_10001022_pt1 | contig 14567 bp, 11 predicted proteins | sample Axial_MatmetaG_FD_185970 | JGI IMG/M metagenome (GOLD analysis project Ga0256913, IMG submission 185970) | Deep-sea worm associated microbial mat communities from Axial Seamount, Juan de Fuca Ridge, Pacific Ocean - Axial_Mat | ecosystem: Environmental > Aquatic > Marine > Oceanic > Microbial...
TGTTCAAATCCAACCGAACCGATCAACTGCAACTGATGCTTAAAAACATAGTAACCGGCATCAAGACTTGTATAAACGGAACCTGTTTTCGTGCTGGCCGGCTCTTTTAAAAACCTGTCGTACTCCAGATTAAAGTCCAGTGAAAAATTTTCTCCCTTCTGATAGGAAAAAACGCCGCCAATACCTGCCTGTATGGTATTATCTTCGGTGCGATACCCCCTGTTAAAAGTTCCATCTCCCATGGGAATATTTACACCACCAATTAAAGCCAGTCCAAAACGCTTTTTTTGCATCAAAACATATCTTGCACCAAACAAACCGGTTTTCATATCCATGGGAACAAAAACCCCGATTTCAAGTTTGTCGAACAACCCGTAAGTAATACGCATACCAACGCCCGAAAAACGGTTAATGCTGTCGGAAGTCGAAAAAGTATCTTCCAATTCCGATTCATTATTCCAGTGCTTTCGACTTTGACCATAATAAAAGGCCGGTTCAAACTCAATTTTATGATGATCAACCACATCCACACAATAGGAACGAAGCTTGGAACCTGAGATACCCCCAATCTGGGCATTGATGCTGCTGCTCAGCATCAGTGTCAGTAAAAATATTAATAAATGTTTCATTAGATTTTTTTTTACAAATGAAAACAAAGAAACAACATTAATCGCTAACTAATATTGGGTATTTATTCATAAACCAAAAAAAGTACTTTTGTAAAAAAATCTTGTCACATGAATACAAACAGCACTTTTACCCTTTCAGGAAACATTGTTGATATCCACACCGAAACGGTAATTAAAGGAACCGTTTATGTTGAAAACGGATACATTAAAGATATTGTTAAAGATGAATCGGTTACCGGGGAATATTATATTCTTCCCGGCCTTATCGATTCGCATATCCATATTGAAAGTTCCATGCTAATCCCTTCGGAATTTGCGCGACTTGCCGTTACCCACGGAACCGTGGCCACCGTTTCCGACCCGCATGAAATTGCCAACGTTTTGGGCATCGACGGAATAAAATATATGATTGAAAACGGCAAACAGGTTCCTTTCAAATTTTATTTCGGCGCATCCTCGTGTGTGCCCGCCACCCCTTTTGAAACAGCAGGAGCCGAACTCGGCCCCAAAGAGCTGGATGAACTGATGGCCATGGACGAAATTAAATACATGGCTGAAATGATGAATTTTCCGGGGGTTATAAACCGCGACCCTTTTGTGATGGAAAAACTATCCATTGCCAAAAAATACAACAAACCGGTTGACGGCCACGCTCCGGGCGTGAAAGGTGAAGCTGCCGAAAAATATATTGAAGCAGGTATCAGCACCGACCACGAGTGTTTTACCATGGAAGAGGCACTGGAAAAAATAAAATACGGAATGAAAATACAAATCCGCGAAGGTAGTGCCGCCAAAAACTTTGAAGCCCTTGTGGACCTGCTTAATGATTATGCCGATGATGTTCTGTTTTGCTCGGACGACAAACATCCCGACGATTTGGAAGCCGGCCACATTAACCAACTCGTAAAACGTGCAGCCGCAAAGGGTTACGATATCATAAAGGTTTTAAAAAATGTAATCTTAAACCCCATAAATCATTACAACCTGGAGGTGGGTTCGCTTCAAACCGGCGACCCGGCCGATATGATTGTTGTGGATAATCTTAAATCCTTTAATGTTTTACAAACCTATGTTAACGGAATAAAAGTTGCCGAAAACGGCAAAACACTTATTGAATCGGTAACAGCAGAAAAACCCAACCAGTTTAATGCCGATCCCGTTTCTGTTAACGACATAAAGGTGCCGGCAGGTAACAACAATAAAATTAAAGTAATAGAAGCATACGACGGGGAACTGATTACCGGTGTTTTAAAAGAAAACGCCAAAATTGAAAACGGTACAATTATAAGCGATGTTGATAACGATGTTTTAAAAATTGTGGTGCTTAACCGCTATCAAAAAGGGGCAAAACCCGCTGTTGCCTTTATTAAAGGATTCGGACTTAAAACAGGAGCATTGGCATCAAGCGTGGCTCACGACAGTCATAATGTGGTTGCCACAGGCACTTCGGATGAAGAAATTGTTAAAGCCATGAATCTGGTTATCAACTCAAAAGGTGGCGTTTCTGTTTCAAACGGCGAATATTCGGATGTTTTACCGTTACCGGTGGCCGGACTTATGAGTACCGATGATGCTTATGAAGTTTCAAAAAAATATCACCGGCTGGATAAAAAAGCCCACGAACTCGGCTCAAAATTAAGAGCTCCGTTTATGACCATGTCGTTTATGGCCCTGCTGGTAATACCCGATTTAAAACTGAGTGACAAAGGACTTTTTGACGGAACAACTTTTAGCTTTACCGATGTTTATGAATAAGATAGCCGGGCTATAAAACAGATATTATCCGGTTTTAGGGCTACATGCTTATTTAGATTTGTTAAAAATATATATAGGTAAGTAATATATATAGATACATTATTATTATTACAACTATCTTTTTTTATTTTTGCTAAAAAATAGTGTCATGAGAAATTTTAATATTGATATTGATAAACTGGAATTGGCTGCAAGCAAACTGAGAGCCATATCGCACCCTATGAGAATTGCCATAATCGAACTGCTGTCCGGCGATAAACACCTGAGTGTAACCGAAATTTACAAAGCCCTCGATATTGAACAGGCAACCGCTTCGCATCATTTGAATATTTTGAAAAACAAAAACGTGTTGGTTTCAAAACGCGACGGAAAAAAAATATTTTATGCCCTGCGCAGTTCAACCCTAACAGAAATTATTGAGTGTATTAACCGTTGTAACGACGATTAACCAACATAAAGCCGTTGATTACGCTTCAATGGCTTTAACCAGTTTTTGATACCACGTTTTACCGAACTTTCTTTCAAGAGGCGTTTTCAGATACTTATAAAGAGGCACACCGCTTTCACGGCCGGCCTTTAATGCAGGGGCACAAATAGACCACCTGTGATAATTCACCGCAATCTTATCTCCCACTTTATCCAGTCTAACAGGGTACAAATGACAGGAAACCGGTTTCCGGAAATTGATTTTCCCATCAAGCCAGGCTTTTTCGATGGCACACAGTGCAATTCCGTTTTCATAATAAACAAAGGCACATTCGCGGTTATTAACCAATGTGGTAACATATTCGGCATCCATATCATAATCAAAAACACCGGTTAACTTAACCGCTTCAATCCCCTCTTTTGTCATGTAAGGAGTTATCTCGTCCAAATAGTCCTCCAAAACGGAAATTTCCTCTTCTTCCAGCGGGGCACCGGCATCGCCCTCCACACAACAATCACCGCGACAGGCTTTAAGATTACAGGAAAAATAGATATCTTTTATTTCGTCGCTTACCAGAACATCATCAATAATTATCATGGGACAAAGGTAGAATTTTAGAAACTATTTTACAGCATAAACAAAAGAAACGGCAAACTACCTCAGTTTGTATTTCTACGTGCTTTTCTGTATTATAAATACATCAACGTATCTCATTCATTATAGGCTATATATGGCCAATGTTGTATGAATAAATCATTATACATACAACAATGTTTTGATAATTACTAATGTATCGCGTATCATTGTTTTTTTATTGACACAAAATATTCTTTAACTAAAACTTAAGTATTATGAAAAAACTATCGTTATTCTTAGCTGTAACAATTGGCATTGCTCTTTCGTGCTATTCACAAAACAATGGAACTGCTGTCAACTCTCTAAGAGGAAGTATGGATGCCTTGGTTTACATTGATTACTCACATGCAGAAGATTATGTTGTTTCCACATTAACAAGCAGGGGGTTTACAGTTACCACGGCTACATGGTGGAATGATTTTGACACAAAACTTGCTACGGGCAATTACAGCCTGGCCGTGGCATTTGTTCAGGGTGATATTTTTCATCCGGATATTTCCATATTACAAAACTTTATTGACAATGGAGGCAAGGTTATTTATAATGATTGTAATAAAAATAATAGTTATGCAGCGTTGTTTGAAGCAACCTTTACAGGCTCCCAAAACATGAATCCCATGTATGTAAACGACCCTGATTTAGCAAATGGCCTTATTAACCCGGTTGCGTTTGATCCTTTTTGGGAAGGCACCTGGTCAATGGGTATGACACCAATAGGTTCGGGACAAATATTAGCAACATTTCCTTCTACCGGTGATGCGGCAATTATTCTTGGTAATGGAGGAAGAACCATTATTTTAGGTTATTTGTCGTATCTTCCTTCAGTTGGTGCTTTCAGGCAAAATAACAGACAGCAACTCTTTGGAAATGTATTGTCAACTATTGCTCCCACTAGCGATCCCGTTCCTTTGTCAGACTGGTCTTTAATTTTTGGTGTATTACTGATTAGTATTTTTATGGTTATAAGGTACAACCAAAATATTTCATAAAACTGATATCAGCTTTTTGACCATTAAACAAACCGCTTCATTCGAAGCGGTTTGTTTTACAATTTCTTCTGTAAGCAGAAGGGGTCATTCCCGTTAATTTTTTAAAACAACCATTAAAAGATGACTTCGATTGAAACCCGGCCATCTCCCCAATAATATCCATATTGTATTTTCTGTTATCGGGTTCCATGATCAAGCGTTCGGCTTCCGACACCCTGTATTTGTTAATAAATCCATAAAAATTACTTCCTAAATCGTGATTAATAACATAAGTCAGTTTATGTTTACTGATTCCGATTTTTCGCGCAATATCAATTACCCGCAGCTTTTTATCCAAATATGGTTTGTCACTGGCAAAGAACTTTTTTAGTCGTAATAAAATCTCCTTCGATTCCTCAGGAGTAATACTGTATTCTTTTTTACTCCCGCTTTCTTTTCCCTTATTTTTGAGCTGTACCCGTCCATTAACCTCAGCTATTTTAAGAAAAATTTTATCCTGTTTTAAAGCAAAGTATCCAGCAAGTCCTCCGGTAAATAAAATACCGATATTAAAAAGTGCCGCCAAAGTAGTATTGTATTCTGTAACAAAGAAATTTAACAATGTATTGATCAATACAAAACCAATAACGGCAATAAAAATCAGTAACGACCAGCCTGCTTCAAAATAATTATCAAGCAAAGCATCATTATTTTGCCGCTCTTTAAATTTTAAAAATACATGCCTAAGTTTAAATGGTACCACCACTATCTGCATCACGACCAACAGCGTATTTCCAATTAAAAAAATCACAGATGCAAGATTTATTGCCATGTTATGAGCAGAGAGAGAAGAAATTACCCCGGAAAAAAACAGTCCTCGTTCCATTGTGGTCATTCCCAATAATGATACAATATTCAGAACCATAACAAAAAGAGCGGGGAGAAAACAAAATATTAAAGGTTTAATTAATACTTTATCAGCAATTTTGGTTAAGATGCGAAAATATAAACAGTAAGAAGGGATTATTGACAGCAAAACAGGTAATTGAATTATATAAAGATAGCGGTAAACATTACTATAGCCCAAATACCTGCTAATGTTGATTACAACATATACCAACATTAAGAACATTAAAAGCCCCAAGGGTCTCCTTGATGGTATTTTATTGTTTTTCAGCGTAATTAACTGTACTGCATAAAATGACATCTGGTAAGCAGGCAGAATAAACAAGATTACACTTAGATTGTCGAGACTGATCATAATATCCGGTAGTTGCTTGAGTTAATTTACAAAGTTACAGAAAAATCTGATAATTATAGAAAATAAAAGCAATTATCAAACTACCTCAGTTTGTATCGCTTTCCCGGCAAACTGATTACCAGCCCCCGAAACTCAAGGTTCAAAAGCAGGGAAGATACCTGCGAAACGGGAATTTTACTTTTTGCCATCAGCTCATCAATTCCGGTTTCCCCATCTTCTGTAAGAATATCCATCAATATTTTTTCATCATCCGACAGATTTACAAAAAGCTCAGGTTGGGATACCGGTTTTTCATCATCATCTTCCCAACCTGTTAAGCGGATAATATCATCCGCCGATTCAACCAAAGCCGCCCTATTGGTTTTTATTAAAAAGTTGGCCCCTCTTGAATAGGCATCTTCAGTTCTTCCCGGGACGGCAAACACATCGCGGCTGTACGAAAAAGCAATGTCGGCCGTTATAATCGCACCTCCCTTAATGCCCGATTCAACAACCAGCGTTGCGTCGGTCATTCCCGCAACAATTCTGTTTCTTTTGGGAAAATTCTCCCGATCGGGAGTGGTGCCCGAAAGGTATTCGGTAAGCAGCCCTCCGTTTTCCATCATCGAGGCGGCAAGGTTACGGTTTTCGGCCGGATACAGCCTGTCGAGCCCGTGCCCCAATACACCAACCGTAGGCAACTGATGATTAAGGGCGTTTTTATGGGCACAACTGTCGATACCATAGGCAAGGCCGCTAACAATCATCACCCCTTTATTTTTCAACCCTTCAATAATTATTTCACATTGGGCTCTTCCGTAAGGAGTTGAGCGGCGAGTACCCACCACGGCAAGCATCCGTTTATAATTTAAACTTTGGTTGCCCTGATAGTAAAGCATAACAGGCCCGTCGTCGCAATGAAACAACCGCCGGGGATACTCTTCATCGGTATAAAACAGCGGTTTAATATTATATTTTTTAATAAACGATATCTCCTTTTCTGCCCTGCTCAACACCGAATGGTTAACAATGTTGTTAACCGTACTTTCGCCGATGCCCGGTATTTTCAGCAATACCTTCCTGCTTTCGCGAAAAACAGCTTCCGCCCCGCCACAATAGGATACCAGTTTTTTCCCATTCACCGAGCCGATGGAAGGAATCATTGTTATCCCTATTTTATATAACAGATCGTCGGGCATAACAAACAATTACAAAATGTCTTTAATATTCGAACCGGTATCTTTTCTTAAAATGCTATAAGCACAACGGGCTACCGCCACAGGCTCATCCTGATGTTTTTGAAACAGTTTTACATCGGCCACAATGATACGCTTACCCGATTTCACCAGTTTACTTACGGCAAAAATATCTTTTTCAATGGCTCCGTGAAGATAGTCGATACGCATATCGATGGTATTTACCTTATCGCCGGGAACGGCAAGGCTAAGTGCCACCAATCCGCCCGTACTGTCGGCAATTGCCGCCAATATACCTCCGTGCCACAATCCGCGCGAAAAATCGCCGGTAAATTCATCTTTAAACGGAATGCAAACTTCGGCAAAGCCCTCTTCCAGCTTTTGTATTTCCATTCCCAATATTTTATTGGCAGGCATGATATTTTCAATAATATCTTTTAAAGCCGACAAGCGTTCTTCGGTTGTTAAAAAATTATCTTTCATTCCTATAATTTGATTTTCATACAAAAATAATGGTATAAACCATTTAGTAATCTCTGAAATCTTTCTTTTTATTAAGTTTCAGATCCTGAAGAATAGCAGCCTTCACATTGATAGAAAAATTCCAGCTTTTGCGAGGCCCGAAAGGAATAACATTGAAGCTCATTTCCCAGCAATGCAGATCGCGATGTATGTTAAAAGAAGTAAGAGAAATCTCATTATCGGTAAAATCCCAACCCGTTCGAAAAGTAACTTTCCATTTTGGTGTAATATTAACCTGGCCGGAAAGCCCAAGCGTTTGAACAATCCTGTTTGTTGGTATTTTTTCGTAATTGATATACGCTATATTGGTGGTATAACTAAAATTATAGCTCAGATTAATGGACCAGGGAATGTTCCAATCGATATATTCGCTATGGTCGTTTAACGTTCCCACATCTTCACGGACATATTTCTCCTCTGTAATTATTTCACTTTTTTCCTCCTCATTTTTCCCCTTATCCTTTTTCTTTTTAAAGTCTTTATCGCTTAGCCGCAGGCTGAGACTAAGTGCCCATGCAGTATTGGATTTTCTGAACAGCCTTTTGTTTTTTGTCCACTCAAGAGTATTGGTACGCCTGCCGGCCGAATCTAACGCATACGGGTCCCACAGCGAGCTGTATTTCAAATCTATATTTTTCCAAAGGGTTGTTCTTCCGCTCATACTAAGGTACGACATATTTACCGAATCCTTGGCAAGATCATAATTACCATTAATGGTAAAGCTCTTTATCAGGGTAATTTTTTTCATACCTGTGACAGTATCTTTGCGTGATCTCACCTTAATTTCCAGGTTATTTCCAAAATTAAAACCTATTTGTCCCGACTTATACTGAGGCGGCGAACCATATAAAAACCCCTGATACTTTGAATAGGAATGCTCTTCGCCTTCGCCATCAAAATAAGAGTCATAATATCCCCATGTTGAGTTTCCGAAATCCGGCACATAATTAAATGTTACGGAGGGCGTAAAAACATGACGAACAGCCTTTAACGGCCCTTTTTTAAACCGCAGCATTCCGTAAACCTTGGTGGAAAGGCTGCTGCTTACGTTAAAATCGAACGTATTGTTAAACCCCGCTATGGTATCTTTGGCAACATATCCCACGATGGTATCGTTTCCGTTAATAATGGTATCGTTAACCCAATATTGATCAACCTGTTGCGAATACATTCTGTCGGTAACGGTTAGCGAGTTACTCCATGTAAAATATTTAAACAGCTTTACGGGGAGTCTGACAGGTAACTTATGTATTACTCCGTTTTGCATATTGCGTTGATAAGCCTGCTCGGTAAAAACCAGCGAATCGTAGGTATTAACCACATTTTTCCCGTTAACCGAATAGGTGATACTCAAATCTTCGTAAAATCGTTTTTTACCGGTTCTGTTATTTTTCCGCAAAGGATAAAAAGTATTTACATTAAAAGTAAGCTCCGGCAAAGTAATCTGCACCACATGGGTTTTGGTATTTTGCCGGTGGCTTCCGTTGGCGGTTAAATAATATTTACCTGCCCAGCTGGTTTGGTATGAAACGCTCGACTGGAACTCGTTGGAAAGATAGTCGTTAAGATCAACGGAATTATACTTAATAAAATTGGAGGTAACAATGTTAACATTGGCATTGAACCTGCTGTTAGGGCGGGCCTTTGCATCTTGTGAGTGCGTCCACCGTATTCTAAAGTCATTGCTTTTTTGATAGTCGGGCGAATACTTATCGCTTATAATATTAACCGCATATTGCACTGCAAACGAGCCACTGAATTTATACCGTTTTTTATAACGAAAAGTCGGTTTTATGGCCCAGCTTCCTCTTGAATAGATATCGCCAATCATTTTCAGGTCCATATAATCGTTTATGTGCCAATAGTACCCGCCTCCTTCGAGGTAAAACCCGCGATTGGCCGATTCACCATAGCTTGGAATCACAATTCCCGACCGCTGGCGACTGTTGTTTGGAAACATCCCGAAAGGTATGGCCAGCGGTGTTGGCACACCCTCTATTTCCATGTAAGCAGGCCCCGTTACAATTTTGTTATCGGGAATAACCCTCGCTTTTTTAAACTTAAACCTGAAATGGGGATGATCTTCAAGGTTACAGGTTGTATATGAACCATGCAGAAGGTTGATTGAATTATCAGGTAATTTTTTAACCCGTCCTCCGGCCAAAAACCCCTGTGCATCCTCGGTAAAGATGCTGTAAATATAGCCTTTGCCCGAATCAAAATTATACTCAATGGTATCGGCTTTAAAGGTTTGCCCGCCCTGTGTAAATACAGGCCTGCCCTGCTGCTTTCCCGTTGAATCGATAACCCCGTAAGCCACAACGGTATTATTGTTAAAGTTAACCTCAATGCGGGCTGCTTTCAAATCAATATCTTCATATTTAATTTCTGCATTGCCATACAAAAAAACCTTTTTACTTAAAATATCCTGCACAATGGAGTCGGTGGCCGTTCGTTCAACCTTTGCATCAATTTTGGAGTGAGTTTGCGTAAAATTAGTACTGTCAATTAAAACGGAATCCTTTTTTATGATTGCCGTATCTCCGGCAGGATTAAGGGTATCGGCAACAATTTCCGGAAATCCATACACCATTTTTGCCGAAACACCGTTACCATACCAGGTTATCGTTAGTAATAACCAAAGCCATGTTAATAATTTACCTGAAGATGACCTTTTCGTCAATTGGATTGATTTACTTTTGTTAATGGCAAATACCTTTATTTGTGCAAATATAATTTCTAATTTGATACCATTAATTTGAAACGGCTGCAATATATTGTTATTATCTTTTTGGTGACTTTTTCTTTGGAGTTGTTATGGGGTCAAACAACGGATAACAAAGGGAAAAAGATTACCACCATTGTTATTGATGCCGGACACGGGGGAAGAGATCCGGGCGCTTTGGGCAAACACTCGCGTGAAAAAGATATTACCCTTGCCGTGGCCCTGAAAACAGGGAGGTATATCAAAGCCAATCTTCCGGATGTTAAGGTAATTTACACCCGTACCCGGGACAGGTTTGTGGAACTAAAAACCCGCGGACAGATAGCCAATAAAAACAATGCCGACCTGTTTATTTCAATACATTGCAATTCCAACAATTCACACGCTCCTTATGGTGCCGAAACATACGTACTGGGAAGCGACGACAAACGAAGCAACCGCAACATGAAAGTAGCCATGCTCGAAAATGCCGCCATCCTGCTTGAAGACAACGCTAAAGACAACTACAACGGGTTTGATCCCAATTCACCCGAATCATACATCATCTTTTCGTTAAAACAAAACGATTACAAGCAGGAGCAAAGCCTTGTGCTGGCACAAAAAATTCAAAGCCAGTTTAAAAACCGGGCCGGAAGAAAAGACAGGGGTGTTCATCAGGCGGGATTTTTGGTACTGGCAGGCACCTACATGCCTTCGGTACTGGTTGAGCTGGGATACCTGAGTAACTATACCGAAGAAAAATTCCTGTTGTCGGACAAAGGTCAATCCTATCTTGCTTCGGCCATTTACCGCGCGGTAAAATCGTACAAACACGATTACGAACTGGAAAACAATGCCGGTAGCAGCACTGCAAATAGAACAACGGCTAAAAAAGATAAACCGGCTAAAACGTCACCATCCCCCAAACCGAAACCTGCCACCTCCGGCATTGAATACAGGGTACAGTTTTTTACTTCGGCAAAAAAGATTCCGCTTTCCGATAAACGTTTTGGCTCCATTCCCGAAAAGTCGGTTTATTATCATAATGGTTTGTACAAGTACACATCCGGTCATTTTAGCAATCAACAGGATGCCGAGACGCGGCGAAAAACCTTAAAAAACAAAGGATATAGCTCTGCATGGATAGTGCTGATGAAAAACGGCAAACGATATACCGGCAACCCGCCGCCACCACCCGGCACATCCGAAACAAAAAACAAACTTACCACCCATACCGTTGAATACAGGGTTCAGTTTTACACTTCACCGAGTAAAATTCCGATAACAAGTTCAAAGTTCAAAGGAGTTGAGCAGGTTGACGTATATTATCATAACGGACTTTACAAATATACTTCGGGGCATTACCCCTCGTTAAACCGGGCGGCAACACAACAGTCAAAACTCCGTAAAAAAGGATTTACAGGGGCATTTGTTATAAAAATGAAAAACGGCAAAAGGTTGAATTAACACTCTCTATAATAAACTGACAAACCTTATAAATATAGATTTATCAAAGGTAAAAAGAAGATACAAACCCTGCTTGTTGTAAAACCGGCTTTGATTATTACTATTTTTGTTTTTTGATTTTTTAATAAAGTCCACTTAAACAAATTATCTAACTTTACACTTTAAAATAACGGCATTGTGAAAAGATCGAAACCATATTTAATAGGATTTACTTTTATTTTGGCCATCGTAATATTTGTTTGGGGGTTCAACTTTCTTAAAGGACGCGACCTGTTTAAAAAACAGGAATTTTTGTTTGCCCGATACAAAATGGTAAACGGCCTGGTTGCAGCCAAGCCGGTTTATATAAACGGATTACAGGTGGGACAGGTAAGCAGGCTCTATTTTGCTCCCGATATGTCGGGCGACATTATCGTGGAAATGGTTATTCAAAGCAAATTCCCCATCCCCAAAAACAGTGTTGCACATATTTTCAGTGCCGACCTGATGGGCTCCAAATCCATTGAATTGCATTTGGGCGACTCAAAAGAGATTGCCCAAAGCGGCGATACTTTATTAACCAGCGTAGAAGGCTCCATAATGGAGTCGGTCAACAAACAGGTGGCACCGCTTAAAGCCAAAGCCGAAGTGTTGATGAGCTCGGTTGATACCCTGATTGCAGCATTTAACACCGTATTAAACAAAAATACAACCGAAAATCTTAAAGCAAGCATCAAAGATATTACCACTACTTTCAGGAACCTTTCAAACACTACCAGCAACATTGACACCCTTGTGGAGGTAGAATCAAACCGGCTGGCCAATATTCTTGCACATGTTGATTCGCTTACCGGCACGCTAAGTGATAACCGCGAAGACCTAAGTAAAATTATTATCAACTTCAGAAGCATTAGCGATTCGCTGGCAAAAACCGATTTTTTAAGCATCATCCAAAAAGCCGACTCGTCCATAAACAGTTTAAACCAAATTCTTGCTAAAATCAACGAAGGACAAGGAACGGCCGGCATGCTAATGAATAACGATTCGCTATACCGCGAACTGGATAAATCAGCCGAAGAATTAAATAAGTTATTAAAAGATATTAGGGAAAACCCTAAACGGTATGTAAAATTTTCACTGTTTTAACGCCGTCAGTATCTTTTAAAAATCATCGACTAAAATTTGTACTGATAGATTCTGTACTTTTTGTACATCTCGGCATTAATATTTTTTAAAGCGCGGTTCATCATGATATTATCTTCCAATATCCAGCTTGCTTCTCCCGTATAGTAGCCCCTTTTGGTTCCGTTATGAAATGTTTTTGCGTACATGCAGGCATCAATACCGGTTTTACGGTAATTCTCCAAAATACCAAGGGTCAGTACTCTTACGCTTTTAACTTTTTTCTTAAAATTAATAAGCTTCAGAAAATTAAACGGAAAGAGCTTACCATTTCTGATCTTTATAAATACTTCGTTAATATTGGGTATGGTGGCCGAAAAAGCCACTGGTTTTCCGTTATCCTCAACCATAAACACCAAATCGGGGGTAGTAATCATTTTTAATTCTTTTACCAAAGCATCAAACTCTTCCACGGTCATGGGAATAAATCCCCAATTATCTTTCCATGCTTCATTGTATATGTACCGAATTTTAGGAATTTCCTCCTTCATATTATTAAAATCAACCTGCCGTATAATGATTCCCTGCGATTTCAGCCGTTCCTCAATTTTGGCACTCAAACTCAACATCCGCTCCGGAATCTCCTTATGACGCAGATACCAGGCAAACAAATCCATTCGTTTTTCCAGTCCGTAATCAAGGAAAAGGCTATCGTAATACGCTTTGTTGTGGGTCATCATAACAAACGGTGGTGTATCAAAACCTTCTACCAACGTACCACATGGATCGTTGGTTGACGGGTTCATGGGTCCATACATACCTTTCACCCCTTTATCCTTAAGCCATGCAATTACCGTATCAAACAATGCTTTGGCAACCTCTTTATCTTCAACAGATTCAAAAAATCCGAAAAAACCATAATTCTCTTTCCAGTGGTCAACATAGGCCTGATTGGTAATGGCCGCTATCCTACCAACAACCTCCCCGTTATCATTAGTTGCAATAAAATACTCTGCTTCACCATGCTTAAAAAAAGGATTCTTTTTTTTGTCCAGCGTCTCCTTGGTCATAAGTCTCAGCTCAGGAACATAATTCTTATCATCTTTATAATGATTGTAAGGAAAATCAATAAATTTCTTTATCCCCTTTTTATCATTAACCTTTTGTACTGTTATCATGGTAATTATTTTTTATTACAACCTCCAAATTTAATATTTTCTCAATACTAATAAAATAATCGCTATTTTTGAACTCGAACAATATCCATGATAGAAATTTTTTAATTGATTTTCAATTATTAAACAAAACATATATATTTATGACCGAACTACAAAAGCGAGCCGCTGCCTATACCGAGCCACAAAAAGTTAAAGAGGCGGGAATTTATCCCTATTTCAGGGTACTTCAGTCGGGACAGGACAAGGAGGTGGTTATCGACGGGAAAAAAGTATTGATGTTTGGTTCAAATAACTATCTGGGACTGACCAGCCATCCTCGCATTAAAGAAGCGGCCATTGCGGCCATAAAAAAATACGGATCGGGAACTGCAGGCTCCCGTTTTCTGAACGGAACACTTGATATCCATCTGGAACTGGAAGAAAAACTTGCAAAATTTGTGGATAAAGACGAAGCGATTACCTATTCAACGGGGTTTCAAACCAACCTCGGTGTAATTTCAGGAATTATCGGACGAAACGACTGTATCATCATTGATGAACAGGATCATGCTTCGTTGATTGACGGCACCCGTTTGTCGTTTGGAAAAGTATATAAATACAAGCACAACGACATGGAGTCGCTGGAAAAGGTACTGATTCGTCAAAACGACTATGCTCTTAAGCTGATTATTCTGGATGGCATCTTCAGCATGGAAGGCGACATTGCCCGTTTAGATGAGGTGGTAAGACTTGCCGAAAAATATA
>Ga0256913_10001023_pt1 | contig 14559 bp, 10 predicted proteins | sample Axial_MatmetaG_FD_185970 | JGI IMG/M metagenome (GOLD analysis project Ga0256913, IMG submission 185970) | Deep-sea worm associated microbial mat communities from Axial Seamount, Juan de Fuca Ridge, Pacific Ocean - Axial_Mat | ecosystem: Environmental > Aquatic > Marine > Oceanic > Microbial...
TAATATAAAAATGCTTCGACACATTTCTCTTGCATAGTTTTTATATAGATGTTAAAATACTAACATGGTTGCGTAAAAGCATTAAAAAAGGGGATTGACAAGATGTCAACCCCCCAAAACTAAAAAACCGGATAAAAACAATTGTTAAAAACTATATCGGATAAACATTTCCATATCTACATCAATGTCTCCTGATGTTCCTGTACTGTAGAAAGATTCCCCTTTAAGCGTAAGTTCTATATTACTGTCGTCTGTTCCTGAAACAATATCGTTGAGTTTATTCAGGATCTCGGTTTGGCCTTCAGAAGATAATAAAGAGATTAACGGAACTATTGAAGTTTCATCTTCAAGCGGTACAATAATATCTTCGTTGAGTAGCTGTATTTCGTTACCATTATCTTTAACAGTAATATTGATAACAGCAATATTAGCGTTGTTTTCTTTTTTTGTTTTTACTTCAAGCCAGATATCATTGAGACTGACTGTTCCGCTATTATCAATTTGCTCGGCAACGCTTTTAATGTTTTCTGCGGGTATTGCATTTTCAACGGTAAAATCCTGTTGATCTACCATGAATTCAACACTCTCTTTAAAAGTAGGTGTGATAACTGTTTCTTCCTGCTGACATGAAATGAAGATCGAAGCGACTAAGATTGTAAGAACTAAATTTTTCATAACTGTAATTTTTTATCCGGTAATAATTGTTTTCTGTTTACAGTTACGCTGATGTTTTAAATGTGTTCTTATATGTTGATTAACGTCGTGAAAAAAATGAGCAACAGCCGTTTTGATTTTATAAATAAAAAAGCCGTTTGTTGCAATTAAGCGACAAACGGCCCCTGTTTTTTACTATTTTATGGGGTTATTCCAGAAAACCCTGCTTTTTTAAAACCTCCAGCAGCACCTTGCTGAAGTGTTCATTATCAGCCTTTTTGTACCGTATATCGGTAAATACCTGGGCAAGGGTCTCTTTATTGTTCTCTTTTACGAAAGCCTTATTTTCCTCTAATGCCTCTTTCTCCAAATAATATTTATCAATGTCGTCATTTGAATAATCCTTGTAACTTTCATAATGTACTACGGCTTCCAACGGAAGACGGTCGGTCAGGCCCGGATCTTCATCGGGATAACCGATAGTAACAGTTGTAACAGGTATCACTCCTTTGGGCAGATCCAGTTGATCAATTATCTTATCGGCCATGTAGGTAGTTGTACCGAGGTAACATATACCTAAACCTTTCGATTCGGCAGCTACACAAATATTTTGTGCAACAAGCAAAGCATCGATAGCAGCGGTCATGAATGAAAGGAAATTATCATATCCCGGCTCTGCATTTCGCTGACGGCACCATTTGTTGAATCGATTAAAATCGGCACAGAATGTCAGTACCACAGGAGCATTGGTTATCATCGGCTGACCGAAATGGAAAGGGGCAAGCTCTTTCTTTCTCTCCTCGTCACGTGTGACAACAATGCTGTACACTTGCATGTTCCCTGTTGTTGATGCACGTACACCTGCTTTCAGTATATCGTTCAATAAATCATCATCTATATTTTTATCACTGTACTTGCGAATTGTACGGTGGTTCTTTAAAACGTCTATCATGGCTTTATGGTTAAATGATTTTTGGTTTGTAGGCTTTTCTTAGTTGTTTGGTTTCTTCGCAGATCTCAAATCGTTAATCTGTAATCTTCAATCAAAACGGTTTTTAGTTTGTTGTCTGCCTGCTGCCGGCAGGGTTACGTGGCTAAGGTGCTAAATGGTTATTTTTTATCTCATTTCTTTATCATTTGTAATTCATTATTCGATATTTCTTTAATGCATAATGCCGAACACTGAATGCTGAATTACAAAGTGGTTTGTTCTTCACAAATTTCTGATCTGAGATAAAATGGTCAATAACCGTTAAACTAAACCAAGCTTTTTAAGTTCTGCAACAAGTTTTTCTTTGTTACTTTCTTCCATCGGGCACATTGGTGAGCGGAAGGACTCTTTTATCATACCCATTTCAGCAAGAGCTGTCTTCACCGGAATAGGGTTTGATTCAACGAAGAGCAGGTTCATCAGGTTTCTGTATTTGTAAAACAGTTCTCTTGTTTTTGCGGCATCGCCGTCGAGCGAGGCATGCATCAGCTGTGTGAATTCGGCAGGGATTACATTTGCTATGACAGATATACATCCGTCGGCACCGAGGAAGTTCATTGCCGATGACAGGAAATCATCGCCGCTGAAAACCTTAAACCCTTCAGGTCGTTGAGCGATCAGGGATGCAGCAATGGCTAAACTTCCTGATGCTTCTTTTATGGCTACTATATTTTCGTAGTCACGGCCCAATTGAAGTGCAACATCCACAGGGATTGCAGAGCCTGTACGCGAAGGGACATTGTAAAGTATTATCGGTATGTCAACGGCTTTGGCTACCGATGAAAAATGCAGGTACATTCCCTTCTTAGTAGGTTTGTTGTAGTAAGGTCCTACAACCAGGGCAGCATCAACACCAAGGTCTTTTGCCCTTTTAGTATAATCGATGCAGTCAGCAGTGTTGTTGCTTCCTGTTCCTGCTATCACAGGGATACGCCCGTTAACTTTTTCAACAGCTCTTCCTATCACGGAAGCATCTTCTTCTTTTGTCATTGTTGCAGCCTCTCCTGTTGTCCCACAAACAACAAGACCATCAGTGCCGTTCTCCAGATGAAAATCTATCAGCTTGTCAAAGGACTCAAAATCAACACTTCCGTCTTCGTTGAACGGCGTTACTATCGCAACTATCGCTCCTTTCAGATCATTTATTGCCATACCTTTAAAACTTTATTATTTTGTTACAAATGTATCAATAGGACATCATTTAAAAAAGCTTTTCAAATAAAAAACATTCTTATAACATACCGTTAATTTTTTAACATTATTATCTTTGTAAAAAATATAGTTGGTATGGTAACAGTTAGTCAGGCAGTAGAAAAAGTTATTAAGGTCAAGCCTTTTGTGGTTGAAGCATTGTGCGAAGGGATTCTGAACAACTCTTCACTTGCACGTCAGATAAAGCCAATGGTAGAGAAACTGACCGGAAAAGAGGTAAAGATGGGCGCGATAGTCATGGCCCTGAACAGACTTGTTCCCCAACTTGATTATTCCTTAAGTCAGAATCTGGAGAAACTGCTTGAATCACTCGGCGACATCATTGTAAGATCGAACCTTACCGACTATACATTCAAAAACAGTAATAACATATTTTATTGCCACACTAAAGTGATGCAGAAGATAAGCAATCAGCAGGATGTGTTTTACACATTGGTGCGGGGAGTTTTTGAATCAAATCTGGTAGTAAGTTCCACTTATGAAAATCTTGTTGAAGAATATTTTAAAAATGAAGAGCAGATATACAAACAGGACAGGCTTTCAGCCATAACACTCAAACTGCCTGCAAGCAATATTACTGTTACTGGATTTTACTACCACATCATGAAAGCCATTGCCTGGGAGGGCATAAACATCAAGGAGGTTATATCCACTACCAACGAATTTACCGTAATTGTCAACGATGAAGATGTTGACAGGGCTTTTTCAATACTTAAGAATCTGAGGATAACTGCAAAATAATATTCTGTAATTTCAGGAAAGATCGTTAATCCGGCAGGATACAACCTGTTGTTTTAGAGAAAAGTCTGCTTAAATCTCATCTGTTTTTGTCAATTTTTCGTAATTATTCGAATAGATTTTTAAGGTATCTTGTACAAGAAAATCATAAAACTAAAATACCATGATAACACGTGATCAATACCGGACTTTAACACTGTTTTTTGTCCTGTTTTTCATTCTGACAGGGATATCTATGAACGGACAGAAAAAGCTTTACGATCCCCCTGTTCAGGTGTGGAAACCAATACAGGATAAGGTTTATCTTCAGGATTCGGGCATTCGCATCAAAACAGACAAATCTGTTGAAGCGGTAGCAAGTTTTAAGGGTAACAGTTTTGCCGTAATGGACGGAAAACTTTATACAATCGAGGGCAATAAGTTACATCCTGCAAAAGATGCTCTGCCGGGAATAAACAGATTAATGGAAGAAGGTGGTAAACTCTGGGCTTTGACAGGAAATGGTCTTTACCTGTTTAAAGATGAAAAATGGAAGAGGTTTGATGATCGCGATTATGTTGATATGTGTATGCACATGGGAGTGTTACATGCAGCCACAAAGGAAGATATTTACAAACTTTCGGATGGCAAGTTCGTGAATATAAAACCTGAAGGCGGATACAATACCAGCGATATTACCATGATAATGGAAGACGGCTCACAGGTGCATGCCGACCCTGTCAGGCTGGGACCCATAAAAAGGATAGAGTCGTACAGCAATACCCTTTATGTGCTTCGTCCGGGGCAGTTGGTTCTGCTTGATAACACAGTCGTGAACACCGATTTCATCGATTGGGGTATCTGGCCTTCAAAAGATATGCGAGACATGCTCAGTTACGGTAGTAAGCTGTTCGTTTCTACAGAAAGGGGACTGGGTATGTTGCGCGGAGCTTCTCTTTTTATTTTGAAAGGTGAGGACGGCCTGCCCTATGAGAACACTACTGTTCTGAAAAAAGGATTCGATAACGACATCTGGATAGGTACTACAAAAGGGGCGATAAGAATGCTTGATGGTGAATGGCAATATTTTGCGGCCGATCATTGGCTTCCGGGCAACAATGTTCATGACATAGCCGTGGGAAAGGATGAGGTTATTGTAGCAACAGATGCCGGAATAGGAATAATAAAATACGAACCATTCACTCTCCGCAAAAAAGTTGATTATTACGAACAGATGATCAATGACTGGGGTTTTAAGCGTATGGGTTTCATACATATTCTTTACAAAAAGGATGGAAAGTGGATCAGAGAAATAAGTGATAATGACGGCGGTCATACGGCACCTTACCTTGCCGCCATGTCATTCAAGTATGCTGTTACGGGGGATGAAGAGGCACGCAGGGAAGCTGTGGATGCATTCAAAGCAATGCTTTGGCTTGAAAGGATCACGCCCATCGACGGTTATGTGGCAAGAGCCATTTACTCGCCTGATGGCGATGAGGATAAGATGTCGCTGCACGGTTCAGGCGGTTTACCTGCCAAATGGCATAAGACAAAGGACGGTAAATGGTACTGGAAAGGTGATACATCGAGTGATGAGATAATAGCTCACTTCTTTTCTGTCACGATCTTTTACGAGCTTGCTGCCGAAGGTAAGGATAAAGAGATGGCAAGGGAGCATATTCAAAGGATAGCTTCCTACATCATGGATAACGGATGGATGCTTATCGGGATGGACGGAAAACCTACACGGTGGGGCAGATGGAACCCGGAATATTTGCTGAGACCTTACGGATATCAAGATCGCGGAGTGAACGGACTGGAGGCTCTTGCTTTTATGAGAGCAGCTTATTCCGTTACCGGAGATAAAAAGTATGAAGAGGGTTATCAGCAGCTTGTAAAATGGGGATATCGTCATAATACCATCAGACAAAAGAACACATTTCCGCCGGCAGATATTGCCCCGTGGGATGATGATCTTGCATATCAGGCTTACTATACTTTGATGAGGTACATAAAAGACCCTGTCGACCTGTCGGCATACATGCGAAGCATTGCCCGTACATGGGAGGTGAAAAGGATAGAGCATTATCCGTTATTTAATTTTGGTTACGGAGCAATATCCGGCAACGACTGCGAACAGGATCAGTCGGCAAAGTTCCTGCGCGATTATCAGCTGGACTGTATACTGTATAACTATCGTAATTCATACAGGGATGATCTTTACATACCCAAAGGTTATCGCTCATACGAAACAGGTACACGACCGTTGTCTCCCCGTGAAACACAGGTCAGCCGCAGCAGCCGTACATTCATGACTTACGATGGCGGAAGTAACGGGAATGTTGTAAGAGAACCGACAGATTTCATACTTTTCTATTGGATGGGAAGATATCACGGTATGATAGGGGCACCTGAAACTACCGATGTTAAACTGACATCGGTAAAACCTCTGAAGAAAGGTGAGCATTTCGGTGCAGAACCGTATAACGGCCCTAAAAGGCCTAAGCTTTACTAAAAGTACAGAAATGACGGGGTGCTTGCCGGATTGTTCCGGTACTCACTTCGTCATTTTGTATTCTTACTCTTTTAACTTTTCAGAGATATACTCTACGATCTCTTGAAACTGCGAAGGATGGAACCATGCCGTGTTCTTATTTCTTCGAAACCATGAAAGTTGTTTTTTAGCATATCTTCGCGAATTGCGTTTAATCAGTTCTATGGCTTTGTCATACAAGATGTTTCCGTCAAAATAATCGAAAAGTTCTTTGTATCCTACCGTGTTCAGCGAGTTAAGTTCTTTAAGCGGGTAAAATCTTCTTGCCTCCTCAATAAGCCCTTCCTCTGTCATTTTATCAACACGCCGGTTAATGCGGTCGTATAATTCCGAACGATCCATATCGAGGCCGATATGTATCTGTTTAAAATCCCTTTTCTTAGTTGTATTAGTTCTAAGTGAACTATACGGCTTTCCTGCCATTAGGCAAACTTCCACAGCATGAATGACCCGTTTATGGTTTTTCAGGTCAACCAGAGCGTAAAAGTCTGGGTCAAGCAGTTTCAGTTCTCTGCGGATAGGGTCAATGCCATCCCGTTCATACCGCTCAAAGATCTCTTTTCTTAATTCGGGATCGATAGTAGGAATGATATCAATGCCTTTACAAACAGCATCAACGTACATCATTGATCCGCCCGTCATTAATATCACCGGATACTCAGGGAATTTATCTTTTAGCAGGGCCAGCACCTCCTGTTCAAACTCGAATGCACTGTAGTAATCATGTATCGATTTTGTTCCCACCATGAAATGAGGTACTTCAGTAAGTTGTTCCGGAGTGGGGGCTGCCGTGCCGATCTTCAGCTCTTTATATATCTGACGGCTGTCGGCAGAAATTATTACTGTTTTAAGTTCTTTGGCTATTTTCAGACTTAATTCCGTTTTTCCTATGCCTGTCGGCCCGACAAGGACTATCAGGGTATCTGTGGAAATATTGTTTGTTTTGGCATTCATGAACTAAAAGGCCCTAAAATCTAAGAATTATTGATCTGAAAAAAGTATTTGGAATAAGTCCGGCAGGTGAATTTACCTGAATTTTATGAAACAACGAATTTAAAAATGAAGAACTTGTCAGGCTAAGTGGCCTGCGGGGGTCAGTAATCGTCAGGAATATTGTCAGGATCAAGGGAGTCAAGGTCTTCAAAACCTTCGTCAAATTCGTTCCCCATATCTTCGGAGTAAAATGCATCATCAGTAAAGCTGTCATCAATGGCAATCTGTTCAGGAGGTGTTCCTTCCTTTTTAATAAGTTCAGGCTCTCTGATCTCACCTTTCCTTATATCAAAGACTTCCATAAAAAATGCCCTTTCCGAGAAAAAATCAAAAACATATAGCAATCTTTGTTTTTTATTTTTAATGAACTCCTTCAAAGTAGTCTCTTCCATCAGCTCAATGTCCTTGTCCTCTTCATTCATTTTCATCAGGCTGATCTCTTTCTCTCTGTTCCAATCGTTGTCCGTTATCACAAATGAGGCCATGTTTGAAGAGTCATACCCCAGACTTTTCTGGATGTATGTATGCAGCTCCATGAAAGTAGCATTGTCGTTAACAGCTATCTCCATTACAAAATCTTCCGCATCGTTCGATAACAACCTAATATAAAGCACCATGGTATTCAATCAAAAATAAGCTGTAAATGATTTCTTATAAAAAACTTTCTCAATCTTTATAACTGAAAAAATCTTCAAAAGTTTCATAACCTCACTTAATTAACGTGCATTAACATTTCAGGTTGCCTTTTTTTTCTATTTTTAACCTTTGATATCTTGAAACTCATGATATCTTGAAACTCAATCAATAATTCAATATATACAAGCTCATGGACAAAAATTTTAAAAACGGAGGTAATAATACTTTCTCCGATAACAAAAAAACTGCCGGTTCAGGAAGGCGTGATTTTTTAAAGAAAAGTATTTTAGGTACCGCAGCATTTACCATAGTGCCCAGGCATGTGCTTGGAGGACCGGGATACACTGCCCCCAGTGATCAGATAACAAAAGCTATCATAGGTATGGGTGGTATTGGTTACGGCCATCACCTGAAAAGGCCCGGGCGTCTCGTTGCCATCTGTGATGTTGATCAGAACCACCTTGACAGGGCAATAGACAGAGTGGGCAAGGGTGTGAATGCATATCATGATTTTCGGGAACTTTTGTTACAAAAAGATATTGATATTGTACATATTGCCACACCTCCTCACTGGCACGGTTTGATGTCGGTTATGGCAGCCGAAGCCGGAAAGGACATCTGGTGCGAGAAACCGATGACCAGGACTATCGGTGAAGGCAAAAAGGTTGTTGAGGCTGTTCAGCGTCATGGCACCATGTTTCGTCTGAATACATGGTTCCGTTTCAGGGGACAGTTTTACGGACTTGGAACAACAGTGAAACCATTGAAAAAAGTTATTGAGAGTGGCGTTCTGGGATGGCCGTTGAAATTTACTGTGAGTGGAATAACCGGATACAACTGGAAATTTTACTGGAGAGGAATACCTAATCTTCCTCCTATGCCGGTACCTGAAATCCTGGATTATGATATGTGGCTGGGGCCAGCACCTTATAAACCGTACAATCCCGAGCATGTTCATTCGAAATTCAGGGGATACTGGGATTATGATGGTGGCGGCCTTGCCGATATGGGACAACATTATCTCGATCCGGTTCAATACCTGCTGGGTAAAGATGATACGAGTCCGGTGAAAGTGGAAATTGATGCACCTCAGCAACACTACTATGCTGTTGGTACATGGCGCAGGATAACATATACTTACGAAGACGGTTGTCAGATAATTCTTGACGGAGATAACAGTATTAAGGATGCCGCATACATTGAAGGTCCTAATGGTAAGATATATCGCGGATTCAAGTCAACAATCCCGAACCTTAAAAAGATCATCAAATCGATGCCGGATCCGGAACCGCAGATAACGGATTTCCATGAATCAGTGAGAACAAGAAAGAAATTCGCTCTTAATGAGATGAATGGTCATCGTTCCGCAACCATAGTGAACATGGGGGTCACCGCATTGCGTCTCGGACGCACACTTCATTACGATCCCGTTAAGCAGGAGTTCATAAATGATGAAGCTGCAAATATGCTTAGTAATTATCCGATGCGTTCACCTTGGAATATTTTTTAGATCTGTGATGTGAATGTAAGTGAAGTTCGGTATGTAAATAAAGAATTAAATGATTTGAAACTTATTAATTATTGAAAATGAAAAAGTATAACATATTTCTTTTTGCGGTTCTTTCCCTGCTGATATCTTTAACAGTTAATGCTCAGGATAATCGCACACTTAATACAAAGATCGCAGATCTGCTGGTACAAATGCCTGCCGACAATCTGCAACTCAGGGATAAACTGATGACGGAGATGGAAAAGCTCGGGAATGAAGGGCTGAAAGATATCTGTTCTCAGATAATTCCTCCGGGAACGGGAGATGATACCAAAGCCCGTTATGCAATAGAAAGCTACTCGAGGTTTCTAAGCCTTAATGGTGATCCACAGCTGGTAAAGGACTGGGAGAACATCATCATCGGAATGATAGATTCGAACAGTGACAGTGATGTCAGGATGTTCTTCATGCAGCAGCTCGACCTCATCGGAGGTGAGAATACATTGAAAGCATTGACTAAATATCTTACCGATGAAAAGTTGTCGTATCCGGCAATAAAAGCTATGTATGTGAGTGATACCGATGCGGCAACTGTAATTTTTGTTTCCAAACTGGGAGAAGCCAAAGGCAGGACACTGATCGGCCTGATAGAAGCTATCGGTAATTCCGGACAGTCTCAGTATGCAGCTGATCTTGTAAAACTTTTTCCCAATGCCGGAAAAGATGTGAAAAAAGCGATTATTGCAGCATTGCCTAAACTGATAAGTCCTGTATCGCTTGATCTTCTGAAGAAAGAGGCATCGGCAGCAGGTTATACTAATGATGACCTGAAGTCTACAGATAATCTTCTGAAGTATGCCGGGAACATTGAAGCAACAGACACGAAAGAGTGTACAAAAATAGCAAAGACCATCCTGAAAAAAAGCAGTGTTGAGATATACAGGATAAATGCCAGACTGCTTCTGTCCGACTGTCTGGGAGGTGAGAAAGGGATGGATATGCTAATTCTCGGAATGAAAGAGAAAGATAAAAAACACAGAGGTGCTGTTATAACACGGGCCATTGAACTAAATGTTCAGCCGGAGAAATGGGTAAAACTGTTGAACAAGACAACTGACCCTGAAGTACAGAAAGAAATCCTTTATCTGTTCGCACAACTGGGCGATAAGTCCGTTTCTCAGGAAGTAAAGAATTTTATGAATAATAAGAATGCAGGCGTCAGGGATGAGGCATTAATAACATATACTTTATTAAACGGAACAGATGCTCTGCCTGTTATCATTGATTTTATGAAATCTTATTCAGAAAATACGGATGCAAATGCAGCAAGTGCAGCTCTTGCTATTACCATTGGTAAAGAAAATGCATATCAGTTGATCGATGCTTTTGGTAATTTCACTCCTTCAATGCAGGTAGTTGCCCTGAACACATTAGGCAGTAAACTTATTACAGATACTTTTCTTCTCATGAAGGAAGCAACAGCCTCGGAGAATAAAGAAGTTCAAAAAGCTGCTTTTGAAAATTTAAAATTCGTTGTTACGGACAAAAACCTTGATGATCTTCTTGATAAATTCTCCATTTGCCGTAATGCCGATTATAAAAAATATCTCAGTGAAGCAATTGTGAGTGCTGTCATAAACAGCGACGATACTGAAAAAGCAAAAAAGAAGGTCCTTGACTTCGTAAAGCAAAAAACGGACAAAGCTGAATACATAACTATTCTTGCCGGAATTGGCGGACAACAAGCCGTTGATATAGTCAGCACCCTTTACAAAACAGGGAACAACAGAATCAAATCGGAAGCACTTACCGCTTTGGCACTGTGGAGTGATGATTCATCCTTAAGCAAACTTTATGAGATCTGTACGGGTAACAATTCTGATAAACATAAAACAAAGGCATTTAAAGCATATGTAGTACGTGTGAGTTACAGCGATATGCCCGATGATCAGAAATTATTGCTACTAAGAAAAATAATGCCTTATGCTACATCAACAAGTGAAAAAAGGATGGTGATAAAAGCCGCCGGTAATTTAAAAACCTTCCTGAGCTATGTTTTCCTTAAACCGTATCTTGATGACAATGAACTGCAGCATGATGCAGCCAACAGCCTTGCAAAGATCATACTTCCGTCAAACGGAGAGGATAACGGACTGAAAGGTAAAGATATTAAAGAGACATTGAAGAAAGTAAAAGAACTGGTTACCGGTAACGACAGCCAGTATCTGAAGATCGACATTGAGAATTACATTGATTCAATGGGCGATGAGGAGGGGTATGTATCAATGTTCAACGGCAAAGACCTTACCGGATGGCAAGGATTTGTAGCCAATCCTATCAAGAAAAAAGAGATGAGTTCATACAAACTGAAAAAACTCCAGGAGCAGGCGAATAAAAAGATGCATGAGAACTGGAGTGTCAGGGATGGTTCGATAGTCTTTAACGGTAAAGGAGCAAATCTTTGTTCAGTTAAAGATGATTATGGTGATTTTGAGATGATAGTTGACTGGCGGATCACCAAAAAAGGCGACAGCGGCATCTACCTGAGAGGTACGCCACAGGTTCAGATATGGGATACCAGTCGTGTTGATGTTGGTGCTCAGGTTGGCTCCGGCGGATTGTATAACAACCAAAAGCATCAGAGCACACCTCTTGTAGTAGCCGATAATCCTATTGGCGACTGGAATACTTTCCGTATCAGAATGGTTGGGGATAAGGTAACAGTTTACCTTAACGGAATTCTTGTTGTCGATAATGTGACAATGGAAAATTACTGGGACCGAAGTATCCCCATTTTCCCAACAGGCCCTATAGAGCTTCAGGCACACGGAACAGATCTGGCTTTCCGCGATATTTACATCAAAGAGCTTAAACCCGAAGATCATAACCTTCTTACTCCGGAGGAAGAAAAGGACGGTTTTGTTCTGCTGTTCAACGGGGAGAACCTTGACGGATGGACAGGCAATAAAGTTGACTATAAAGCAGAGAACGGTGAAATTGTGATAAGCGGCGGCAATGGCAGTCATGGTAACCTGTTCACCGAAGATGAATACAAAGACCTGCACTTCAAGTTTGAGTTCAAACTCACTCCGGGAGCCAACAACGGAATAGGGATGCGTGCCCCGCTGAAAGGTGATGCGGCATACGTGGGGATGGAATTTCAGGTTCTTGATAATACTGCCGATGTGTACAAAGATCTGAAACCGTATCAGTATCACGGCTCACTGTACGGAGTAATCGCAGCGGAACGCGGGTATCTGAAACCGGTAGGTGAATGGAACAAGGAAGAGATAATACTGAAGGGAACCCATGCAAAGGTTATCCTGAACGGACATGTGATACTTGATGGTGATTTTGCCGGTGCCATTAAGAACGGCACCCTCGACCATAAAGATCATCCGGGACTGAAAAACGAAAAAGGCCACATAGGTTTCCTCGGCCACGGTTCGGAAGTTCATTTTCGTAACATTAAAGTGAAGGAGTTGTAATCAATAATCTTATTTTTAAAAACCTGGCAGTTTTTTATAAATTGTCAGGTTTTTTTGTTCCAAAATCTTTCAACTACAGTCACTCTTTCCTTACATAACCGTTACTCCTGCAATTTCTTCAATAGTGACTTAACCGTAAAAACCTGTCTAAATAAAAAACATTTTATTTCAAATAACAACCAATCTCTGACAAATTTGTTTTATCATAAACCATTGAAATATAACCAATGAACAAACAAGGATTTACCACCAGATCGCTGCACACAAGATACACTGATCTCCGACACCAAAAAAGCATTAACAAAGATATGATTCAGCCAATGATTAAACGTATTTTTCTTGTTCTTCCGTTTCTGTTTGTTCTTACAATGGTGTCTTTTTCTCAATATTCGACACCCGACACAACAGTGCAGAAAAGATCATTGATAGGTAAGACCACCGACCTTGCCGATAAAATGATCGATATGGTGACATGGGAAAAACCGAAATATACTTTCTCTCTTTTTCCCGTCGGAGGATATTCCCCGCGTACCGGGTTTGAATTTGGGGTGATGCCTGTATTCAGGATAAACACGCAGGAGGAAACAGGTTCGAAATATAATCGTTCAACGACGATTGCGCCTTACTTCATGGTATCGACCAAAGGTATGTACTCTTTCGATATCGATATGGTTGCATTTACCAAACGGCAGTGGTTTTTCATTGTCAAAACGCAATATATGCACCTGCCCGATACATATTACGGCATCGGAAACGGAGACAAGGAAGAGCCTTACACCGAATACAATCTTCAGCAGTTTACATTTACGGGTGATATTCTTAAAGGATGGAAGGATAAATTTTTCATCGGCATAAAGACCGATCTTAACTACTCTGATAATACGGATATAGACGGGGATCTGCTGGATCCGGCTGTTCCGGGGTACTATGGTGGTTGGGCAAACGGTATCGGTCCGTTAGTCTCGTTCGATACACGCGATAACATCTCTTATCCTTCGAAAGGTTGGTTTGTTACGGCTTCGGCATTGTGGTACCTTGGCAATGCCTTTGGAGATTACGCTTTTAATGCATACAATGTTGACGTTAGAAAATTTTTCAGCATCAAAGAGGATAAATCGATAATTGCGGCACAGGCCTATCTGAACCTAACAGACGGGAATACGCCGTTTTACAAATTATCGGCACTGGGCGGTAAAAGATTTTTAAGAGGCATACCGTCGCCGCTTAAATACATTGATAACAATGTATGGTATGTACAGGCCGAATACCGTCAGCATATCTGGTGGAAGGTAGGGGCGGTGGTTTTCGCTGGTACGGGAAGGGCCTTCTCAACATTTGATGATACACTCTTTAAGGACCTTCATTTTGCCGGAGGTGCGGGAATACGTTTCCGTGTTCTTCCCGACGACGGTCTCAATCTGCGCCTCGATTTTGGTATGACAAACCGCGGTGACAATGCGATATATCTGACTTTGAGGGAGGCTTTTTAAATGGTTAAATGGCTGAAGGGTTATATGGTTCTTGGTTCTTGGTTTTTGGTTTGTCGCTGTATAGTTGTATTGATAAATTGTTGTACCGTTGTAGCTCTTGGTTAAATGCCTGTAAGAGTTTACAGGTAAATAAGAACAGGAAACAAACGGCAGCACCGCGCAATATTTGTTAAAGATCAACAACCAAAGGAAAGAGGTACAGAGCACCGTAATATTAAAATCCGTATCTTTTCCATCAATGTAATATCATAACATAAAAACACAATCCCATGATCACAAATGACATAACCGGGTTGATCGGCAAAACACCTATGGTAAAGATCAACAAACTA